>Ga0315336_1004652_pt1 | contig 15943 bp, 15 predicted proteins | sample ASW5metaG_FD_204512 | JGI IMG/M metagenome (GOLD analysis project Ga0315336, IMG submission 204512) | Ammonia-oxidizing marine archaeal communities from Monterey Bay, California, United States - ASW #5 | ecosystem: Environmental > Aquatic > Marine > Intertidal zone | place: USA: California...
ATTTCGCGGCAATTGACCAGTTCCTTCAGGTCGTCCTTGTCCGTGACGACATAGCTGCCGTAACAAGAGATCGGACCCTCTTCGGTGTCGGTGTCGGTGTCGGCCGAGTCCGAGGTGTCCTGCGGGTTCTTGTCCTTCTTGTCCTTGTCCTTTTTGCACGCACCGGTGACGAGCAGGGCGGAGAGCAGGAACACGATTCTCATAGACGACCTCGATGATACCGCTACACGGATAGCCTCTGGACCGGACGGAATCTACATCTATCGATTCGCCGGACATCACCCTGACATTGCTGCCGCCAGAACAGATACCCTATGTTGGCGAGCGGGAGGACCGATGAAACGACGTGATTTCCTGATCCAGGGGGCAGCCAGTGCGACCTTGATCTCCATCATCTTGACCATGGGTTGTGGCGGTAGTGCAGACGATACCGACGATTCTGACTCCGACTCTGATGCCGGCGACGACGACGATTCTGTTGGTGACGACGACGACGACGGTGGAACGTGTGCTACGGGAGACGCACAGGGCCCCTCGATCCTCCACGCGCACATCATTGAGATCCCGGCGGAGGATTTCGATAACCCCACAGACGGTATCTATCTCAGCACAGGTGGCGACCATGACCACGACGTCGCAGTCTCGGCAGCCCAGTTGCAGGAGCTCATCGATAATTGCACGGTGACGGTCAACAGCGACGATAGCCACGCCCACGAATGGACCTTGACGTTCGCGTGATGTGGATTGCACTCCTGGCGTTGATTGGATGCGGCACTGCTGAACCCCCATTGGAGGCCGCGCCGGCGCCCGTGGCCGAGCCAGCGCCTGAGGCGCCGGCGGAACCCGAGAAGAAAAAGCGGCCTCCCAAGGAGATTCCCACCCCTCCCGACGCGTCTCTGAAGACGATGACCCTGTCGGGTCACGGGATCGAGCTCGAGATGCGCCCGCCTTTCCAGTTCATGTATGCGCGCCTCGCCGAAACCAACGACCACTTGATCGGCACGTGGTGGGACGTGACTGTCGAGGGGTCTGGCGGCCACGTCGTGCGCGGAATCTACTCCGTCACCATCGTTCCCGGCGAAGTTGCCGGTCCCGACGATGAGATCGTCGAGATTCCGAGCGAGCATCCGAGGAGTTCGGCGGTCTTTCGCGTCGGAGAGAAGGGGACCGAGATCCGGCTCGAGGCGCCTCTGGCAAACTTCGCCCAGATCGGCGCGGTCCTCAAGCGAGGTCCAGACACCCAGGGCTGGAACGTCGTAGATGCCGGAGAAGCGGAGTATCCAAAGCAGCACATGATTCAGTCGGCGGATCCAGCCTCTGGGCACACCTACGAGTTCGTGAAGAAGCCATCCCGTCCCTGGGGTCCGTGGCCTCCCGATGCTCCGCCAGGCTGAGCTCAGTCTTTCTTGGCGGCCGCCTTGATTTGTGCGACCACATTGGCGGCGAGGTCATTCGGGATCGGGAAGCTCAAGACGTACTGGGCGACCTTCCAGCTCTCGCCCTCTCGGACGACCACTCCAGATCCTCGGGTCTCGCCATATTTGTCGTTGCTCAGACGCTCGTCGAACCACCCCACATCGCCGTGGAACTGTACGTGGCGCTCGACAGATTCGTAGATCCAGGCACTGTCCTTGTCGAAGTGGGGTCTCGCAAAGGCCTCGAATTCCGCGCGCGGCCAGCGCTCGGTTGCATCGGTGCCGACAAACACAAAGTCGTCGGTCATCGCGCCAAAATACGCGTCCTCGTCGGCGGTTGCAGCGGCGGTGTGAAACACGTCGAGGAGTGTGTTTACGGCGGTATCGTCGGCGGTGGGCTCGGCCATGGCGGCTCCGAGGAAGAGGGAAATGAACGCGCTGGAGAACATACTGGCTGCCCGGTGACTTGACCGGGGATCGGCTGTCTGTCACGATCACAGCATGCCACGGACGTTCGTCCACCCCTCCGGCAAACCCCCCGAGTCCCATGTCCAATACCAAAGCCGACGCCGGCCACTCTGGTCGTCGCGATCCCCGCCGGGCTGCCAAGTCCTTTTACGGTGTCCTCAACGATGAGGGCTTTACGCCCGAGCAGGTCATCGCTCTCGCCAATTCCCTCCTCGGTCACGTCGCCGATGACATCGTCGACGATCTACCTGTGATCGCCACCAAATAGACGGCGCAGCGTCGTCGCTGTCATGCCGCGCGCTTCTTCCGGCGTCGAATCTCGTAGTCCGCTGCGTATGCCGGCCGAACTTCGCCATTCTCGTCCAGCAGCCAGGGCAGCATGAGCTTCTCTGGCACGCGGATGCGATCGACACTCACGTGCGTCCGAAAGACGTGGTCCCAGATGGGAGACGTCACGCCATGGTTGACGCTCGGATCGTGAAAGTGGTGGTAGAAGTGGTGCTTTCTTGCCCACCGACCATAGGGCGTGAAGCCGCCGTTCACATGCTCGAGGCGATGGAGCAGCTCGTAGTAGAGGTAGAAGCCGATCGTGCCTGCGACCCAGGCGACTCCGTGGACGACTCCGGCCACCAGAATCGCTGGTCCCGCGAGGATTACCGCGGCGCCGATCGCCGTCGCCGCCTTCTTCCACCAAGGTGCGAAGTAGTGCCCCCGGCTGTGGTGAGCGATGTGCTCGACGCCGAAGAAGTTGCCGGTGAGCCGCTTGTCGTGGCCCGCCCAGCGATGGATGACGTACTCCATGAGAGACCAGGTGGCGATTCCCAGGGCGACTGCGACGACGATGGACATGAATTCTCCGGCTCGGGCGAGGTCGTGAATGATGTTTACTTTGTAAACGATGTTCACATTTTGCGCAAGGGTACGCCTCAGAAGGGATCCGTCGTCAACTTCTCCAAGACGGGCGATGCGCAACCCGCTCCACGCGCCAATCCGCCGCAAAAATCCTGATCCACCCAGGCTTGCTCACCCGGAAAGCCCATACCGGAGAGGTCGGTCAGCAGGGGAACGCCGGGCTCCCCAGCGTTGTATCCATCCATGAGCAAGGTGTAGGCCAGGGCGTCGACGCCATCGGCCTCGCAGTCCTCCTCCAGGCAGGGAGCCCACTCGGCGTCCTCGCACAACTGTGCGTTGCCGTAGGTGGCGTGTTTGCCGTCCGAGGAGAAGACCATCCACCGCGGCTCGCCGGTGCCCGGGTCCACCGGAAAGACCAGCTGGTTGAGTTCGGCGCCGGAGAAGACCCGGCCATGGTCGGTAATCGTGCCCTCGTGAGCTGCGGTGTACGCCGCATCGAGGACGACGTCGCCCGGTCCTCCGCCGTCGAGGGGAATCCAGGACATCGCCACGCGTTCTGAGTCTCCGTTGTGGAAAGACAGCCCGCAACGTCCATAGTCGTAGTGATAGCCGAGCATGATGTACGCGTGGATGCGCGCCGGGCTCGGCGTGTACACCCGCGCGACCATGGCGGTGACGGCGTCTGCATCATTGACGAGCTGTTCGGACTCGTCGAATCGGATCGCGGGTCGGGTTCGCTCGAGCAGGCTGTCCTCCCAGCGGTCGACGAGGCCGTCGGCATCCAGGTCATCGCACGGCACCGCGGCAAACGGCAGTTCAAGACAGTCCTCGACACGCGCGGGCAGGTTGGATCGGAACGCGATGCCATCGCCTTCGACGGCGACCGAAATTTCCAGCTCGAATACGGGCGTTGTTCCCGTTGGTGTCGGGAGGGAGGTGTCCTCTGCGGTTGAGGCGGTATCGGTGTTATCGAGCGGCACCATCAGGCTACCTGGCGGCGCGCAGGCCGACATGAGCGCGATAGCCGCCGCCAACCTCATCGATGCTGGTCGATGAGGATGGCGTTTCCGTCGGGGTCGGTGAGGGTGAAGTGACCCGGCCCGGATTCTCCGCCGCCGAGGGCCCCGGCGTCGAGACCGGCGGCAACCAGCTGCTCTCGCAGATCCCGGACGTCAGTAAAGGACTCCAACGCGCTCTTGTCCTGGCCCCATCCCGGGTTGAAGGTGAGGATGTTGGCGTCGAACATGCCCTGGAAGAGTCCGATTACGGTGAGGCCGTTCACGAGGATGAGCCAGCCTTGCTCGGCGTTGCCGCCGGTGACCTCGAAGCCGAGCTTCTCGTAGAAGGCCCGTGACTTGGCGATGTCCTTCACTGCGAGACTGACCGAGAACGCTCCGAGCTTCATGACTTCCTCCAGTCCCTGGTTTTAGCTCAGAATCTCTCTTGGAAGGCCCTCAACGTGGCTCGGCTCTTGGACGGGTCGTAGACGGCGAACACCACCGTGTCGAACGCCCCAGCGAATACCGGTCCTTCGAGCCACAGCCCGAATGCGTCGGCGACCATGGACGGATTGTTCCGGAAAACGCCACAGCCCCAGGCGCCGAGAATCAGATTTCGCTCTCCGCGTTCGCGCATAGCCGCCAACACTTTTCCAGCGCGGCGACGCAAGCAGGTCTCGATGACGGGTCCCGACCGCGGATCTCGACGCAGGGCCTGGCCCGCATTCGGTGCAGGTGCGGTCAGGACGGAGACGTCGAAGGTGTAGTCACACAGATCCCGGCTTCGGGTTCTGAAGAAGGGAACCTGGGGTGAGTAGATCAAGTGGTCGGTGTACAACATCGATTTCTGCGCCCGGTTGACGGCGTAGTACGTCGGCTGAGTGAGCAGGCAGGGGTACAGGGCCGAACACCGCGTGATGTCCTCTTCCTGGGCCTTGGCGCCGTTGATGAAGCCGCCACCGGCATTGCGTGCCGAGGCGAAATTCAAGGCGCAAACATCCATTCCGCCCTCGTAGGCCAGACGATGTGCAGCAACCTGGGTGGTCTCGTCGGTGACCGAAATGTCGGGCGAACTGCCGGTGCCGCGAATCTCCAAGAGGCGGTCGCCCTCGTCGGGAGTGAACAGACAGGTGCCGTCGATGGCCGCCTGTTGTGCAGCTGCGAAGGAGACTTCGATACCGCCAGGGCCCGTGAAACGGCCGGCTTCGATGAATGCGAGTGTTTGCTTTGCGACGCCTTTCAAGGACATGGCGACCTCCTCTCGATTAGAGATAAAGTCGTACCCACCGTATTGCAAGAAAATCGACTTGATTCTGTTCACGGTCGGCGCCGAAAACGGAATCAGGGCGCCTGCGCCGTCCGTTTTGAGTGTCGATTGTGAATGAATCGAAAAACCAACCGGAGCGAAGCGTGGGGCGGAGGCCGATTTATCGGCTGGAGTAATGGATCGGCTACCAGAGGACCCGGCCTGTGGCAGTCAGCAGGCTGATGGGTTTCGAATTGCCAGTGCGGAGCGGTTTGCCCAGAAGGAGGTGACCGCCTTGGATTTCGAGACCGGCGCGCAGCTGGGTCGTCTCCGAGTCCTCGTTTTCTGGGTTCATGAAGCCCACGCCCCAGTCGATCTCAGTGCCGAGGTGGCGGCCTTCTGCAGGCTGGTCATGCTGGTTGTACGGCGTGCCTCCACCCCGGTAGCTGTAGAAGGGGTGCATGTAGGGCGCAGTGGCCGCGGCGAGAACGACGCCGGCCTTCAGGTTCACCCACTCGTGCGGCATGACCTCGACAGCCGGCTGGATGTAGGCCGCTCTTCTGAAGGCCCCCTCGGTCACCAGCGCATCGATGCCGTCCGGAGGCTGACCGGCAATTCCAGGATCGGAGAGCAGGTTGTAGGTGTTCGCGTCGATACCGCCCATCAGCTGGTCGAAGAGGACCATTCCGACGCCATAATCTCGGTCGAATGCGAAATCTCTCGTGAATCCGTCGTCGGGCCGCCCATCCCCGCTCGCCAGCCCGGTCATCATGTGGACCCGGATTCGATCCTCGGGGTTGGCGAGCGTCGCGACGCCGGCAATTCCGAGGCTGGTCACTCCGACCCAATCGCGGGCGTTGTAGGTGGTGGCCCGGTTGGTCCGACCGAGGATGCTGGCCACCTCGACAGCCGTGCGCACCATCCATCCACTCTGGAGCTCCCACGGCAGGTCGGCGTAGCCATCGACAACGAATGCCTGGGTCTGACGGCCCTCCAGGGCCTCCCATTGCTGGCGCACGACCGAGTACATGCCCACCTTCTTTCCGCGTCGGCCGATACTGAGCAGCGAGAAGATGGCCTGGCCGGTCCGCTGTCCGTCCTGGAACCGCGCGAAGTCGTCCGCGATGCCGAAGTCCAGAGCGCCGGTGGTCAGCAGGGTTGTGCGGCCGGCGGGTCCGTCGCCCCCGGGAATGTGTGTTCCCCGGAGACGAATGGAGCGATCTCCGAAGTCGGCACGGCCAAAGAGCGGCGCGGTAGCCCCGTCATTGGCGACCATGCCCAGCCCCCATGTAGACGAGACCAGGCCCAACTCGAACTGGTAGTTGCCGAAATAGGTCTCGGCCGACAGCTTCCGTGGGGTAAACAGCCCTTCGGCGGTCAGCGCCTCGTGAAACTCTCGATCCTGTTCGTCGATTGAGCCGGGAATATCCCAGGTGTCACCGGCCAGCTGCCCGGTTACTGCATCGAATTCCACCGTGATTTCTGCGATGCCACTGATGCGGCCGAGGGTCCCGATGCGCGCCCGCTGGTCCAGCCACTGATTCTGTCCGATGGCCTGTCCTTCGGCGTCGACCGGGAAGTCGGAGAGCTGGCTTCCGATATAGCGGAGCTCGCCGTAGGGAGTGATGGGCGACTCCTGGGCGAGCGCCGAGAGCGCGAGAAGAGCGATCAAGGGGTCACCGCCGGCGGGAACCAGTCGCAGGTCTCGGATTCCATGCAGGGGTCGTCCTCGATCTCTTGCCCCAGCGTCTGCATGTACCGGGCGATCTGGTTGATCGCGAAGACGTTGATGTCGAAGGCCAGCGTGGGGTCAGGGGCTCCGAAGCCGTGCGAACCGTTGGGGTTGGCGTAGACGATGCGCATGCCGGACAGTCCGGACTTCGTCTTGAGCTCCGCCCGATAGGGCGCGTCCGATGCGGCTTCGTAGTCGTCCATTCCGTTGTCGAGATCGTCGGGATCGAACAGTCCAGGCTCACCGCCAGCGACGGTGTACGGCCCGAATTCCTCGAGGCCGCGGACCACCTGGGTATCGATCAGCCACTGGTCAGCGGTCACCCCGTAGCGGTCGTCGATGGTCTTGCGGTCGATGATCCCCGCGGCCCTGGCCAGGGCGATCTCGGAGTTCACCGAGACGACCATGTCGCCGACGGTCGGGATCAACAGGGCGTTGACCGGTTTTCCACCCAGCTTCTTGAAGGGTTGGTTGAAGAAGTGGGGCGCGTAGGCGATGGGATCCCCAGGCTCCGTGGCCATAGCGACGACCTGCATCAACCGGCGGGTATGGGGGGCGCCACGAACCCGTCCCAGCCCCGAGGATGCGGCGACAAGCGTCGACCCCTGCGGGTAGGTCACTCCCTGGAAGAAGGCGTCTTCGTCCTCGAACGTGTCGATCTCGGTGATGAGTACGTCGTCGGCGTCGAAGATCCTGATCTGCAATGCGTCTCCGATCTCGATGTTGTCGGTCGCGGTGTAGATCTCGCCCTCCTGGGGAACACCGTCCTCGGGCATGCCGGTCAGTTCGCGCCGCTCGAAGTAGTCGGCGGCGTCGGCGGGGACTCCGACGCGGAAGAGGCCGTCCGCGGGGATGTAGCCCTCGCGCACTTCGCCATTGTGCAGGTTCTTCACTCTCACGCGCCCACCCGCCGGGATCTCCGACAGCGTGGCGATGTGGAGCTCTTCCATGTCCATGTAGGAGTTCACATACTGCGTGATGCGCAAGCTCCCGTCTTCTTCAGCGCGACCGAGGATGAGGGGAGACATGAGCTTCCCGTGCATGGCCTCGACGGCCCCTCCAGTGGGTGCGCGCGTGGAGATGTCGATGAGACCGCCGCCAGCGACGATCGGCACATGGGCTGAAATTTCTGGCATGACGGGTGCTGCGACTGCGTTGTTGATGCCGCCGAGTGAGCCTCCAGCGAGCACGTAGTCGTTGTCGGGGCCGCCGATGTCGGGCACGCCGTCGCCGTCCCAGTCGCAGGAGACGACCTGTTCCCCGTCCATTTCCATTTCGCCTTCACCACAATCGCGGAACGCGCCGAACATCCACATCCAGTCGACAACTGCCTGGCGAACCATGTCGCGCGTATGGAATGCGTCGGCGGTCCACTGATGACTGCCGGAGTCCCGGACACCGTCGTTGTTGGTGTCCACGTAGCGCGCGTCCTCGAGGTGCTCGAGGAACTCAACCAGGCCCAACCCGCCGAGCAGGTCGACCAAATCCTCTCGCTCGTCGTCGTCAAGCGTAGGCCCATGTCCGGGGAAATCGATGGTACATACGGCGAAACCCAGCCGAACGAATGCCCAGCCAAACAGGAAGCCGTCGACTCTGGAGCTGCCGTAGCCGTGGCCAAACGAGGCGACGGGGAAGGGCTGCTTGCGGGTCTCTGTCTCCTTCGGGATCGCACAGGTGAAGGTGATCTCCTGCGGTTCGGCATTCAGCGTTCCAGCGATGGAATCGACTTGCCACCACTCGTCCACTTCGTCGAGGCCACCGTCATCGCGGTCTGCGAGCAGATTTGGCCCCTCGAAGGTGCCGCCCACCAGCGCGCGGCCATAGGAATAACCGACCTCCATGACCTCTTGGCCTTCCCCATCCACCTGGTCCGAGAGGACCAACACTCCCACCAGTGTCTCCAACGGCAGGTTGTAGTTGTCCGGTGCGGTCACCATGCGGTTGGTGATGACCGCCGACGTGACGCCGACCGGGTAGTCCTTCTTCAGAAAATCGAAGGGACCCTCTCCGTCGAGTCCAAGTCGAATGTCGACGAGGTCGCCGGTGATTCGACCGGTGGTGAAGGACCAGGCGTAGGCGATGTCATCGACACCCATCTTCAGGTCTTCGAGAGTCTTGATCGCCGGCTCCAAAGCGTCGGTCTGCCGGGTGTGGTTGACGTATTTCCATGGGGAGCGAACGGGGTTTCCGTCCTCGCCGATCAATCGCTCGGTGAGGATAACGGCGTAGGTGGTCTCCTCCTGAAGCGGCACGACGGGTCTGAAGATCAACGTGTTGGTCAACCGCTCGTACCAGGGGAGCAGGTCCTCGCGCGGGTCGCCACCGACCGGGTAGACATTGGGAACGTCCATCCAACCGTCATTGTCGAGATCTTCGCCCCAATCCAGCTTCCCGTTTCCGTTCACGTCTTCGTCGTGGGTGTCGAACATGATCGACGGCACATCGACCTGGGGGTCGTTGGGGAAATACACGTCGGTCTCAGCCACGTCCTGTGGAAATCGGCCGTGCCCGACGTCGAGTTCGGTGGCCTGCAGATAGGTCGGAGAGCCAGGCGTCACGTCGATGACGAAGAAGGCGTCGTCTTTGGCGTTTCCGTCGATGTCGTGCCGGCTGATGATCTCGGCGAGATCGAGCGGTGCGTCGAAGCTGACTGTGATGGGTGCATAGATGCCGAACCCACTGGCTTCATTCAATTTTCGTCGCGTGCGTTGTTCGAGTTCGGTAGGTGCTTCGGTGGAAATATTTAATCGGAGGCTCGTGGGCGAGCCCTTGTCGACCCGCATGGCGAGGTCGTTGGGGAATGGCAGCTCCGGCAACGGCAGTGCATCCCAATCCACAATCACGTGTGGACCGGGTCCCTTGGGGGTTTCGCGGAGGCCGAGCGGCTCTCTGGCACAGCCTCCCAGTACGAGAGATATCAAGGTGGCTCGGGCAAACATGGGGACCCCGCGTGGACGCGCATTATTAGCATGTCCGCGGCGCTGAATTAATCCTCAGAAAAGTGAGCCGTACTGAGCGGTTGCAGACACTCAGGGGGTACAACGAGAGCTCCGTTGAATCCGACTATGCCAAATGGCCCTTCGCAAGGGGCTATCATCTATCCCGACAAGTTCCGCGATGACGCGGTGCTGCTGGTCGCGATTCAGAATCGAGAGAACGGTGCGGCCGCCGAGCTATACGACCGCTTCGCCCCACATATCCGCCGCGTGTTGGTGCGGATCATGGGAAGCGATCCCGAAATCTCCGATCTGCTGCATGAGGTGTTTCTTCAGGCCTTTAAGAGCATCCATAAGGTCGACGATGGCACGCGGCTCAAGGCCTGGCTGACGACGGTGGCGGTCTACACCGCCCGCGGCTGCATTCGAAAGCGGGGTCGGCTGAAGTGGCTGGGCTATCGCGCGCCGGAGCAGATGCCGCCCGTCGAGGCCGCCAATGCAGACCCCGAGGTCCTCGAGGCCCTGGGGTGCATGTACAAGATTCTCGAAAATCTCCCCGCAGATCTGCGGATTCCTTTCTCTCTACGCTTTATCGACAAGATGGAGCTCACCGAGGTCGCCGAGGCGTGCAACGTCTCATTGGCGACCATAAAGCGTCGGATATCCAAGGCCGAACGCCGGTTTGTACTTCACGCTCGTCGCGAAACTGCGCTGGAACCCTGGGTCCAGCAACACCCACGATGGAGGGACCTGTGAACCAGACTCCCGACTTCGCCGACCGCCTCGCCGCCACGCAGGATCAGATCCTTGCGAGCAGCGAAGATGAACTCGCAACCACTCGACGCCGCTTTCTGGCTGCCGCGAACGCGCCAGCTCGGCCCGCAAACCGCATGGTTTGGGTCGCTACGCCCGTCGTTCTGACAACCGTCGCCGCGGCTGCCGCAGCCTTGCTGTATGTGGTGACGTCCGTCGAGCCGACGCTGACCGCCACTTCCGCCGGTGCTAACGTCGCCATTGGAGACTGGATCTCCAGTACCGGCGACGACGTAGGAATCGCGTTCTCGGACGGCACGCAGATCACCCTGGATGCACAGTCTCAAGCGCGCATCGTCTCCATGGACTCCAAGGGCGCCCACCTGCTCCTCGAGCGCGGCCATGCCGATCTCGATGTCGTGCACACCGGCAGCGCAGACTGGTCTCTCACCGCCGGACCCTTCAATGTGCTCGTCACGGGTACCCACTTCGGTACCGACTGGTCGCCCGAAGATCAGACCCTGGTCATTCGAATGGCCGAGGGCAGTGTCGTCGTCACGGGTCCGCTCCTCGATGGCGAACAGATCGTCTCCGATGTCGGCACGCTCACTGTGTCCCTTCGCGACAACCGCACGCAGTTGACGAATGGCCCGCTGCCCGAGGTGGCGGCCGTCGTCGAAGAGGAGCCCGAGGTCGAAGCCGAGGCGCCACTGCGCATCGAGCGCCAGCTTCCTCCGGCGCCCGTAGAGGCGCAAGTCGATGTCAGTGTCGTCACCTGGAAGGACCTCGCTGGCGACGGCAAGTACAAGGACGCACTTTCCCTGGCCAGAGAGGTTGGCGTAGACGGCATCCTCCAGCGCTCCAACAGTACCGACCTCTACCTCTTCGGAGACATGGCGCGGCTCGCCGGAGATTACGGCCTCGCTGGCACGTCTTTCGAGTCACTTCGGAACCGGTTTCCGGGGACCCGCTACGCTGCAGAAGCCAGCTTTATGCTAGGCAAAATGGCCTACGATCAGGACAAGAACTACCGGGGCGCAGCCTCCTGGCTGAACATCCACCTCGACGAGCGGCCCAACGGCGCTTCCACTGAGGATGCGATGGCTCTGCTGATGTTGTCCTACGATAAGGCCGGCGACAGGCCGTCAACCCGGTCAGCCGCCAGGAACTACCTGGATCGCTTCCCGAAGGGCAAGTCCGCGAGTCAGGCCAAGACCTTCTCAAAGAGGCGCTGACAATCCTGACTCCCATCCTCCTGGCTTCGCTCCTCCTCACCATTGGAACCGGCCGGGCGGAGGCGGGGGATGTTCGGGTGGCGATCGTCACCGAAACCCCAGAGGCCCCAATGGTCGCCAGACTCCAGGCTGAGCTCGCTGGGCTTGGAGTGACGCCATCGCTCGTCAAGCGCCCACCGCCCGAGGACATCGGCCCGATCATTCGAGAGGTCGGAGGGGTCGGTGCTTTTGCGCTGGCGGATGGTTTGGTCGTCATCGTCGTCGAGGACGATCGCGGTCGCACGGTTCGCCGCGACGTGGCGGTGCCGACCGACGATCCCGTCGCCCAATCCCGGGTGGGAGTGAGAGCGATCGAGATGCTGCGCGCTGGGCTGCTCGAGTTGTACGCCCATCGCATTGGACGCGGGATCGACGCGACCTCTCTCACCATTGTCGACCTCGCCGCCCTCGGAGACACGACCGTCGAACCCCCTCCGCGCGGCAACTATATGCTCACGACGGTCAACATCGGGTCTGAGTTGGCCGCCGGCGATCTGGACGCCAATCCTGTGTTGAACCTCGTGCTCGGCGTCGCCTATGGGGCTGGAGATCGCGCCGATGTCACACTTGGCGGTTCCATTCCCGTGATTCGCACACGATATTCGGACGCTGCGGGCGAGGCCGTCTTCGGCGTTACTGTCGTCGAAGGCGGGGCTGCCTACCACCTGTCCGATCCAGACAACACCTGGGTCCCCACCTTGGGGGGTGGCATGGGGGTGCTGTTCTTGAGGGTGAGCGGTGACGCCGTCCACCCCTACGTGGACGAGACCTCACGGGCCACGACCGTCGCTCCGTATGCGCGCTGGGGTCTGTCCTATTGGCCCGGCGGGCCGATTCGGGTTCGCGGAGATCTGCATGTCTCCGTATCAGAAAAGGCTGCTATCTTATTTGTGAACCGAGAAGTAGGTGCCTGGGGACCCCTCCAGACTGGCTTCGTTCTCGGTGTCGAGATGGATCTTCGATGAGAACGACTTCTCTGCTTGTCACCACGGTATTCGCGCTCACCGGCTGCGGGATAAACCTGCTGCCGATCCAGAAGGGCCCACCGCCGCCCGTCGACGATGCGGACAGCGACGGGGACGGCTTTCTCGACAGCGAAGAGACCGCCGCCGGGAGCGATCCACTCGACAAATTCAGCTGGGAATTCGGCGGCGAGCGATGGCCTGACTTCACAGACGAGGCGGACCTCGATGGCTACGAGGGCGATGGCTACGCCCTGGGGCAGGTGATGCCGACGTTCACGGCTATCGATCAGTTTGGCAACGAAATCGATGTCTCGACATTCTATGGCTACGTCATCCTCATGGACTTCAGCGCTGGATGGTGTGGCCCGTGTCACACTCTTGCCGGCGATGCCCAAGCGATGTGGGAGCAATATCGGCTCGACGGTTTTTTGATCATCCACGCGGTGATCGAGGACGATGAGGAGGTCCAAGACGGCGTCGTCGAAGAGGGCTACGCTGCCTTCTGGGCCGACACATATGGCCTCGAGTTTCCCGTGGTTGTCGACGAGGACCAGCAGGCCTTCGGCGGTTTTGCCACCAGCGGTGTGTACGACGGCTTCATCCCGTTTCTGGTCCTGCTCGACCGCGACATGACCATCGACAGCGTCTACACCGGCGATGGCGGGGACGACGAGGCGACGCCGCGGATCGAGGAACTCCTGGGTCTTTAAAACCAGGCTCCTGGGCTTCGAAACGAGTGGCCCCACCCCGCGAAATGCGAAGTGGGGCCGGCACGCTGATTGTGGTGGTTTGCGCGGTAAACCGCGCGGGGGAAAGTGTTTAGAGGGTGTTGTTGACGTATCCGAGGGCGTCAGACATTCCGCCGACGACGAGGACTTCCATGGTCTTGGCATCGACGACCATTGCCGACGGCCAGTAGCCGGTGGCACCAACGACGCCGTCAACCAGGTCGCTGTTCTTGTCGGCCATGACCGGGATGTTCTCATGGGGATAGAGGTCGTCCCAGTCCTTCAGATCGGCCGGGCCGGCGGGGTCGTAGCTGTAGTTCTCGCCGAGGATGGTGATCCACTGCACGGTGCCCTTGTCGACGCCCTTGCGAACCGGCTTGTACTGACCCTCGAAGCCCATGGCGTCGTTGCCGCTGGCCAGCCAATCCGAGGTTGCGTTGCAGGGGCCGCACCACTGGGCGGAGACATCGACGATGATCAGGTCGAACTTGGTATCCTCGGCCGCAAAGTCGAAGAAGTGCACGGTGTCGCCAAACTGGTCCTTGCCCTTGTGGTCGCCGACGACGTCGCCGACCGAGATCACGCCGCCATAGCCCGGGTCGTCCATGTCGCCCTTGTTGGCGTTGTAGGGCCAGTAGCCCTTGTAGATGCGGTCGTCGGGATCGGCGGGATTCGTCTCTTCGTTGACCTCGTCGCCATCGCCGTAGGTGTCTTCGTCAGAGTCGACGACCATGGGGTCGGTTCCGTAGCCGATCTCGTCACCGTCGTTGAGGCCGTCATCGTCCGAGTCGGGGTCGAGGGGGTCAGAGCCCGCGTCGAGCTCGTCGCCGTCGTTGAGGCCATCGCCGTCACTGTCGGAGTCATTGGGGTCGAGGCCCATCTCTTCTTCTTCGATGTCGGTGAGTCCGTCGCCATCGCTATCGAGGTCTTCGCCGCCGTTACCGAAGATGCATCCGGTGAGCGCGAGGCTGATTACGGGGAAGACGACGGCGAGTCGAAGAAAGGGCATGGAACCTCCGAGCCCGTCGCGCGGGCCAGTAAATGGTGGCACCCGAGTCTGGGGTGCTTCGCCTGTACAGTGTATCGATACCCGTTTCACGGCTCAAATTTCTTCGACGCCTGACACCGTCTTTGCAGGAGGTTGCATTCCCACCTGGGCGGAGGCCGATTTATCGGCCGGAGTAGCCGACTTTTAGAAGTCGGTCGTCCCGTCGATGTGCCTGGCGGTATCGATGATGGTCATGCCCGGCCCAGCGACCGATCCGTGACAGTTTTCACAGTTTTCCGCACCGGGGAAATTGGGATGGGGCGCGTCTGGCGGATTGCCGTGGCAGGTTCCGCAGGCAGCCTGGGTGCCGTCCACCACATTCCAGACTGGAGTCGTGTTCGTGCCGCCCGATGAGGATGCGCCGTGACAGAAGGTGTTGGAGCAGGTTCCGTTGCCACCGTCCCAGGTGGGGCTGTTGCCGTCGTGCACGGCCAGACCACCGAAGGTCACCTCTCCGGCTTCGTCGTCAATGTGGCCCTTGACCGCCCATGCCCCGTTGCCAGGCACCGGGTGGCAAGCGTCGCAGGCAACCGGACCGGAGACGGGTCCCCCGTCGTCGTGGGTCTCGTGGGCGCCGACGCTCATCAGGTTGGTGTCGACCGCCCCGTCGGCGTCTGGCGGCGGAGCGGCGCTGTCTGTATCGCCGTGGCAGACCTCACAGGCGACGTTGTTGTCGATCTCGGTCACCCCGTTCGCGTGGAGTGACCAGTCGACGATTGTGAAGTTGGGGCCTGCGACTTCGCTGTGGCACGCCTCGCATCGGTCGTCGTCTGGATGCGATACGGTGGTGGGTCGCATCGTGTGACAGGCTCCGGCGCAGTCACCATCGAAGACGCCGTTCGTATGCAGGCTGCTGTCGGCGATGGTCATCAGCTCGCCAACGGCGGTGTGGCACGATTCACAGCGGTTGTTGGGCGGGTCGTGAAAGTTGTCTTCGGTCGGCAGGTCGTGGCACTTGGAGGTGCAGCCGCCGGTGACTTCGCCGTCCATGTGCACCGAGCGGTCGTCGAGAGCCTGGTTTTCGTCTACCGTCGGCGCATGACAGGCGTTGCAGTTCTCGGCGTCCGGTTGGTGGGTGGGGGTCGGCGGAGGCCAGCCGTGACAACCACTGCACGCGGTGACCTCTGGGTCGGTGCTGTTCCAGACGGGATTTGGAAACGCGGCGCCCAGTGTGTCGGCGTCGGCGCCGCTGTGGCAATACGTGTTGCCGCAGGTCTGCGTCTCGCGATCCCAGACCACGATCCGATCGGTGCCGGTCTTGGTGATGGGCCCCCAGACGACCTCGGCGGGCCAGGAGGTGTCGATATGTCCCTCGGACCACAGCGCGGTCGGAACCACATGGCACTCGACGCACGCGACTGGACTCCCCAACTTGGTTCCCAGTGCGTGCGCCTGATGGGAGCCGACTCCGATGAATGACGGATCGGTCTCTCCACCCAGGGCTTTCGGCGGCGCGGGTCCCGTTTCGGGCGTGCCGTGACAGTCCACGCACGTGGCGCTCTGACCCTTGGTTGTCAGGCAGCTGCTG
>Ga0315336_1004653_pt1 | contig 15939 bp, 17 predicted proteins | sample ASW5metaG_FD_204512 | JGI IMG/M metagenome (GOLD analysis project Ga0315336, IMG submission 204512) | Ammonia-oxidizing marine archaeal communities from Monterey Bay, California, United States - ASW #5 | ecosystem: Environmental > Aquatic > Marine > Intertidal zone | place: USA: California...
AGAAATGGAACCGGTCCCTAGAGCTATTCGCCCGCTACGTCATGCCCCAGTTCAAGGGCAGCCTCCGGGGCATCCAAGGCTCCTACGATCGGATGATTGAGGACAACCGGCTGGGTCTACTACCCACTGCCCGCTCCGGGTCGATTCGGGTTGATGGCGGTGCGGCAAGGGGGTAAATTCCCCAAACCTCTTTACGATAGCGGGGCGTTGCTACAGTGCGGCTATCGTGCCGTTCACCCTGCCATCATCCAACTTTAGGAACCCGATGGACGGGACGACCTTAAATCGGCGTTTGCCTGCTGCGCCGGGATTGAAGAATAAGATGTTGCCTATCTTTTGCTGGTAGGCGATGTGGCTGTGGCCGTAGACTACGATGTCTACGGCCTGTTGCCGGTAAACGGTGATTGCCGGGTCGTCCGGCTTTTTGGGTGGCTTTATGATGTGAGTCAAGTAGAAACCGAAGCCCTCTAGCTGCAACGATACTTCTTCCGGGTAAAGGGACTCCGGTCCTGTGCGGTCGTTGTTTCCTCGCACTACGGTCACTGGGGCAATCTCGGATAGGGACTCTATGATGCCGCCATCGCCGATGTCTCCGGCGTGCAGGATGTGGTCCACGCCTTGAAGTAGTTCGGGCACTCTGGGGTTGAGGTACCCGTGGGTGTCGGACACAACTCCTATCAGTATGACTGCCTCTCGTTCACAGCAACGCCTCGTTCAAGGTCACGCCAAAGCCGGGAGCGTCGTTGGGGTGGATATAGCCGTTCTCGACCACCGGCTCTCCGAACCAGAGTTCGTCTCGGGGCGCTCCCCGGTTGCCCGGATTTTTCTCGGCAAGTTCCATGCAGTTGCTGGCGACGATCAGGTGAAGGCCCCACACCTCACCGCCTCTATGGAGCGCAACTGGGATGGAATGTTCCCTGGCGATGTCCAGTATCCGCCGTCCCGCTGTTATTCCGCCGCACCAGGTGATGTCCGGCTGCCACAGGTCCAACGCTCCCGCCTTTGCGATAGCGGCGAAACCGTGGTGGGTGAACTCGTGCTCTCCGCCCGATATCAGCGTCGGCTTCACAAGTTGGCGCAAGGCGGCTTGGCCGGACAGGTCGTCGGGTGTCAGAACGTCTTCGAACCAGTAGATGTTGAACTCGGCGAGACGTTTGCTCATCTCTAGGGTTACCGAGCCATCCCAGGACAAGTAGGTGTCAATCATGATTCGGGCGTCGGGCCCAAAGACTGATCTGGCCTTGGCTGCTGCCGCAACCGCCGTATCGTAGTCCGAGTCCTTGCCGGTCCAGCGGTGGGGGAATTTGTGGGCGGTGAATCCAAGTTCGCGGTACCATTCGGTATCCGGCCCGGTGGCGTAGGACGGAACAAGGCCCTTGGTCCTTGGTCCGATAAGTTGATGCACCGGCTTCCCTTCAGCCTTTCCCAAGAGGTCCCACAGGGCGAGGTCCACGCCGCTCAAGGCCATCACCGCGATACCCTTCCGTCCATAGGGGAGCGAGGCATCATAGAGCAAATCCCAGGCGGACGTGATGTCGTCGACGGAGTCTACCGTTCGCCCAACCAGAAGCTCGTTGAAGTGACGGTTAACCACTTCAACCGCCGCCGCGCCGCCACCACCATACCCGAAGCCGTTAACTCCAGTGTCAGTTTCCACCCGTACGACAATCTGCCAGAAGTGGGTCCGCCACGAAGGGACAACGTGCTGATAGTTGGGGTAAACCGCCTTAACATCAGTAATTTTCATGCGTTGCTTCTTCCTTCATGGTTAAACTTAACTTGACCATTCTCAAGAGGGATTGTATCTGCAAGGACGGAGTAGTCAAGGAATCATGATATTGCTTGACCGTCCTTTTCGATTCGTCTATAAATGCCCAATATCCCGACAAATCTGACGCAGGCCGACGCAAGGAATCCGTTCATCACCCATCTCCCCCTTTCCCAAATGGGGCCGGAGGGCTTCCCCCACTGCCGATCCGAACAACACGAGGAGACGAAGTAATGCAACGTTTCGACATGGTAATTATAGGTTCCGGCTCCTGTCTAGAAGTTTCTTCGGACGCGGCGGTTCTTAGGCTTTCGGTGGCCATCATCGAAGAAGGCCCCTTCGGCGGCACATGTCTTAACCGGGGCTGCATCCCTTCCAAGATGCTCGCCCACTGCGCCGACATGATGGACACAATCAAGAGCGCCCCTATCTTCGGTATCCAGGCCACAGCGCAAGGAATCGACTGGAAACACATAATCGCCTGGGCCGCCGATGAGGTGGACGCCGATGCCAGGGCTATCTAGGCAGGCAATCGGCAAGCCTACAACTTCACTGTGTCCAAAGGGCTGGGAAGCTTCGTGAGACCGAAGACCATGGAGGTGAATGGAGAACAGATATCCGCCGAAACCGTGCTGATAGCCGCTGGGAACAGGTCTATGGTGCCGGAGATTCCGGGCCTTGATCGTGTTCCATATATAACGTCGGACGAAGCCGTGCGTCTTCCGAAGCAGCCTCACCGGTTAGCGATTCCGGGCGGCGGCTACATCGCTGCGGAGATGGCTCATTTCTTCGGTGCCTTGGGAACCGAGGTTACCCTCATCCACCGCGGCCCCCCAATTGCTGCGGGCCGAAGACGACGACGTGGCTCGCCGGTTCCCCGAGGTGTTTCAGCGGAAGATTAACATGCTGTTGAACACCCAGATATCTCGAGCGGATTCCCGGGGCGACGAGATTGTATTGCGATTGTCCACGAACGGTAACACCTCGGAGGTCGTGGCGGATGGCTTATTGGTAACCACCGGACGGGTACCCAACACGGACGGGCTGAACGTTGCAGCGGCAGGGGTGAAGGTAGACGAACGGGGCTATGTGAAGACTGGCGAGTTCTTGGAAACGAACGTGCCGGGCGTTTGGGCGCTTGGGGACATCGTCGGAAAATACCTGCTCAAGCACAGTGCTAATCTCGAGGCGTCCTACGCTGGCAACAACATCTTCAATCCTGAAAGTAAGTTCAATGTCGACTACAATGCCATGCCCCACGCCATATTCGCTTCGCCACAGGTCTCCGGGGTTGGGTTGACGGAGAGCGAATCCAAAACAAAAGGAACCGACTATTCGGTCGCCAGCTACGATTACTACAACAACGCCTACGGTTCTTCCATCGAAGACCGGGATGGATTTGTGAAGGTTTTGGTAGAACGGAGATCAGGGGGATTCTGGGAGCCCACATCATTGGGGCCTATGCCTGGATGCTGATTCAAGAAGTGGTCAACGCCATGCGGGCGGGCATAACCGTCCGGGGCATCACTCAGTCGATCTCCGTGCATCCAGCGCTGCCCGAGGTGGTCCAGCGGGCCTTTGGCGAGCTTGATTGGCGATTGGGAAGGGATCTGTCCTCACCCCATTTATGGGGGGAGTTCGACAGGGAGCTGTTGGTATCAACCTTCCTCACTGGTACGGCCCGATAGCCCATATCCTTCGCGTCAGGGGCGAAGGCGGGTGAAGGCAACATCCTCTTGCCAAACCTTTGGCATATGTCCCGAATCTTGCTGCACCATTACGTTGCATAGCCAGCTACTGTCGTCGGATTCGGGATAGTCGCTACGATAGTGGGAGCCTCGTGACTCCCGGCGGGCCAAGGCGCTGCGGCACGTTAGCTGGGCTACGGTTAAAATGCTCTGAACGTCCAGCCACTCTTGCCACGCCATGTTGTAGACAGTCACAGCTGGTACCGACGCTTCGCCTGCACGGCGGGCAAGGTCTTCCAGTAAAATCAGGGCCTCTTCAAGTTCCGGGCCGGAGCGGACGATACCGCCCTTGTCCCACATCAAGGTTTCAACCTCTTTTCGGATAGCGTGGATGTTCTCTCCGCCGGTTCCGCCCAGTGGTCGGGTCGCCTTGGCGATGGCATCTTCCACCTGTTGTTCATCCATAACCGGTTGGGATCGGTCCGTGACGAACTCGGCCATGGAGTCACCGGCGATGGTGCCGAAGACCGTGGATTCAGCGACCCCGTTGCCGCCCAGCCGGTTAGCCCCATGGACTCCGCTGGAATCCTCCCCGGCGACGAATAGCCCGTCCAAGCCGCTTTGGCACTTCAGGTCGATGCGCACGCCGCCCATGTGGAAGTGGGCAGTGGGGGAAACCTTGACCGGCGCGCGTCCCAGGTCGAAGCCTACTTCGGCGCATCGGGAGGCCATGCCGGGGAAGGTGCGCTCCACGAATTCGGCGCCTAGATGGGACACGTCAAGCAGCACCGCGCCGTCGGGGGTGCCACGACCTACTTGAATCTCCATGTATCCGGCTCGGGACACCATGTCCCGGGTCGATCGTTCCATGCGTTCTGGGTCGTAGCGTTCCATGAAACGTTCGCCCAGGTTGTTAAGTAGGTACCCGCCCGCTCCTCGCAGCCCCTCTTCAAGAACCGACCCGGTAATAATCGTTGCGCCAGCCACCAGGCCGGTGGGATGGAACTGGTACATCTCCATGTCCTGCAAAACGCAACCGGCTTGGTAGCACAGGGCCATACCGTCGCCGCATTTTTCCAGGGAGGGCGCGGCAATGGTATACATCCGCGCCCCGCCTCCGGTGGCCATCAACGTAGCTTTGGCGTTGACTGCGGCAAATTCGCCCGAACGATTGTCCAGCAGTAACGCCCCTCCCACGCCGCCGTTCTCGTCCTTGAGCAGGGATATGGCTCGCCGTTCGTCGAGAAGGGTCAGACCGGCGGCAAGCACGTTCTCTTTCAGCCGGGACATAATCTCTATCCCGGTGAGGTCGCCCCGGTGGACGGTGCGATCGAAGCTCTGTCCGGCGAACGCCTTTTGGAAGATGCGGCCTTGGGCGTCCCGGTCGAAGAAACAGCCCAAGAATTCCAGTTCGGAGATGACCTTGGGGGCGTTTTCCACCAACATCCAGGCCAATTCCTGGTTGTTGATGAAGGAGCCGCCTCGGATGGTGTCTTCGAGGTGCAGGTCTAGGGTATCTTTGGAGTCGAGGACGGCGTTATAGCCTCCCTGTACCATTCGGGTGCACCCGCTCTGCCCAATCAGCCCTTTTGCGGCCACAACGATGCGCAAGTGTTGATTGGCTCGCCGGGCGTGGAGGGCTGCCAGCAATCCCGCGCCACCGCCGCCGATAATCAAGATGTCTGTTTCCAATCTCTGATACATAGAACCAATATCCTATGGAATAACTAGGGCCAAATATAATCTACCGGCAACTCCTCCGCAACGTTACGACCTCCGTCATCCAGGCGAGGGTCGGAATCCAGAGATGTCCGTCTTCTGCACACTGCGGCTTTCCTACTTCGTCCACTAGATTCCCGCTTACGCGGGAATGACAGGTTGGCGCAGTGAGGTCGAGCCCGTTCTATGAGCTTACCTTGACACTTTATGTACGACTGCTACAATCGCCGCCAGACATCACCGGGGCCGGTTCCCCGTATCCAGGCGATTCGCCACGATTAGGATAGGCTGATGGTTAGCGCAAGCACCGGAATATCCCAAGAACTGCTTTACCAGGTTGCGTACGAAGCCAACAAAAGGGCTGCTATCGTTGTTCCGCAAGATGGGCTGATGGCCTTTGGCGACGCTTTTGAGCGCGAGAGTAAACCCCTGGCCGCCTTCATCCTCGGCAGGATTCTGGACAATGCCAAACTGGCGGTGGCCGACGCCCGCCCCATGTGCGGCGACACCGGCCTACCCCGTTTCTACGTCAAAATGGGCAACGAGGCCAGGATCGACGGCGGATTCGTGGCTCTGGAACGCTCACTTCGCCGGGCGGTGGCTGACGTTACCCAGGACGTCCAGCTTCGTGCCAACCGGGTCCATCCGTTGACCCGCAAGAATCCGGGCAACAATGTGGGTATATTCGCGCCAAATATCGACTACTCTTTCGAGCCTGACGGCGATTGGATCGACATAATCTCCGTGCACAAAGGCGGGTTGTTCGGGACTGACTATCGCATGTTGTTCCCAGCGGACGGCACCGACGGTATTAAGAGGTTCCTGTTGGACAACATGGCCGAGTTCGCCCGCCGGGGCCTATCCTGTCCTCCGGTGGTCGTGGGTGTGGGGCTTGGTGGCACTAAGGACCAAGCGTTTTCCCTTTCCAAAGAAGCGGCTTGCCTGAGGCTCATCGGCAACCGCCACCCGGATCCCGATGTGGCTGCCTTGGAAGTAGAGTTGGTCGAGCTTGCCAACAAGACCGGGTTTGGGGTCATGGGGGTTGGCGGTGATACCACCGCGCTAGATGTGCACATCGAGATTGCTTATACCCATACCGGCGGCGTGCCCATCGCCATATCCCAGTTCTGCACTGCCTACCGCCGTGCGGTGGCCCGGATCCACTCCGACGGCGAAGTGGAGTTTCGGGAAGACCCGATGTGGTTCACTGATTATTACCGCCGGGAGGGGATTGAGTAGAGGGTTTTGGGATCGAAAGATCGCGGCGCCGGATCCTTCGACAAGCTCAGGACGAACGGGAAAGACGACCCACGCCACTTGTGATGAGCGTGACGGACCACCTTCGATGCTGCTCTGCGCTTCATAGCACAATAAGTTAATGGTCTGAAGAAATTCTTAGGAGTGATGATAATGTCCCAGTACCATGGACGGGAGTGGTACTTTAATTGTCCCGTTTCCAAGGAAGAAATCGAACAGGTTAGCGCCGGCGACTTGGTGTACCTCAGCGGTCCGGTGTTTACCGCGCGAGACGGCGTGTACAAGCACATGTTGATTGAAGGCAATGCGCCGCCCATCGACCTGGCTGTCCTGACCAACGTTTCATTCCAGTCGTCTCCGGCTGGGGTCGAAGTGTCGCCGGGTAAGTACCATGTGTCTTCCCTCCAGGCGACCGCCGGGTTCCGCTACGCCCAGTACATGCCCCAGTTGTTGGAAGAGTTCGGCGTCAAGGTCGTTGTGGGCAAAGCTGGCATGTCCGAGGAAGCCTATCAAAACGTTTTCAAGAAGCACGGCGCCATCTGTCTCTCCACAATGGGCTACGGACTGGGAGCCATCTACGGTAACGCCATCAAAGATGTACGGGATGTGTATTGGGTGAAGGAGTTGGGCATCTCCGAAGCCCTCTGGATTCTGGAACTGGACCGCTTGGGTCCTCTGCTGGTAGAAGGCGACGCACGAGGCAACAGCTTCTTCGCTAAAGCCAACGAGGAAATCAACCGGAATCTGGGGGCGTTGTACGAAGGATTGAAGTCCCCCGTATACGGTCGGCTAGGAGAAGAGGCAAAGCCGGAAATCGAACTCTTTTAGGAGATAACGTTGGCTCTTTCATTCAAGGCCTTGTCTCTTCATGGGGGCGCGTCCCTGGACCGCAACGCGGGCACTCGCGCCGGTTGGTGGGCTTGGTTTCTCCAACGTCTGACTGGAGTGGCGCTAGTTGGGTATCTCTTTCTGCACATCCTGGTTATCTCGACTGTTCAAGCCGGTCAGGATGCTTTCGACAGCGTGTTAATCGTCCTCCAGAAGCCCTTCTTCGTGGTGCTCGACCTGTTCCTGATAGCCGCCGTCGTGTATCACGCATTGAACGGGGTGCGAGTCCTTCTATTCGATTTGGGTATAGGTCTGAAGCAACAAGCGGGTCTATTCTGGGTTTGCATGGTGTTGACCACGATTCTGACCTTAGTGGTGGGGTATTTTTCCCTGCCTCTGATTTTCCGGAACTGACGATGAGAAAGATTGAGGCATATGGCCGCGCCGTTAACTGACAACCGAGATACGGGCGTCGTCGGCTTCTGGCCCTGGTTCTACCAGCGGATCAGTGGGGTTCTGCTGATTTTCTTGCTGGTGGTGCATATCTGGATGGGCCATTTCTCCGGACTGCGGGCGGTGATTGACGGACGCCAGGAAGAGTTGGTGCTGTACAGCATCGTGCAACAACGGTTGGCCCACGGGCTGTTCATCTTCGTGGACTTCTCATTGCTTGCGTTGGTGATTTACCATGGGTTGAATGGCATGCGTAATATCTTCCTGGAATGGCCACCCGCTGCGAACCGGGCCAAGGCGATGACCTTGGGTCTGTGGGTTCTCGGGGTGGTTACCTTTGCCTACGGTGCTTGGGCTCTGCTGGCATTTATACTCTGAGCAGAATAGGACAACTATTGGAAATCTTATGGCGGACATAACTCTTACGGTCAAACGCACGGGCGATACGGAAGATTCCGGTCCGTATTGGCAGAGCTTCACCGTGCCTGAGATTGCCGACACCATGAGCGTCTTGGACGCCTTGATATGGACTCAGCAGAACATCGAACCCACTCTGGCCTTTCGACGGGCCTGCCGGGTGAAGATGTGCGGCACCTGCGGCGTGAGAATCAATGGCCGTGAGGGTTTGGCCTGCGGCACGCTGGTGCGGAGCTTGGTGGGGGACCGGGGTGGTGAGGTGCGGGTGGAGCCGATGCGACATCTGCCGGTAGTGCGTGACCTTGTGACCGCCCCCGGCGTCTTCTACCAACGATTAAACCAAGTGGGGGCGGCGTTTACTCCCAAGGATGATTCGTCGGGACCGGCCCAGATATTGCCGGACTCCAAGGAACGAAAAACCATCGATCCCCACCGGGAGTGTATCTACTGCGGTCTGTGCTATTCGGCGTGTTCCGTGGCTGGGTTGGACTCGGGTTATCTGGGTCCGGCGGCCTTGAACCGGGCATTTGCCCTGGTATCCGACAGCCGGGACGGGACCGGAAAACAGCGTTTACAGGCGAGCGCTGGGGATCACGGAATATGGCGGTGCCACACGATATTCGAATGCACTGCGGTCTGTCCCAAAGGTATCCCCATCACTGAAGCCATCGAAGGCCTGAAGCGAAAGGTGTTCGTCAACAAGCTTAAGAGTCTGATTGGTCTGGGCCGGTAGCCAGGGCTTCCAGAGCTTTCCGCACGATCTGCTTACGTAGATTCCGCTCTTCCTCCGGTGGAAGGTCCGAGTCTCCCAACAGGTTTACGATGCCGTGTCCTTGGACGATCCGATTGGAGCCCACCGCCTCCGCCACGGCAGTCATGGCGGTTATCTGAGCCACGGGGATGCCGGCTTTTTCCAGCTCGGTGGTAATCGCAGCGCCGCTGCGAGTGCTCGTCCCTCAAGTCGATGTTAGTATCACCGAATCGACACCGGCCTCTATCAGCCTAGTCGCCATCTCCCGGCCCATGCGCCGGCTGTTCTCCAGCGGGTTGCTGTTCCCAGTGGTCGACAGGAATTCCGGGTGTAGCTTGCCCACCAAACCTTCCCGCTCCATCTCCCGTAGTACGTCAACGGGCACCAACCGGTGGGGATCTTCTTCCACCGGGCGGTTGTCGTAGCCGCCGTGAGCCACCTCGTATTTTCCAGACAGCAACGACTCCATGCCTTCGATGGGGTAAGCTCCCCAAACCTGAGCGAATGCTCTGGGGATGCGGTCAGGATTTCCGGATGGGACGAGACCGCCATCGGTAACCAGCGCGATTGTCGCCTTGGCTATGTCCGAAACCGGAGGCGGGGCAGGAGTGGCGTCGATAAAGGCGATGGGTACTTCTGCCTCGAATAACTCGCCACGGACCTTGGAGAGAAGCATGTGGCTGAGGCGGTGAGCCGCCGTTTGGGCGACAAACTCGGAACGCAGCTTGCCCTGGGAGAAATAACCCTCGTCGTCGGGCCGTCCCATGGTTTCCTTGTTGACCAGCTTAGTGCCCAGACGTGACATGCTAGAGAGAACATCCCGCATCCGGGAAACATCGTCCCCTGAGTCCACGATGTAGATCGATTCACGATAAAGGTCCACTCCGGGATTCTCCGAGGCCATAGCCGTGATTGTTGGAATGCCCAGTTCGTCTCGGACGGCGGCGCAAACGGCTCCGGCGGCGGCGCCGTAGCGGCCTGCCTGGAAGCAAGGACCGGCGACCAGAAGATCTCCTTGAGCCTCTGTGATTGCCTCGGTTACCGCGGTAATCACAGCTTGGGCGTTCTCGGCGGCGTAGTTATCACCGCAGATGACGGTCGTCACCACCTTAGAGTCCTCACCCAGTATCTGCTCCAAAAGCCGGCCGGGCCCCAAGGCGTTGGGGCGTATCTCTGGTGGTCGCCCAGCCTCCTCTTCGCCGCCGATGCCACCGAAAAATTGGTTCATGTAATAGACGATTCGCATTTGATATCCTTTCTTCGGCCAGACCGAGTTTAGTGCGGCGTAGCGGTCTCTTCTCTATGAAATAAACCCGTGAAATAAACCCGCCCCGCCGTCGACTGGGTGCAGGCCAGGGTCCAGTATTATTGCGGGATGAACTTTTCTAGATCCCGGCCTACGCCGGAATGGCGAAGGGCCGCTTGACTCAAGCCCCTCTAGTAAATCATCGACTGCAGCTTTGATGCGCCTTGGTTGTTAGTCACGCCGCATATGGTGACGCCTGGGAGTTCGGTCAGGTTGTCCAAATAGGTTTCCACATCCGGGTTGCCGGCGATGATTGTTTCGACGGGTGGGGCGGGCCAAGATATGTCGGCGGCTTCGCTAACGTTGACCACTGCGTCTACGCCGGGGATGTTCATCAGCGCCGCCGACTCGGCCCGACGGTCAGGCGCGGTGTCGCTGACCATGATTGCGGTCTTTATCCCCATGTCCTCGCATATCCGTGCCGTTTCGAACATGTCGGAATGGGGAGCGCCCCCTGCGTACTTGGTGATTATCGCGGCATCGGCGTGCATCGTATTCTTTGCGATCTGGGCGGCCAGCATGGCGTTGAGGTTTAACTCGTCCAGGAGTCCGGAAGATGCCGTGGCGATGACCCCGGTGAAGGTTAATTCCTTGACTTGGTGGCGGCGGTACAGATCCAGAATGATGGGGTTGTTCTGGTGGAAATAGGTTTCCAGACCTCGAGCGCCCCAAGAGTAGGAAATGACCAGAGCCCCGTCCAACCACTCGTTGGGGTGCAACGTCACCGGTAGCATACCCTTGGTGTTGCCACCGTAGAGGATGTGCTCGTCAAGTTCAGTCCCGTGCTGATGACCGTGGACTTGGCCGATGTAAGTCACTCTTGGAAGACTGCCCCGGTTTTCGCTGGACGGCGTGTCCAGGTTGAATTCTTGGGTGCAGTCTGGAGTCTTGCCGATGGCGGACTTGGCCAGGTAGACTGAGGTTTTGACCGAAGCCAGGCGCAGGGCGTTCAGGACTGCATGGCGGGGGACATCGGCGTGGGCGTGAGGAACTAATACCAGATGCCGTAAGTTACCGTAGGGTGAGGCTTCGGACGGCGGACCGCTCATCTCCAGAATCTTGGCGACGCCGCCTCGCCTGGAGGTGTAACCCAACTCCCCACCTGGCTGACCTCCATCCACCACGGTGACCGCTGCGCCTCTCAGCACGTGGGTCGTTCCCTGACCCGCTGGTGCGATGGGGCTCAGGATACCGGGGAAATCCGGACCGGAGCCGGGCTCTTTAGCACGAGGCTCCAGAATGTCGAACACGTAGCCGACGCGGCATATGTCGCCGGGGCTGACAATCTCCAAGTCCACCGTTCTCAATCGTTGGTCTTCCAGGAGGTACTGGCGCAATTCCTCCACATTTATCTGAAGGCTTGATCCATCAAGCTCAGTGTTGGGACCGGCACGTAGTTCGGTGATGGGATGAATCGCCAAGGTTAGCTTCAAGGAAGACCTTCTGTATCGGAAGATTCATAAAATAAACCCGGTAACGCATCCCAGATACATGACTAGATGTGATACCGGGCTAGTTGACGCCCGTGGAACGAATGACCCCTGTGATTGAATGAGGGTCGTGGGGGAGCTAACGGTCCATCTTAGTTACGGTGTTGGCCTTGGGGTCGTACTGATACCGGATTACCTCGGTCAGCTTTTGAGACTCCAGACGCACTACCAAGGCTCGCCCGCCGGTGACGTTGACGGTGTCGTGAATCTCTCCGGGTAGGAAGAAAGCAACCTTTCCCTCGCCTTGATCGAAGTTACCGGTTTCTTTGATTTGAGGTGAGTTGACTCCCTCTCCAGGGTAGAACCAACGCCACTTGGTCTGCTTGATGGTCCCTTGATACACGCCGTAGACCACCCAGGCTGCGCCGTGGTCGTGGGGAAGGTTGTCCTGGCCTGGCTTTTGGACGGTACACATCAAGAGGAATCCGGGGTCGGGTGCGCCGTCCTCTTGGTCCTGATGGAGGTCGTACCGACCAAATCCACCTTCTTCCGGAAGGTTAAGCTTTTCTTGCAGCCAATCTGGTTCCGCTAGCAAGTCTTCCATATGGTCAGACACTGCTTGGGCCTGGGCCAGGGGGTCTTTGGTGGAAGCAAATATCTTCTTTACATCGTCTACGAAGGCTTCCATGGTGTAAGTAGCGGTTTGAGTCATGCCGACCCTCCAATATTTATGGATCGAATCTTGATAGATATTATTGTGATGGTCAACTTAAGAGGTGTCAACCTGAGGATGTTCGGGGTTATGGCACGTTTTGGACTCGGGCGTAACCAGGGAATCGCCATTGACTAGGGGCAAACACGGTGGTAGATTCTCGGCAATACGCACCATCCATGTACTGCTGTGATGCTCGATATCTATCGCAGGTAGACCGAATATCCGATCAAGAAAAGGGGATACCAAATGACACAACGAGTATGGGATTCTTTTCTCACCGAACAAGATAAAGCCCACCTGGCGTTGACTGGGAGGAAGCCCGTGGGATTTGGCGAAAATCCCGCATTGTTGCTGGTGGACCTATACCGGTGGGTCTTCGGAGACGATCCTGAACCGCTGCTGGAAGCGGTGAAAACCTGGCCGTCGAGTTGCGGCCTAGCTGCGTGGGACGCTATACCTCATATCCAGACTTTGCTGAAAGCGGCCAGAGACGCTGAAATACCCGTGATTCACATGACCGGTCTTGACGGTTGTGGCGTGGAAGGTTGGAGCACGCGCAAGGGAGACCGCCGGCCCGTCGTCACGGACCCCGCTGCCGCCGAACGCCGAAGCCGCCAGTACGACATTATCGATGAAGTCACTCCCATTAACGGAGAAGCCTTCCTACGCAAATCCTCTCCCAGCGCCTTCTGGGGCACCCCCTTGGCTGGCCACCTGAACTACTTGGGCGTCGATACCCTCATCACCGTCGGCGAGAGCACCAGCGGTTGTGTCCGGGCCAGCGTGGTAGACGGTTGCACCAACCGGTACCGGATGATTGTCGTGGAGGAGGGGTGTTTTGATCGCCACGAGTCGGCCCACGCCATCAACCTCTTCGACATGAACCAGAAATACGCCGACGTCCTACCCCTGGGTGAAGTCCTGGAATGGATCGCCGATTGGAAAGCCCGAAAAGACGAAGCCTAATCCTCCACTAACCGGCTTTCGGCAAGCCCGTCCAACCATCCCTCCAACCCTTCCCATCCTCAGCACCTGGAGTCCCCATGCAAGACCCTTCCTATCCTGGAGCAATAACCTCAATGGTCACGTTCGGCGACCGGGTCAAAGGTTTCCTGGCGATGCCGGAGAACCAGACCGGTCCTTTCGGCGCAGTGATATTGGGCCACGAACGTTACGGTCTTATCCAACATACCCTGGACCTGACCGCGAAGTTCGCAGCTCACGGCTACATCGGGCTCGCTCCAGACCTGTTCTCCCGTTGGGAAGGGGACATGGGCGCCCTGAACCGGGGCGACATACAGGTGACAATCACCGACGATGATTTGAAATCATACCTGGGTGACAGCCTGGATTACCTTTTGAACCACTCCCAGGTCGACCCGAACCGCATCGTTGGGATGGGTGTCTGCCAAAGCGGTGACTATCCTTTAGTATTGAACAGCATCCGGCATGAGATTTCCGCGAACATCGTCGTGTACGGCGGCGCCCAATCCAGGGTCTGGGAGGTGGACGAAGCCAGGCCGGTCCCCTACGAAACCATCTTGGAAGGCATCCAGGCACCGACATTGGGTATATTCGGCGAGCATGATCAGGTGGTGTCGGTGGAAAACGTGCGGCGTTTGCAGGATCTTCTCCAATCCAAACGCAAGAGCTATGAATTCAAGTTGTTCCGGGACATGCCCCACGGTTGGTTCAACTCCACCATGCCCGGCCGCTACCGGCCCAAAGAGGCGGAACAAGCCTGGTCTTTGATAATGGACTATCTGCGCCGGGTACGCGCCGGAGAGTTTTCCTCCGACCGGGTCATCTGGCGGTTCGAGTCCAATATCGCACCCGACTACGACTTCAGCACCAAGGTGAGATTGGCCTGATAGATGCTTCAACCCGGGGTTATTGGCAAGGTACAATGGACGGCAGTTTCGATATAGTTAACATGGCGTCTACTGGGGAGGAGAAGACATGCTAACCGTCGAGGAAAATGATCGATTAACCCGGGTGGGACCTAACACTCCCATGGGTGAGTTGATGCGCCGTTATTGGCAGCCCATCGCCGCTTTGGCCGAACTGGACGAAAACCCGGTTAAACTCGTTAGACTGCTTGGCGAATCCCTGATTCTCTACCGGGACCGCAAGGGTACTCTGGGCTTGATCGGCGACACTTGCCCCCACCGTCGAATCTCCTTGGAATATGGGATTCCCGAGGACGTGGGACTTCGATGTCCGTACCATGGATGGGTGTTCAGTGAAACCGGTCAGTGTGTTGAAATGCCGGCGGAATCCCCTGAAAGCACCTTTCCCAGCCGGGTAAAGATCACCGGCTATCTTGTTCAGGACATCGCTGGCTTAATCTTCGCCTACCTCGGGCCTGACCCGGCTCCCCTCCTGCCCCGTTGGGACATGTTTGTCTGGGATAACGTGCTTCGAGACATCGGAAGCACGATAATCCCTTGCAACTGGCTGCAAATCATGGAGAATTCCCTGGACCCGACCCACGTGGAATGGTTGCACGGCCGCTTCTCCGACTACGTGCTGGAGAGAATCGGACGGAAGGACCTGAAAAGGGAGTTTTTCCGGGTGGGAGAAGGGGGCCCTGTCCCTGAAGGCCAGATAACCGGCAACTTTGACCACGAGAAGATTGGCTTCGACGAGTTCAAGCACGGAATAATCAAACGGCGGGTTCTGGGAGGCCAAACCGAAGACCACCCAAACTGGCGCATCGGCCATCCCATCCTTTTCCCCAACGTTTTGCGGGTGGGCAGCAACTTCCAATACCGGGTGCCGGTGGACGACACCCACACCCTGCACATCTGGTTCACGGCCTATCCCCAGCCGCCCGGAGAGACGGTTGAGAAGCAGGAAACGATTCCCTTTTACCACGTTCCACTGCCCGTTGACGGTGATGGGAACGCCGATTGGAATCTCATGGACAACAACAGTGGACAGGACATCGCCGCCTGGGTTACTCAAGGTCCTATCGCCGACCGCTCCCAGGAGAAGCTGGGAGAGTCGGACAAAGGCATCATCCTCTACCGGCGCATGTTGCGGCAGCAACTCGCTATAATCGAGGACGAAGGCGAGCCCATGAACGTCTTCCGCGACCCGGCGGCCAACGTATGCATCGATTTGCCATGGGAAGGGCAGGAAGATCCCTGGGCCTATGCCCGGCGGGGTCTCATGCGCCGGACCGGCCAGGCTGGCAAATACGCTCCCGTTCTTAGGGACATGGTGGCAAGATTGGACGGGGAAGAGGCGCTTAAGGGGCCTGTCCACTAGCCCGTCAGTCTATTCTTTAGAGATTCCCTCCGCGTAGGGGTTAGGAGTAACGAGTGAACCTTCAGGATCTGTCCGTAGGCTTCAATGTCCTATTGGACACCGGCGACTTGGCCGAGGTCTTGTCAATCAACGACGGGGAGCAGACTGTCCGGGTCTGTTACCTGGATGCCTTGGGTCAGCCGCAGCTGGTTGGCTCGGAAGTATGGCTCTCCGCTGACGAGGTTATCTCCATCGATATGGGGTCCCACTCGGAAGGCCAGACCTAGTCCAGTGGCCTTCGGCGGAATAGGCCGCTGATGCAATCAACCGGTGTTGTAGGGGCGCACGGCCGTGC
>Ga0315336_1004654_pt1 | contig 15938 bp, 11 predicted proteins | sample ASW5metaG_FD_204512 | JGI IMG/M metagenome (GOLD analysis project Ga0315336, IMG submission 204512) | Ammonia-oxidizing marine archaeal communities from Monterey Bay, California, United States - ASW #5 | ecosystem: Environmental > Aquatic > Marine > Intertidal zone | place: USA: California...
TTGTTCCGCTGGGTCGATGTAACCACGATTTACAGTGGTGGCGATCTGGCCGTACATCTCGTGAGACTTGAAATGGGGCAAACTCAGCAAGAACGACTCGTACTGCGACTACCAAAGGGGGCCAGGTTAGACTCGGCTTCGATCGACGATATGGCGGTCACCATGGAGGGGCCGTCGCAGCATGATCCGGATGCGAGCGGCGAGGTCGTCGTACCTCCTTTGTCTCGCGAGGTCACGTTACGCTATGCTGTACCAGTCGTTTACTTGGGTGGCCGTGCCAGTCTGCAACCACCATTACCCAAGGGTGACTTTTCTTTGCTTGCCGGGCATTGGACTATTTGGTCCCCCTCGAACTTTACACTGTCGGGCGACAATTTCCCTGACGGTTTTGTTTCGCAACCACCAACCGCGATTCCCGGCAGGTTACCCGCGAGCCTTGATCGCAAGGTCGTTTTCGATCCTTTCCACCGGCACCACTGGTCGATTTTTCCCACGGGAGGTACCGTCCAGGCGAACAGTAACCCGCGCCCGGCCGCCAACTCTGAAACCTCGCCAGCCGTTTTTCAGGGTGCAGGAGCCTATTCCCTCTTTGGCCAATTGATCGAGGGTCGGTTTAGTTCTTCTGGCGGCCAAGAAAGTCTCGGGCCGCCTTTGGACTGTCATGTCTCGCGCATAGCCTTTGGACCAGGAGGGCCTCCAATCGTTACTTTGGTTCCATCTGCGCAAAAGTACGCGATCGCGTTGGCTGCCCTGCTCTGTGGAATTGCCAGTGGTTTTGCCGCCGAGCGAAAGCATGTTCCGCTACTGATTGCAACCCTCGGTTTTTGTATTGCACTCTATTTTCTCTTGCCTGATTCGTACCGCTCGATTGTCACGGCCCTTGCCGGAGGAATTGCGATCGGGTTCCTGCTCGGTTTTGCTCGACTCGAATTTGGTGGCCGGAATCGGATAGCCCGCGGCGTGTCGGTGTCTTCGGGGGTCGTTGGGCCGCTGATAGCGATCGGGATGTTCTTGATCATTTTCCCCGCTTCAGGTCGGGCAGACGAAGCGTTGAAAGAGCAAACCGCGGCGAGCAAATCAGGTCACCATTTCCCCGTTTTCCAGATCCTCGTTCCCAACGACGACCAACACCAACCGGTAGGGACGAAACACTTTGTCAGCGAGTCGTTGCTGCGTGAATTGAGCCGACGATCACGGCACGTGAGGGCACAAACGGCTGCCTGGCGGGTCGAACACGCGCATTACCTGGGTGGATTCGACCGTCTGGCCGATGATGGGCAAATCAAGCCAACGCAGTGGTGGGTGTCGCTCGACATAGAAGTGCTTGCTCGCGACGTACAAGTTCGTTTGCCGTTTCATCGGAATCAGGCAAATTGGGGAGAGTCGGCCTTAGTGGACGGTACGCCGATTGCGCTCCAATGGGCTGACGACAGCCTCAGTTGTACGCTGTTCGTTGCTGAGCCAGGATCCTATCGAGTGAGAATCCCGTTTCTGCCACAAGAGCATGTCGATCACAACCATGTCGAGTGGGTGTTGAATGTCGTTCGTGTCCCTGACACTCGGCTTGAGTTGTCACTGCCAGAGGCTTCACCGGTCGTCGAAATTTTCTCCGCGGATGCTCCGGTTCCTGTTGCCCGGGTCACGGAGTCGTGCCATGTCGGATTGGGCAGTACCGACCAGATTCGGTTACGTCGAGTTGCCCGGCAGGAGGTAGTTCGCGATGCACAGCAGATTATGGATGAGATGTACTGGCTACACGCGACCCAGCAAGGAGTCAAACTCTTAGTCCAGTACGTTGCGCAAGGGGAGCGAATGCAACCAGCCGATCTGCAGTTGAGTTCCGGTCCCGCGCTGCAACCATTAAATCCGGCACGGCCAGGGAACTTTCTCGCGACTGGCGAATCACCGGATGCCGGGTCTGGCTTGCAGTTTCCTTTTGATTCGCAGAATGCAAAGACTGGCCAGTCAATACTTGCGTTTGATCTGACAGACTCCGACACATATGGCAGGTATCGTCTGCCCACGTTTCACTCCGTGTTGCATCGTCTTGGCCGACGGCGGTTAGCCATCAGTTGCGATCCCTCGATCGAGTGCCGTGTAGGGGGCGAGTTGGGAGCAGCAACCATGGAAATCGAACGATTCCTGGCCGATTGGGGAGCCGCTGCGGCGAAACCACAAACTGTTTACGAGGCATCTGTAAACGATTCTTCCTGGCAGTTGACCCTGCTGCCGCGTTGGAGCGAACCGGTGGTTGAAGAAACTTTGTCGATGATTGTTGATACGAAGGAAACACAGTTGCGCTATCAAGCAAGCATCATACCTGGCCGAGGGGATCAGTTTTTTCAACGTCTGCGGATCCCGAAAGACTTGGAAGTCGATGAGGTGAATGCGAACTACCAGGGAGCGACGGTGCCGGTCCATTGGGTGCGCCGTGACGAGCAAACACTCATGGTATTTTTTGGGCACCCCCTCAGTCGTGGATATCAGCTTACTGTGAACGGTCGTGTTGCAGTGCCGGATCATGGACCGTTCGCGATGCCACGAATTCACGTGAGTCGACAATCGTCGCAACGGCAACGGGTGTTTCTTTATCGTCGAGACGACACGGAATTGAGCTATGAGCTTGTCGATGGTGTGAGTGAGGAAAGTGAGCTCACAAACACAGCGTCAGAAATTTCCGAGGCCCGCCTGGCGGGTACCTTCTGGATCGACAATGGATTTGACGGAACGGTTCCACTGAGCGTCAGCACCAACACCCCGAATGTAACAGGGCAATCGCTGATCACTTTACACCACGATTCGGTTAATGGAAGTTGGTCAGCTAGTTGGAAATGTCGCCTCCGCGTCAACGAGGGGGTCCTCGGTTCGTTTTATGCACAATTGCCACACTACTGGCTTGAAACCTTAGAGAGCCAGACAGATCTGATGGTTGTGACCGATCAGGAGAATGATCGAAGCAAACAACAAATCGACGACGATTCCTTACGAAAAGTGCAGCTGCGGTTGGCCCAGCAGGTGCAACCGGGTGATTCCGTTACGGTTGAACTGCGCGGGCCTTTGGTCAAGCTGCCGGGTCGCGGCATTGAGGTCCCCACGATCGACTTGCCTGGGGTGCGTCTCACAGATCGTTATGTAGCTGTGCCTGGCGAGACCAACAGTCAACCCGAAAAATGGACGCGTGTTGGTGTTGATTGGGTAGGCGATTTGCCCGAGACAATGGAACCTCTCCAATCTGTAGCAACACCGTTGCAGGTGTTTCAGATTGTAGACGACGCTTACCAGGTTCGCCTGCAGCCATCAGCATTCAACGACGCACAAGCCAGTATATCGCTGGCAGATGTTCGCGTGGTGGAGAACACGCGAGGCGCGCAACTGATCTATTCTCGTTTTGTCATTCAACCGCATGGTGTGTCAGAAGTCGAACTTGTGCTGCCGGAGGATCAGACGCTGGTTGAGACGCGTCTCGCATTCGTGCCCCCTCTGCTCAATACAGTGGCCCGGCACCGTTGGATCCTCCCCTTGGCGTCAGGCGACCTGCCACAATTGCTCGAAGTTGTTACACACCGCCCACCAGCGGGCAAACGCCATGGTGACCTGGCCCGCGCGATCCTTGTTGCCAAGGGTGACGAAATCCCCGTTGAGCTCACACTCTGGTCACTTGCGACTTTGAACTTTCCAGTCGAACCCGTTGGCAGGACAGCTGCTGTCAGTGACCCGATTAACTTTTCCCTGTTGCAGTTATCCCACTATTTACGTACGGTCGAAGCGTCCACACCTCAGGTACTGAGCTTGCCGCACCAGGAAGTGATGGGCTGGGCAGAAGCCTGGTCGCACGTTCTGGGGGTGGCTCACGATCAGGCCCGACAGGCAATTGGCAATCTGAGCAACGTGGAGATTCGTAGCCAGGTTCCCACACAGGTTTCGCCATCCGAATTACTGGATGATCAGGCCAAACGAATTGATGCCTGGCGAGATCAGGTCGGATTGCCGGATGAATCGGCAGGATTTTCGAACAGTTCTTCCGGATCGCTTTGGGCTTTTTCGCGCATTTCGGACGAGCGAGCGGTACCAACTTACTTCATAGCGAAGGGAGGACCGCATCTGCTTCCGGTTTGCCCGGAAACGCCTCCATTACTGACTCGCATTGGAAATCCTTTAGCCGCGTTTGGAGTCGTACTTCTGACGATCGGTGCCATTTGGCTTGTGCGAATTCCAGCAGTAATGGACTGGTTGTTACAGTGGCGACCACTACCACTGGTGATCATAGGCCTAGCATGGATGCTGTTTTTGACTCCCAGTGTGATTGGATTGGTGATCGCACTGCTTGGACTTGCGCTCTTTTGTGGTAAGGTTGGGACAAAGCGTGATCCTGCCGCTGATTTACATTCAGAGGTTTCCGCCAGGTAACGAAACTTCTAACCGCAGCCACGACTTGAGCCGAGTTGGTGCATCTACGATGCGCCCAGTTCCACGTCTTCGGCTGCCGTTGGCCTGATTGATCAGTACTGCCCAAACCCAATTCAGGATATGCCTGCAGGTCAGGGCTATTTATCCCAAGTTGTCGGAGAAAAACGTGTCAGGAAGAATTCGGTCTGCTGCCCGACCCAGTTCATCCTGGGTGCGCCGCTGGCCGACGGAGTGCCAGGCAGCCACATCTTTGAGCTCTGGCATTAATTCGATGAGCTGTTGCTCAAGCATTGTGCTAAGTCTCTCCAACGACTCAGCACCTGCTGCACATGCCATTTCTTTGATGGAACGCGCCGTTTTCATCACACGTAGCAAGCGGGCCCGCGTCATGACTGGATTCGCTAACGGTGTGTCGACATCGAGCAGCAGGTCGACAATCGGTACGTCCAAGGTTTGCTGCCAGCGATACAATTCCGACAGAGTCATATCGCAAGCCTCTTGCTCTTGTTGGCGGACTTGATCCATCGACGCGCCCATGCGACGTGCAGCACTTCGTAACGAAATGCCCTGCTGACGACGAATGTCTGCAATTCGGTGCAGTGGACGACTGGTATCTGCGGGCGGCACGACTGCAGACGGCATTTCCAGGAATCCGGTTCCGGTGTTCAAATCGTCGGCGATACTCATAACACGTCCTCCTTTTGGGAGTGCGCATGATCAAGCAAGACTTTGACTGTTCACGAACAAAAGGTCTTGCTTGTTGCGCAAAGGTACCTGGTCAGGACTTCTCTCCCTGCACGAGCTGAAGTCCACAACGGACGAACCAAAAAAGGCAGCTAACACATGCATGCGTGCACGAGCTCTTCCATGCCACCAACTTTGCCGGTACCGTCGCTTCGCTCCCTTGGATGCGAATCGAACCTTGCCCAGGCACCAGACGAGACGAGTCGGCTATAAAGCCCATTAGGTAGGATGTCGGCACAGTCCCTACCAACTCCAGTATATTAGCGCACAAACGCTGGCGCGACAAGAGCTACAAAAGCAAGTTACGAAATTTTTTTCAAACTGACGGGCCGGGTCAGCGGGACGATGGTCCAATTTGTCATCAGTCAGTCGCGGCCAGTCTGATTTTCTGTTGAAAAACGCGGACCGTGCTGCGTTGGAACTGCACCGAAACAATTTTTTTTAGCGGTTCCAGGAATGGCGTGACGAACTGGATTAAAAAGTAAGACAATAAGTCCGATCCGCAACTCGGTACCATTTCCATTGTGGTTGACGCACCCACTTGGCCTGGTCGTTTCTATGTTGCCCGCCTTACACGGTGGTTTCACTCGAGTGACGAACGTGTTCGGTCACAGACTGGGTTCCCGGTTGCAGGGGATGTTGCCCTACGGAGATTTGCGGAAATCCTGCGGCGAGCTCACTTACCACTTCGAACGAGTTATCCGTCGAGCCAACATCGATGATGAGCAAGGTGAACTGGTTGGTTATTTCACTCGCCACTTCAAGCATCCGGACCACATCGCGGCGCAGTTGCAACTCGTTGTCATGGACAAGGGGAACGAACGTCAGTGATTTCGTCACCTCTTGGACTCCCGGCGTCTGTATCGTCTGAAAGACCGCGTAGGGTTAGTTGCCTTGGACCGTGGTTTTGTCGTGTCATCGGTGCTGCTACGTCTACATCCTGCAGTTTGCAAGACAGGTTGGTACGGCGATAAGCACCGCGACGGTTGTGTGGTTCACGCTACATGTGTTTATGCTAAAATCCGGGGACCACTACCTCATGGCCCATGCAGTGATAGCACTTTGGCGGCAGGCATTTCTTGCCAACGGGACCCAGCCAACACCAAAACCCTTGGAGTAAGAAACTGTGACCAACTTTCCCAACGATGTCCCCGATTTCTCCAAAGCAGGTGGACTGATCACGGCGGTGACCCAGGATGCCCAGAGCGGCGAGGTACTGATGGTTGCCTACATGAATCGCGAGGCCTTTGAGGAGACCCTCGCCACCAATCGAGTTGTGTACTACAGCCGCAGCCGCAAACGCTTGTGGCGCAAAGGCGAGGAGAGTGGCAACATACAGCAGCTTCGCGAGGTCTTCATCGACTGCGATGCCGATGCTGTCCTTTTGAAGGTGGAGCAAATTGGTGGGGCCGCGTGCCACGAAGGTTACCGGAGTTGTTTTTTTCGCAAGGTAGAGTCGACGGGGCTCCAGCTAGTTGGCCAGCGCGTGTTTGATCCGAAAGAGGTTTACGGTAAAGAGTAACCTCGATGGATGGTTGATTTGCCGGAGGTGGGGGCCCAAATAGACGGCTCACTCCGCGGCAGGGAGTGACAGAAGTTGTGCCCAGGTTTGCAGCTGTGTTGCCGGCTATTACAAGCGTTCCCGGGATTCTCGGCGTGTGGGTCATGGTGAAGGTTTCGGGCGGTAAGAAGTTGGCAGGGGTAGATTTGCCGGACGATCTGCCTGGCGGTTCGCAACCAGACGCCGGACAAATTCACCGGAAACACTGCTCAGGGTGAAGACTTCACTTTTCCCCTGCGAGGATTTCGGACGCACAATACAAATGACCTCGGCCTCGGCAGCGCGACTCATGATTTCGTGTAAAGCAGCTTGTTCGGCAACGCTTAACGGTGGGGGATCCAATTTTGCCCCCGGCTGTGATGAAAGATCCCGTACTTGGTCATCACGACTTAGGGCAACCGCCGGTTTGACGGTTTGCAGCGGGTCTTGCGAAGAGCCGAACGGTGACTCTCGCGAGGGTGAGGCCGGGTGTGACTGCCTCATCGCTTGAGGGACAGGTCTTTGGGCAGCCGGTGAAGTCACGTCTGTCGCGTAGATTTCGCTGAGCCCGATATAAGCGAGTTGTTCATGTACAGAGTCAAGTCCGGTGTAGAGCCCTTCGTTGCCTTTAGGATCGGCTGCGTAGCAGATCCCAATAAGTTGGCCTTGATCGTTGAACAGCCCACCACCACTGCGACCTTCAACTGGAGAGCCTGCAGCTTCGATATTTGGCGCCCCCAGATAACGGTTGATATCTGTGATGTGGGTTTGCGCGATGGTCGGATTCGCACCGTGATTGCACCCAACAGTTTGGACAAAATCGTTTTTACCGATTCGTGTTCCTGGTCTGGCTACTGTTGCAACACAAATTTCTTGAGTTGGTTTAACACTCACCAGACCAATGTCGCGATCCAGGTCGTAATGGATGACTTGACCTGCGAGCTGTTCAAAAACTTTTGGGCCGGCTGGTGTCATGCGAAACAACTCGACATGTACCGGACCTTGTCCACCGGAATCGCGGAAAATATGCCCGCAGGTGATGATGAGTGCCTCGCCCCCACGGGCGTCGATTAAAGTTCCCGTTCCCCACGAGTGCCCTGTGCCATCTTGAATGCGGAGCCTCACCGTCGAGTTGATCAAGGTCGCATCTACAGGATTTGCCGTCGGCGCGCGCACGGCCAGTGGGGAGCTCGCATAAATACTGGAGCGAGCCCCGTTCTGGCTGGGCGATTTGACCGATGATTGAGAAGCGAGTCTGCCGGGGGGCCAGGGCTGTGATTGTGGGCCACTGCGAACTGATGTCAATTGGGGATTGGTCCATGGATTGACTGTTTCGCCAAGCTGGTTCGAAACAGCAGTTGCCCCGGATAACGCTGGTGGTTGAGGCGGTCTCACGGGTTGGTTGCTCTTGGCGGCGCGTTGGATGACTTGTTCCAAGCGGGCATAGCTCGTCGCGCCGGTCACCCGCTCGGTTTCCTGGCCGTCTACAACCATGATGAAGCTGGGAACCTTCGTCACCTGGAATTGTGACGCAATTGCCTGTTCCTCAGGCGACCCCATGATGTTCACCTTGCGGACTGGATAGCCAGCCGTCATCAATTGTGCTACGGTCGGTTCCATTCTCCGACAGGGAGCGCAACTCGGAGAGTAGAAATCGTAAAGCACTATTTCCTGTGCGAGTGCGGCACAGGACAATGTGAGCAAGGTGGCAGCTGCCGTCATCGAAAGCTTGACCATTCGTTCCCTCCTTGGAAGCGCGGTCAAAGGGGAGTTAATTTTCCGGTGTTAACCGGTTGCGGTTACCGTTCGTCACCCATGGGGTGGCGAACGGTAGTCGTTGCCCTCACGTCCTGCGAGAAGCAACGATTCGTCATAGTTCGGTGGGTGTTTTTTGGGGGGGATCTCTCGGGGTGGGGCGGGATAGTCGCGAAAGTTCGTAATTCCTACAAGGCCAGCTGACTCGCCGATGGCTCATTTCCCCGTTTCTGGCCGCGGTTACGGCGAGGAGCAAGTGAGAGCAGATGTTATGCCAAAGCTGTGGATCAGCGGCTTTTCCGAAAGTTCCGACTGAGGCTACAATAGGCCCGCCTACCAAGCTATCAGCTATCACCGCAAACAAAGCAGTTCCAGTTCCATGACGCGTCGTATTTTGGTGACCTCTGCCCTCCCCTACGCCAATGGTCACATTCACATTGGCCACCTGGTGGAGTACTTGCAGACTGACATTTGGGTTCGCTTCCAGAAACTCATTGGTAATCGCTGCGTGTATGTGTGTGCTGATGATACCCACGGCACGGCGATCATGATTCGCGCACGGCAGGAGAATCGGAGCGAGGAATCTTTAATTGCCGAAATGCAGCAAGTCCACGAACGCGACTTTGCCGAATTCGACATTGAATTTGACAACTACGGCAGTACACACAGTCCTGAGAATCAGGCCCTCTGTGGAGAGTTCTGGCAAGCGATTGGTGAAGCCGGACTTATTAAAGAAGACGAAGTTGAACAGCTTTTTGATCCGGAAGCAGGTACATTTCTTGCGGATCGCTTTGTTCGTGGAAGCTGTCCCAAATGTGGGGCCGAGGACCAGCCGGGTGACAATTGCGTCGTGTGCGCTGCCACTTATAGCCCTGCAGAACTTGTCCATCCGCGTAGTACCCTCAGTGGTGCAACGCCCGAAGTGCGTTCGGCATTGCACCTGTTTATCGAACTTGAGCAATTGCACGAGTTCCTCGAGGCGTGGACGCAATCAGGTCAGCCTCTCCAGCCAGAAACCGCCAATTATCTGAAAGGCCATTTTCTGAGCGATCCCCTTCGTGATTGGGACGTTTCCCGGCCGGCACCGTATTTCGGTTTTGAAATTCCCGACAGCCCGGGCAACTACTGGTACGTATGGTTTGATGCGCCGATCGGTTACATGGCGTCGACTCGCCAGTGGTGTGATCGTGTCGGCGAGGATTTCGACGACTGGTGGCGATCAACGGATTGCGAGATCCATCATTTCATTGGCAAAGACATCACATATTTTCACACGCTGTTTTGGCCCGGCATGCTGAAAACGGCAGGCTTTACCCTGCCGCACAAGGTGCACATTCACGGTTTTCTGACCGTAAATGGTCAGAAAATGTCCAAGAGCAACGGGACATTCGTTGCGGCTGGCACCTATCTGAAACATCTCGACCCGAGTTTCCTGCGATATTTTTACGCATCCAAGCTTTCCCATCGAGTCGACGATATCGATCTTTCATTTGACGAGTTTTTGGCAAAGGTTAACACGGATCTGATCGGCAAAGTGGTGAATCTGGCAAGCCGGTCGGCCAAGTTCGTCGCGACCGTAGGTTTGTCTAAAGCGTATCCCGAAGATGGAGGTCTCTTTGCCGAGGCGGCGAAGATCGGTGATGAAATTAAAGAGGCGTATGAGAAATGTGACTACAATCGGGCCATGCGTCTGGTGATGTCACTGGCCGATCGGGCCAATCCTTACGTCGAGGACAACAAGCCCTGGGAACTTCGCAAAGACCCTACCCAGAGCCAAGAACTGCAAGATGTTTGCACGGTATCGCTCAACTTGTTCCGGCAGTTGGCGATCTACCTTGCGCCAGTCTTGCCACGACTTGCCCAGCAGACCGGTGAACTGTTGGGAAAGCCAATTGAGCATTGGGACGAATCGAAGAGACCGCTCACCGGAATACCTGTGGCGAAATTCAAGCACATGCTTCGTCGCGTAGAAGAAAAGGACATACAGGCCATGATTGATGAAAGCAAGGAAGTTGATCCGGTTTCAGCCTGTTCGGCAGAAATTGAAGATCGCTGGAATGATCCGGGAGATGCGATTGCTGCAGAGCCACTAGCAGACGAGTGCTCGATTGACGATTTCGTTAAGGTTGATCTCCGCGTGGCTCGGGTCATCGCTGCCGAGGACGTTCCCGACGCCCGCAAACTCTTGAAGCTCACGCTGAGTCTCGGAGGTGGTGAGTTGCGAACAGTATTTGCGGGTATCAAAGCAGCCTACGAACCAGAGAAACTGATTGGTCGTCTCGTGGTTTGCGTCGCCAATTTGGCACCCCGCAAGATGAAGTTTGGTACGAGCGAGGGAATGGTGACTGCTAGTGGTCCTGGTGGCGGGGATGTTTTTCTACTCGCGCCTGACGACGGGGCGGTACCTGGACAGCGGGTCCATTGATCCGAGGTGCGCGTAGAAGTCAGGGTTTGACGGAGTGGGCTTTTAAATCTTCGAGCGAGATGTAGTCCAAGGCCTTTTCATGTGTCGCTTCAAGTACCACTTGGGGTGCCTGTCCTGCTTGCAGGGCTTCTTGCCAGCGGGGGGCACAGAGGCACCAGCGGTCGCCAGGCCGAAGCCCGGCGAACCCGTGCTTGGGCATCGGCGTGCTAAGGTCGTTACCGACCGCTTGTGAAAACGCCAGGAATTCCTCAGTGACCTGGCAACATACGGAATGCGATCCCACATCTTCGGGGCTGGTGTTACAACAGCCATCGCGAAAAAAACCAGTAAGTGGCTCGGTCGAACAGGTTTGGAGTTTTCCTCCGAGCACGTTTTTAGCCTGCGTTTTTTTAATGACACTGTTGGGGGGAATGGCAATCATGATCGTTCACCTTGTTGTTCCGGTAAGCCCCTGCCAAGATACGACTACTAAAAGGTACAGTTTGTTCAATAGCTCGTGAAACGTGAAGCCCTGATGGTAATCGAATCTGTCCATCCTTGGAAAGTCTTGCCGAGAGAGGCCCGGCAGATTCAATTGGATTTGGCGCGTCAAGTCGTGATAGAGAACCGACTTTCAGCAGTTCGACATGTGGCCGGTGTTGACCTAAGTGTTAAGGAAGGGGTTGCCCGGGCCGCTATCGTCGTGTTGCGTTGGCTTGACTTGGAGGTTCTTGAGGTTGCCTTGGCCGAGCGGCTTGTGGAATTCCCCTACGTGCCGGGTCTCCTCTCGTTTCGCGAAGCCCCGGCGATTATAGAAGCCTGCCAGCGACTGAAGATCGACCCCGATTTGTTTTTCTTCGATGGCCAGGGGTATGCGCATCCCCGCCGGATTGGCCTCGCTTCGCACATGGGGATATTACTCAAACGCCCCAGTATCGGGTGTGCAAAAACACGCTATATCGGCAGGTATGAGCAACCTCACGTCCAAGCAGGTTGTTACACCGATCTGCGGGATAAAGACGAATTGATTGGGGGGGTTCTGCGTACACGGACAGATGTCAAACCAATTTTTGTTTCTCCAGGTCACATGATCGACATTGCCACCTCCCTCGATTTTGTACTCGAATGCTGTTGTGGTTTCCGAATCCCAGAGCCAACTCGCTTGGCGCATCACGCAGCAGCGGGAAAGTTGCTTACCTGACTCTGCTTGCATTTATTCGACGATCAATTGGCCAGTGAGTTGCAGCGGTGCTGTGGCCAACAGGAGCCGTCACGAGAATTTTCCCTGATGAACAGTTATCAGACAACAAACGATTTGGATGGGGTTATTGGACTTTCAGCCTCAGAGATAGCTCGGCAGATCGCCGCTGGAGCAATATCGGTCGTTGACGTCATTGATGCCCACATCGCCCGGATCGAAGAGGTGAATCCGCAAATCAATGCGGTGGTCCAACCGCTTTTCAAAAAAGCGCGTGCTACCGCCATGTTGGCGGATGAGATTGCAGTGCGGGCACGACGCCAAAGTCGCGATTTACCACTGCTTCACGGTGTTCCAGTGACCGTCAAGGATTGCTTTGATGTGCGCGGTACCGATTGCACGCTCGGAATCAAGGCGAGGGTGGGGCACCCGTCGAAAAAAGATGCGCCTTTGGTTGCCCGAATGCAACGGGCGGGGGCAATTGTGCTTGGCAAAACAAACGTACACCAAGGTATGCTGATGCATGAAGCCGATAACCCTGTTTTCGGGTTGACCCGACATCCGCTCGACAAGCAACGCACTCCCGGCGGTAGCAGCGGCGGCGAAGCAGCTATTATTGCAGCCGGTGGTTCGCCCCTCGGTCTGGCCAGTGACCTTGGTGGAAGTATCCGCCAGCCAGCCCATTCCTGTGGTTTGTGTGGTTTGAAACCTACGACCGGGCGACTCTCCAACGTGCGGAGCTATCGCACAATGCCGGGGATGGAGGCCATTGCATTGCAGCCCGGTCCCTTGGCACGGACCGTAGAGGATATCGATCTCGCGATGCGCGTGTGGCTCGATAAATCAAGCATTGGCCGACAGCCCGATGAGTCGACTGACCCCTGGCCCGACCTCCACACGATCGCCGTCGAGGAACTTCGTATCGGCATGTTCGAAGACGATGGTTATTTTCGTCCCGCACCGGCTGTCCGGCGGGCTGTGCGACAGGCGGCCAAATGGCTTGTTGACCGGGGCGCCACACTCCAACTCTTTCAACCACCCGATGTTCGTGAAATGATGCGGATCTACTTCGGATTGGTTTCGGCCGATGGATTGGGGACGCTGGCCAGATTGTTGCAGGGAGGGCCGTACGAACCACAGGTGGCAAGACAATTGCGTCTCGGTGGACTGCCTCGTGCTGTTCGGCTCATGTTACAGGGGGTTTTGAAACTCACAGGGGAAAACTACACAAAAGAACTGTTCGGCTGGACGGGTCGCCGGACGGTTGAACAATATTGGAAGCTGACCCTCGCAGCTGGCCAGTACCGCCAAAAATTCAGCCATGCCTACGCCGACGGCCGCCTCGACGCAATTCTCATGCCCGCCCACGCTCTGCCCGCCCTGCGGCACGGAACGGCCCTTGATCTGCTGCCTGCGGCCAGTTATTGCTTCTTAGCCAATTTGCTTGGTTGGCCTGCCGGCGTAGTACCGCTGACCCAGGTCCAGCCTGAAGAGCAAAGTGACCGCCCAGACGGCAGAGATCGTGCGATCCGAGCCGCTTGCCGAGTCGAAAAGACAAGCAGCGGCCTGCCCATTGGTGTGCAGATTTTGGCGGAACCGTGGCGAGAAGACCGCGTCCTGGCCGTCATGCGGGTTCTGGAGCAAGCCGTTACGAGCCTTTCTGTGAACCGCAAAATGTAAGCACTAACTGTCGACTGGAACCATGGTTACGGTGCTCGCAGAGGTAGATTCCCTGCCAGGTGCCCAGCCCCAGAGTTCCATCCCGGATCGGGATCGTGAGGCTGCTACCCAACATCGACGCTTTGACGTGCGCGGGCATGTCGTCGGGACCTTCGCACGTATGCTGGTATGGAAAGTCCTCTGGAGCCAGAGAAGAAAACGAGCTTTCCAGGTCGTTGGGTACGTCTGGATCGGCATTTTCATTAATCGTGAGCGAGGCCGAGGTGTGCTGGATGAACACGTGCAACAGCCCAATGCTCAGGGTGGCCAACTCTGGTAGGGAATCTAAAACCTCTTGGGTAATCAGGTGGAATCCCCGACGGCGGGGTGTCAATTGAACTGTTTTTTGCAGCCATTTCATTTGGTCAGTCTCACACAAAGTCAAGCAGTAAAAGAAGTTCGGTTTTTTCGAGAGGTTGGTCGCAGGCCGATTGGCGACACACTCAACGGTAACGGACCGGGGTTGTTTCCAGCATCCACGGATTGCAAAAACCTATCTTGGGATGACGAGTTGACCCAAACGTTAAAGTTTTTCCAAGGCGTCATGCAGATTTGCTTTGGTTGGTATTTCAGGGGTCCAAAAACTTGACATTGTCAACGAACTCGGCATAATAAAGAGCTTCAGTGCGATGAAAAGTGCCTGAAACAGCTGGTTTTTCGACTTTTGTGAATCCTGCCTTGATGCGGCCAGCCACGATGGAAATCTTGCGGGCTGTGGCAATCCCGGGATGGGATCCAAATTGTCGCAGCTTGATTCCGATAAGAATAGCGGGCAATTTACGCCCAACTACTTCACTTACCAAGGAGATTGTTCATTATGCCTGATCCCACCCTCAAAAACGTGTTCGAGGCCATCCTCAAATATGGCCACGACGAGGACTTCGCGCCCAAAGTGGATGACCAGTTTGGACAGACTCAGGCACCGGCTGGTTCCCGTGAAAAGCTGGAAGTCCTCGCCGAACGCGCCCGACGCGGACAACCCCTGTGGCATGGAAATGACCGTGGCGATTACAGCGGTCTCACCGGAGCCGTTCGTCCTCGAGACTGAGTAGCCCAAGACACGGAGTAGCCCAAGAGACGGAGTAGCCTCGATTTCCAGTCAACAGGGTATGGATCGGGGAGCCGCAGAATTTCAGGCCGGAGGTGATGGTCTGAGCCAAGCCGCCAGATACCAACGAAAATGGGCCGCAGTCACGAATCCCGTTACTGCGGCCTTCGTTTTATGCAGGAAGGTTGGTTTCCGACAAGTTCTTTGTCCAATTGCCGTGGGACGGCAAAATACCAGTTTCGCCATTGCTGTATCGTTGGTTTTGTAGGGTTCGTTTCTCAGGTGGGTTGGTGGACCCCTACATCTTTGGCATCGGTGCTACGCGTTTGTTTGCCTCAGACTGGGTAAAATGGTGGCCGCTTGCGGCAGTCGTCTGGGGTGTTTCCACATTCAGCGATCGTTCCAACAAGAAGCGTTGAGATAAGGCCTTCAGGCAGCAAGTCTTCGACGGGGGAGCCTTCAAACTGTGTCCTCAACTGGACAACAAACTCCGTTCGTAGGAATCGCGAACTGCTGTTGTTTTACGGTGATCGTTGACGGTTTGCTTTGCACCGGTACGTCGGCTTTATGCTCCGATGTATGCGGTTCCAATTCATCCCTCAATACCAGGATGTCAGCAGGAGCCTCGATACCAACCCGCACCCGATCACCGGCGATTTTCACGATGGTCACGACGATTGAGTCACCCAGGCGAATTCGCTCGGATTCCTTGCGAGAAAGAACTAGCATGAGGTATCTCCATAGATGCTATTACGGGGAAGTGAATATATGTATACTAATTCGTCTCGCCTTTGTAAAGGCTAAATTCACGCCGGTGCGGGGGTGAACGCGACCCCTGTGAACTTGGTTTCTTCCATGAAAACTCGACTGCGATCGCGGGTCTTTAGGGATCGTTCATCACACAATTTGCCATGTGGTTTTCAAACGGGGGGCCTCTCTTGACTACGGTTCCGGTAAGGCGTGTTGTGCAGAACCGCTCACCGCGCGAACCATAAAACAGGATATGTCCTCCCAGTACGTCCCAGACAGCTGTCAGTTGCAAAGACCGAGGACCGTGCAAACAAAAAAAAATTCCGCACGGTTTGCCTGCGCGGAGCAGGAGTTGTTCTGTCAAAGGAAAATG
>Ga0315336_1004655_pt1 | contig 15938 bp, 9 predicted proteins | sample ASW5metaG_FD_204512 | JGI IMG/M metagenome (GOLD analysis project Ga0315336, IMG submission 204512) | Ammonia-oxidizing marine archaeal communities from Monterey Bay, California, United States - ASW #5 | ecosystem: Environmental > Aquatic > Marine > Intertidal zone | place: USA: California...
CCGTCTGGCAGTCCATTTTCACACACGATCAGATGCGTTACCGCCGCACGCTCTACCGCAGGATGGGCGACATCGCCACCCTCATCATAGGACCTTCGGGCACGGGAAAGGAACTCGTTGCACAGGCGATCGGTCTTGCGCGCTACATCCCCTTCGACGCCAAGCGGTTCTGTTTCGAGGACGATTTCCTGGAATCAATTCACGCATTAAACCTTTCTGCGATGTCTTCAACGCTCATTGAATCGGAGTTATTCGGTCATCGGAAAGGCGCATTTACTGGAGCAATCCAGGACAAGAAGGGGTGGTTCGAAGTCTGCCCTTCCCTGGGCACGGTCTTTCTCGACGAAATCGGCGAAGTCGAACAGGCCATCCAAGTAAAGCTTTTGCGCGTGCTTCAGACGCGAACCTTCCAACCCATCGGCAGCACAGATAAGCGATCCTTCCAAGGGAAGATGATTGCTGCGACGAACCGTGATCTTGCAGTCGATATGGAAGCTGGTCGATTTCGCGCAGACCTTTACTACCGGCTGTGCTCCGACATTATCGTAACGCCTTCGCTCCACGATCAAATCCAGGAATCGCCGGACCACCTCCACAACTTACTCTTGTTTGTAAGCCGGAGAATTACAGGCGAGGAAGAAGCAGAAGACTTAGCCCACGAAGTCGAGGCTTGGGTGATTGAAAACTTGGGATTGGATTATTCTTGGCCGGGAAACATTCGTGAACTTGAACAGTGCGTTCGAAACATCCTGATTCGGCGAACGTACACGCCGCCCAAGATCCGTCTCCAAAGCAGTCGGGAAGAACTGGCCATCGCCGTGCGAGAGGGACGTCTTACCGCAGAAGAATTGTTGAGACAATACGTCACGATGGTGTACGGCGAGACGGGTAATTATCAGGAGACCGCACGCCGGTTGGGGCTTGATGGGCGTACCGTCAAGAGCAAAGTGGATCAGGATCTCTTGCGCGAATACGGGGAGAAGAATTAGCGTCTCCACCGCACTCGGCATACCCTCCACAACGCGATGTATTGGAAGGATTGTGATTGGGCGGTGGAAATCCGGCCTGTGAATGAAATGTGGATAAGTGGGGAATCTGTACGTGAAATATTCACTTCGCCCAAGACTTACAGCGGCTCAAAGCCCACAATAGACTGGCCTATAACCACGAAAAGCGTTCGACGGCGAAACACTTTGCACAATTAGAGTGCATTTTGGCCTCGTATTGATGCTGTGGAAAACTCTTGGATTCGAAACATCCTTCCGTTTCTTTCGGATTTCACGACTGTTCCAAAATACCCCGGGAAACCCGTTAAATCAGGGCTTGGTTTGAGCTGATTTGGACGGTATTCTGGCCGTCTTTTCCCACTCAGATAATTCTCAACCAATTGGATGCTGATGTGAACACTGAAATTGTGATGATAGGAACCGAGCTATTGCTCGGTCAGATAGTGGATTCCAATGCCGCACATATTGGTCAGGTGTTAGCCGAGAATGGCATCAATATCTTCCAGAAGTCGACTGTGGGTGATAATCAGCGTCGAATTACAGGGGTTTTGGAGGCTGCGTTGAATCGTAGCGATGCTGTGCTCACCTCGGGTGGCTTGGGGCCGACGGAAGACGATTTGACGCGGGAGAGCGTTGCGAAAGTGTTCGGCCGTGAGTTGGTGTATCACGAGGCGCTGTATGACACCTTGGTCGAGCGATTCGCGTTTTTGAGGCGCCCTTTCCCCGAGAACAACAAGAAACAGTGTTACATCCCTGAAGGCGCTGTCGTTATCGATAATCCAAATGGCACGGCACCGGGATTTCGAGTGGGAGACGATCGTGGCCATATTCTTTGTATGCCAGGGGTCCCATTCGAGTTAAAGGCGATGCTCCGCGATCACGTGGTGCCGTTTCTGAGCGAAACGTTTGGAATCTCTGGTGTACTGCAATACCGTGTGCTAAAGGTGTGCGGTGTTGGTGAATCGCGGGTCGACGAGATGATTGGCGACTTGATGGCCAATCAGAGCAATCCGACGGTTGGCGTGTTGGCGAACGCGGAATGGGTGCGGATACGTATCGCGGCGCGCGCTGAGACGGCGGGGGAAGCTCAGGCGTTGATTGATGCGCTCGACGTGAAAGTTCGTAAGCGTTTGCCGGGCTTAGTGATGGGGGCCGATGATGAAACGCTCGAGGGTGTTGTAGATAACTTGTTATTGGAACGGGGATGGACGCTTGCGGTTACCGAGACGTTGACGGGCGGCATGATCGGACAACGGCTGGTCGCAGCAAATGCAAAATCGTTTAAAGGCGGAAAGAGCTTTCCGGTGGATGCATTCGAAATGGATAATCCTGGTTCCGCTGCCGTGCAATTGGCGGAGGAAGTGCGTGATGAATTACGCGCGGACTGTGGACTCGCTGTGGTGACGGATTTAGACTCTTCGACCGCGGTCGGAGCCTTGGTGACACCGGACGGTGGCGAGGAGTGGGGATCGGGTTTTCCGAAGATAAGTCCGATAATCCAGACTCGCGCGGCAGTGCTAGCGCTGGAGAAGCTACGGCGATTGCTCTCGAGAGGCGAGGGCCTATCGAGCGGGAAACCACTCATTTAACTTATTATATACCAGTGCCTTACGAATATCGATTCGCCCTAACCCCAATAGATCTCGAATCGAAAGAAACGCATTTTGCAACATCATTGAAACACTTCTATTGAAAATCTACCTATTTTACTTGTGTTTGATCGGTCACTTCAGCTAACCTCTTCCTCGGCTGCGGTAACTACCGCTTTATTTCTGCAAGTTTGTGCTGTGTGTGTGCTGTGGATGATCTACGAACACTTGAGGTGTGCCTGAGCTATGCTTGAACTCGTTGCGTTTATGATGCTTTCCCAAAAACCGCCTGCGCCTGTAATTGATGGCGTGGCTTCGTATTACACCGTCGCAAGCAGCAGCACGCTGACGGCGTCGGGTGAAACGATGCGGGATGATCTTTTGACATGTGCAATGCTCACGGGAGAATTTGGGACGTACTACCGTGTGGTCGCGGATAACGGGCGATCGGTCGTCGTGAAATTAAATGACCGCGGACCGTATATCGATGGCCGTGTAATTGACTTGTCGAAGGCGGCAATGCGTAAGCTCCATGCAACCAGTGGGTTGATGAATGTGGAGATCTATCGGTTGGGTAAGAACCCACCTCGAAGACCGCCGAGCATTAAGTAAGCCTTAAGGGTCCACGTGACCCATCGGCAAGCATATCGGGATGGCTAGGGCACGGATGCCCACGCCATCCCGTATTGCTTTTGGTCATATTTGGACTAGAATGCTGGAGGCGTGATTTTGGTCACGAATTCCAGTGTGGCCAATGCCGCCAAATCTTCGACACTAATCCGCAGGTGAACCATTCCGCTGGATCGGGCGATATTGAGGGTCTTGCCGCCCATAGCGCGAATGCTTTTCAGCTGCTCATCCGTCATACCCTCGATGTAGACGAAAACTTCGACCATTCCGAGCGTCACCTTCACGTCGCCGCTGGTGTATTGGCCGTTCTTGATCTTAGCTGCGAGGCCCCTTAGCGCAGGGTCTAGCTTGTCGCTGATGCGTTTATCGTCAAGCTCGAGTTTATTTTCCTTTCGTTCATCGACCGGAGCGTCTGCAGCGGCCACCTCGCTGGCGTCTTCGCGAACGATAGTTTCGGCTTCGACGAGTGGGGCATTCGTCCTGCCAACCGCCTGCTTGCTGAGTCGCCTGACAGGGGTTACGGCCTGCCCAATGGATGGAGGTGGTGGTGACGAAGGGAGCGCGCCGCGCCCAACATCGCCATCTACGTCGCCGAAGATGCCCTCATAGCTGACGCCGTCGGCCATTTCGATGGGTACTTGGACCGTCGTCTGGCGACCGCCTTGGTTGACGACTCGCTCTTCGACAGCGACGAAGCTGGTGAATTGAGTCATCAAACCAAATTGAAGGCCGAGATCTGTGATGGCGCCTTTGGTATCCATCGACTGTTTGCCCTGCTGGATACCAAGCCAATCTTCATCCATGATGGCGGCAATTCGCGTGCGCGCCCAAAGTGGTGCGAGGACGTCGTGCATTTCGTTTCGTCGTGGGAGGGTAACGTCAATTCGTTTTTCGTACGGTCCTTCGGACGTCCGTCCTCGCAGAGTGATGACGCCTTTGCCGCTGCCGGAATACCGGCCCTTAATGATGAGCGGTTGCGCCGAGAATAGATCGGGAATTGCGTTCGGCGACGGATACACGTCGGCAACTTCGAGTCCACCGAAGTCAATCTCGATATCGGTGAGCAGTGGGCTTTGAATCCGGGTATGAAACCGGTCGACGGCTTCGTCACCATCGGTTTCGAGTGTGACGATTTCCGAAGCGCCTTTTCCAACACGGGCCATGTTGTCGATCAGGAACCGGTTGACGGAATTGCCGATTCCGAACGCGAAGACTCGAGCGTTATTCACATTCTTCTGAACGCGATCGATAATCGCCATATCGTTGCCGATAAATCCGTCGGTCATGAAACAGACGACACGTAGACGTTCAGGGTCACGTTGACCGCCCAGGGCTGCGTCGATGGCTTTCATCATTTCGGTGCCGCCACCGCCTTGTAGATTGCTCAGGTATTCGAGCGCCTCATGCCGATTCGCCTGGGTGTTGGGCATGGACTTCTTGAAACAATAGCCGGTGCCTCCGGCGAAGCTTACAAGGTTGAACGTGTCATTAGGATTCATGCCCTCGATGCAGAGGCGCATGGTTTTCTTCGCCTTTTCGATTGGGAAGCCGCTCATGGATCCACTCTTGTCGATGACGAAGATCATCTCTTTCGGGGTCACGTAGTCTGGGTTCACGCGATCCGGTGGTTGCAATATGAGCGAGAAGAACTTGCCTTTGTCACCGGCGTGCGTGAGCACCGCGTCTTCAACGTTTTTCCCCGCGACTGCGTACGAAAGTACGAAGTCGCGATTGGGTATCGACTGTTGATTCTTGAGCTCGACGACCGCACTGGATTGGCCCGTCCGGTCCACGGTTACCGCATGCAGTTCGGCGTTGAGCGCGTGAAGCGGGACGCCTGCATCGAGGTTTACGGTCAACGAGATGTCGTGGCCTGCGCGCGTATTCTTGGGGGTTACGGGCGGCGATATCCGGTGCGCATCGCTGAGGCCTGCCGGGTTGTATCGCGGTCCGACGACCATGGGGAATGCGTATTCGTATTCACCGTCCTCGTAGTTCAAGTACTCGACGTATGAAATCGTGATGAGCACTTCGTCCGCGGGCATGATGTTCGCCACGGACTGTGTAAAAATGTTCGGGCGTTCTTGATCCAGCAGACTCGCCACTTGCCCCGCATTGCGTGCAGCGTTGTAGATTTGTCGTGCCTCGCCCTTTTCTTTTATCACGCCTTTGACGGTGCGATCACCAATGCGCATATCCATGGAATCGACCGCGGCGCGATCGGACATGGGAAACACGTACACCGCTTCAATGGGTGCGTTGGTAGGATTGTGAAATTTTTGTGTGAGGGTCACGCGCGCAATGAAGCCACTAATGTCCACTTGCACATCGGTGTGATCCAGCGGACACACGTCTAGCACTTGGCCATCGGCCTCGATGATTTGCAGCGTGCCGCATCGTGGCGGCGTGGTGGGGACATCGGCGTTGGCGTTGATGACACTCGCTGCCAGCAAACCGACGGCCAGTATCCATCGCGTATGTCTCGCATTGCAGTTGGATCTCATATCAATATCCTTTCTGATTGTTGGGTACATGCGAATCCGTCGCACAACGTTCCTGATCGGATGTTCGTGAGGTTAGACCCCGTGTTGGGTAGTGAGTTCGAAACGAGGGCAGCGTTGTAGGCAATCGTGCGGGCTGCCACCCTAAATGCAGGGGAAGAGAAGGGATATCATGCGCAATCGAATTGGGGTCGTGGGTGAAACTGGCGGGATATTGGACGGTTTGGAAGGGGCTCCATTCCGAAGTTGGGGTTTCTCATAAAAATCATCGATGTCTATTGGTCGATGACCGGTCCGCGGCATTACCGGGAGACGGTCGGTAGCCGGGATGACGCCCTGACGCACTTTCTTGAAGAGCAGGGCAATCGGTTTCATCCTGAGTATATACAAGCGATTTTCGAGCGGAATGTCCGTGCCACGGACCACGGCTAGACTTTAGGGCTGGGAGGGAGACGCTCTGGAGAGTCGTTGACGCGGGGAAGCGGGTCCCTCCCACCGCTATCCCTATCGCATCTTGCAGGGGGTTCAGGTAAGATCGTTTCGGGAAGGAGTCGTGTCCAAGGTAGGGACGCCAGCCCTTCCGATCTGATTGCCCGCCGGATTTTCGGCTTTGTATTAACTACGAGATCATTCGCCATGAACGACGTTCCAGAGCCGGATTCGGCACTCTACTTTACGTTCGGTACGCCGATCTCCCGGGGCGCTGCCGTCTCGTTCAATCTCGAAGAGGTGATCAAGACGGCGTACGAGGATCCGGAAGCGGCTCGATCGCAGCTGCTGCGGCAAGCTTCGCTCTGTTTTAATCAGGCAGCGCCGGCGCTTCGGCCGCCTGCTGAATCCATTCGCGCCGGCGACCTTATGGCGCTGGACATGCTGCAAGATGTACTGCGGTTCGTGATCGATGACTATTGCTTACGTCAGCAGCCTGGCGCTCTCACGCGCGGGCGGGATTGGCTGCGCGGGGCAAGGCCAGCGGAATTTGTGGAACGTGCGGCCAATGCGTTTGTGGCGTTGTATCCGCCGGGCGATGGGTCATTGGCCGAGGATGAAGCCGCTGATTTCGTTGCCGATCGTGCGGCGGCCGACGTTGTGGCGCGCGAGGAAGTGCTGTTGCACTTGGCGGCAGCAAACCACGCGGCGGAATCGCTGAATCCGTTGTTTGACGATCAGGAATTGCTTGAACGCGGCCAGTACGATCGGGTCGTTTCGGCGTTGGGTGAATATTTTGACACGCAGCCGGCGTATGACCACTTGGACATGACGCTGTTTCAATGTCTGCGTGCGCCGATGGACGCGAGTCCGAATTCGCTGGAAGGCCAACTCGAATACGTTCGAACCCATTGGGCGAAGATTCTCCCGTCGGAATTGTTTGATCGGCTGGATGTTGTTACCGGTGTGCTGGCGGAGGAAGCGCTTGAGCGGGGCGTTGGTGAGCCGCAGACCATACCGCTCCGGTTTGGTACGCATGCGCCGGATACGGAGCTGTATCCGGAATATGAGCGGTTCTCGGCGGACGCGGATTGGATGTCCAACGTCGTCTTGATTGCGAAATTGGCGTATGTCTGGCTTGATCAATTATCGAAGAAGCACGGGCGGTCCATCACGCGATTGGATGAAGTCCCAGACCAGGAGCTGGATCAACTCGCAAGCCGCGGGTTCACTGGGCTGTGGCTGATCGGCGTTTGGGAACGGTCGAGTGCGTCGGAGGCGATCAAAAAGCGCATGGGCAATCTGGGTGCTGCGGCATCGGCCTATTCACTTTTTGATTACGCAATCGCCGAAGATCTGGGTGGCCTGCCCGCACTGGAAAATCTAAAAGATCGTGCGCGTAGACGTGGAATTCGGTTGGCGAGTGACATGGTGCCGAATCATGTTGGCGTATTTTCGCGATGGGTGGTGGATCATCCGGACTGGTTTTTACAGTCGGACTCGCCTCCTTTTCCGGCGTATGAATTTAGTGGTCCCGATCTCTCACCGGATGATCGGGTGGGCGTCTATATCGAGGACGGCTATTGGGATAAGCGGGATGCGGCGGTCGTGTTCAAGCGCGTCGACCATCGCACGGGCGATGTGCGCTATGTCTATCATGGCAATGATGGGACGCAGATGCCTTGGAACGATACGGCACAATTGAACTATTTGGTGCCCGACGTTCGGGAGGCGGTTATTCAGACGATTCTGCATGTAGCCAGTTTGTTTCCGATTATCCGGTTCGACGCGGCGATGACGTTGACGAAGAAGCATTATCAACGTCTTTGGTTTCCGATGCCGGGCGATGCCGGTGCGATTCCGTCGCGTGCCGAAAACAGCATGTCGAAACAGGAATTCGATTCGTTGATGCCGCTGGAATTTTGGCGGGAGGTGGTTGATCGTGCTGCAACGGATGCGCCGGACACGTTGTTATTGGCGGAAGCGTTCTGGCTGATGGAAGGGTATTTTGTTCGCACCTTGGGCATGCACCGCGTGTACAACAGCGCATTTATGAACATGATCAAGATGGAAGAGAACGACAAGTACCGTGAAACCATCAAGAATGTGTTGGCGTTCTCGCCGGAAATCCTGAAGCGTTTTGTGAACTTCATGAACAATCCGGATGAGCGGACGGCCGTTGAGCAGTTCGGCAAAGGCGACAAATATTTTGGTGCGACCGTGCTGATGGCGACGTTGCCGGGACTGCCGATGTTCGGCCACGGCCAGGTCGAGGGCTTTGAAGAGAAGTACGGAATGGAATTCCGGCGCGCGTATCAGGATGAGCAAGTCGATGACGATCTCGTCCGCAGGCATGAACGAGAAATTTTTCCGTTGCTCCAAAAACGTTATCTGTTCAGTGGCGTTTCGGATTTCGCCCTTTATGATTTCTTTGCGGGGCGGGGCCGGGTCAATGAGAACGTGTTGGCGTACTCGAATCAGGCGGGCGATGAACGCTCCTTGGTCTTGTACAACAACTCGTTGGACGCTACGGCGGGCTGGATTCGAACGTCGGTGCCGATGCGTGGTGCGTCGGAGGATGAACCGAAACAACCAACCTTAGCCGAGGCGATTGGGCTGAACGGAGATGCGGACGCTTTTTACATTATTGACGACCATCAATCTGGTCAGGTGTTCTTGCGAAGTGGCAAGGAACTTTCGGAGAAGGGCCTCTACGTTCAGCTTGACGGGTATGCGTATCACGTGTTTCTTGGATTCCGGGAAGTGCGCGATGAAGATGGAGGCTGGGCGAAACTCGCAAAACACTTGAATGGGGCGGGCGTAGGGAATATCGATGAAGCGTATGCGGCCTACGCGGTAGCGCATCAAATCAACGCGTTTCGCGGCGTGATGAACGGTTCGGCGTTACACCGACTCGCCCTCATTTCGGCCGGCACGGGCCGCCGAGTACGGGCCATGCAATGGCATATGGCACGAGGCCTTAAGCGGCTTTGGAAAAGTATCGAATCGCGCGAACCACTTCCTCGCGCTATTCCGAAACTCGTGCTGGAATTGGACGCTTGGCGAAGCGCTTTTCGTAGAGCCTCGAAAGTCGTGCAATCGGTCAACGAAGACACGGGGAATCATTTGTGTGATGCGTTGGATCTGGATGCAAAGCCGGAAGATGATCCGATTGCACATACATGGTTAATGCTTCGAATTATGGCTGCTGGATTCGAGGACGAATCAGACGGGTGGATCGACCGTTGGCACTTTGCGCCGTCACTCGTCGGCGTGTTCGCGGGATCGGAGAATGCGGAGGTGCCGGTGTGCTTGGTGCGATCGCTGCTCCGTTTCAGTTTGATCGAAGATGACGGCGAGGAAAACCTGGTTCATCGTTGGTTCGATGATGATGGTGTACGCGAACTCTTGCAATACCACGAATACGATGGCGTGCACTACGTGAACCAAGAACGGCTGACGCAATGGGTCAATTCGACCCTTGGTGTGAGTATTGTGTGTGCCCTACGATTTGCTGAGAATAAGGTCGATGACGAATTCGCCACAGCGATTGAAGCGCGGGATCAATGGGCGCAGGACCTGCTCGCCACGGCAGAGGATGTGCTGTACCAAGTCGAAGAATTCTTGGCTATCGTTGATAGAATGCCTGGTATTCCGCCGCTATTGACGCACGCGCTAGACGGCGAACCGGTCGCTGTCGCCGAACCTGAATCGGTCTAACGCAATGTGGTCGAGTCCTTGACCAGCCTGAAAAACATCTCCGCCGCTTCGTTTCGATAACCGCCCGATTGCCAGACTGCGCCAAATTCTACCGCTGGAAGTTCGGGCACGTTGATCGCTACTAACCCTTTCTCGCGGCGCATCATCGCAATCTCGGGGAGCAGTGCTACGCCGACGCCTTCGGCAACGTAGCGCTTGATCACTTCGAAACTTCCGGAGTCGACGGCGGTGGGCGGTGCAATGCCGGCGTTGCGAAGATGCGTGCGCAATATCTGTCCTGTTCGTGTCGAAGGATCGAGTTGCAGAAACGGCAAGTCCGCAATCGATGTCAAGTGAATCCGTTTTCGCGTGGCAAGTGCATGTCGCTGGGGCACAACGAGGACAAATCGCTGCGTACCCAGAGGCGACATTGCAAGCTCGTCGTCGTTCACGGGCAAGGTTACAATCGCGACATCAAGATCTCCGCGCTTTGTGGCGGCGAGTAGCTCATCGGTAGATCGACTCAGCAGGCGCAGACGCGTCGCGGGATTGGTGTGGGTGAATTCGCGCACCGCTTTCGGCAACAAGTACAATGCGGTCGTATCGCTACACCCCACACGAATCTCGGCCGGCGGTTCACCGTTCGCTGCTGATGCCGCGCGGAGCAGGTTTTCTGCATCTGCGAGCAGTCGTTTACCCCGTGCGAATACTTGTTCGCCCGGCTGAGTAGGGCGCGCGGTGCGGCGGTCTACGAGCGGATAACCCGTCTCTCGTTCAAGCGTGCGCACTTGATGACTAATCGCGGGCTGCGATCGGTGCAGTCTCCGGGCAGCAGCGTGAAAGCTGCCTTCTTCGACAACGGCGCAAAAGCAGCGTAGGGCTTCCAAGGTCAAATCGGAATCTCCATCGATAAATAAATCTTATCAGATTGATTATCTTATTTCACTGGACTTATCACGTGTTAGGCGATAGGCTGCGCCCATCATGACGACTAACGACGGTGACAAACAGCCAGAGCTGCGGTATCGGGACGCGGGCGTCAATATTGATGCAGCGGACGAGGCCCTAAAGCAGGTGAAAGAGGACGTGCGGCGCACGTTCGATGATCAGGTGCTCCAGGACATTGGATCGTTTGGCGCGATGTACCGGTTTCCGACCGGGATGGATGAGCCGGTCCTCGTATCGAGCGTCGATGGCGTAGGTACGAAGCTGAAGCTTGCGTTTATGACTGGGATTCACGATACGGTCGGTATCGATTTGGTCGCACATTGTGTGAATGACATCCTGGTGCAGGGCGCACGCCCATTGTATTTTTTGGATTATCTTGCGTGTGGAAAACTTGAGCCGGATACGATCGCTTCGGTCATACGCGGGCTCGCAAATGGTTGCCGGTATGCGGGTTGCTCGCTCATTGGCGGTGAGACGGCGGAAATGCCTGGGATGTATATGGGTGATGAGTACGATCTCGCCGGCACGATCGTCGGGGTCGTCGACCGCGCGAACATCATCGACGGATCGACTATTTCGGAAGGCGACGCCATCATCGGCTTCCCGTCGTCTGGGTTGCACACCAATGGCTATAGTTTGGCGAGGCACATTTGTTTTGATGTGGCTAAGCTGGGTATCGATGATCCGATGCCGGGGACTGGAAAGACGGTTGCTCAAGCCTTGATGGAACCGCACTTAAGTTATTCACGGCTCATTCAAATTCTGACGAAGATCGTGAAGGTTAAGGGTATGACGCACATCACGGGCGGCGGCATCACCGACAACTTACCTAGAACGCTTCCGAAAGGCACGGGCGCGAAAGTGGACGCTGGCGTTTGGGAAGTTCCCCCAGTCTTTTCCTATCTAAAGAAGGCTGGAAACGTGCCGGACGATGACATGTTGCGTACGTTTAATATGGGCATTGGCTACCTCGTTATCGTAGATGGTGCGGATGCAGACGCCATGGTCGATGCGGCAGAACAAACCGGGCAATCTGCTCACTTGATCGGACACGTCGTCAAAGGCGAAAGCAAAGTAACGTACACCGGCGACCTTCGTTATGCCGCATCGGATTGAGGTCGGCGTCAAGCCGGGCTTCCGCGATGCCCGGGGTGAATCGATCCGGGATCAGGTGTGGGAAGACCTTGCGATCGAAGTGGGCGAAGTCTGCGTCCTGGACGTTTATACCCTCGATGCGGAATTGAGCCCCTCTGAACTTGAGCGCGTCCGATCCGAATTATTCACTGACGCTGTAATGGAACGATCGACCATTGACGCGCCCCTCGCCGAGGGTTTCGACTTTGCGGTTGAAGTCGGTTTTTTGCCGGGCGTCACGGATAATGTTGGCAAGAGTGCGACGGAGGGCCTTCAAGACACGTTGGGCCGCGTGTTGTCCGACGGTGAACGTGCGTACAAATCGACGTTGTACACCATTCGCGGTGGCGTTTCTCACGAGACCTGTGATCACATCGCGCGGGATCTCCTGGCGAATGAACTGATTGAACGCTGGTCCATCTTGCCGGAAGCGGAGTTCACCGCGACCGGCGGCAGCGTATTGGGCGTTCCGGTCGTCCAAGACGTATCGGATGCGACTGTCGCAGAAATCGATCTCGAAATCTCCGATGCGGATCTTGAAGCATTTAGCCGCGAGAACACGTTGGCCCTTGAGCTCGACGAGATGAAGGCGATTCAGGGCCATTATCGAAACGCGGATACGCGGGCGGCGCGGGAGCAACTGGGCTTGCCGGGTTGTGCGACGGACATTGAATTGGAAATCCTCGCACAAACGTGGTCGGAACATTGCAAACACAAAATCTTCGCCGCCAATATTGAGTACATGGATGAAAATGGCGCTACGCGTACCGTCGAGGGTTTATTCAAGACCTACGTCAAGGCGACAACCGATGTCGTGAACGAACGGGTAGATTGGCTGGTTAGCGTGTTTCATGACAATGCAGGCCTGGTGCGGTTTGATGATGATTGGTTGTTTGCGCTGAAGGCGGAGACGCACAACAGTCCTTCTGCATTGGACCCCTATGGCGGCGCGTTGACGGGCATCGTGGGCTGCAATCGCGACATCCTGGGCGCAGGCTTGGGCTGTAAATGCATTTTCAACACAGACGTGTTTTGTTTTGCGCCCCCGGACTATGCGGGTGAAATCCCGGATCGACTCATGCACCCACGGCGCGTTTTGCGCGGCGTCCACCGGGGCGTGAAGGATGGCGGCAATCAGAGCGGCATTCCGGATGTGAATGGCGCGTTCGTATTTCACGATCGCTTTTTGGGTAAGCCTTTGGTGTTTTGCGGTACGGGCGGAATGATTCCGACGACCGTTGCGGGACGGCCGAGTCACGAGAAGGGCGCGCGTCCAGGCGATCGCATCGTGATGTGCGGTGGCCGAATCGGTAAAGACGGCATCCATGGTGCAACGTTCTCGTCGGAGGAATTGCATGAAGGATCTCCTGCGACAGCCGTGCAAATCGGCGATCCCATCACCCAGAAAAAGATGGCCGATTTCCTGATCGAAGCGCGCGACCTGGGCCTGTATACCAGCATCACGGACAACGGTGCGGGTGGCCTCTCCTCGAGCATCGGCGAAATGGCGGAGACCCCGGGCGGTGCTGAAATTCATTTGGATCGCGCTCCGCTGAAGTATGCGGGATTAGCGCCGTGGGAAATTTTTCTTTCGGAAGCGCAAGAGCGGATGTCCCTCGCGGTGGATCCGGATCAACTAGACGCCTTGATGGCGTTGGCCGAACGCCGTGAAGTCGAGGCGACCGATCTGGGCGCGTTTACGGATTCGGGCCGACTCGATTGTTATTACGACGGGAAATTGATCGGTGCACTGGACATGGCGTTCTTGCATGATGGCGTACCGACGATGGATCTGAAAGCGGTGTGGACCCCGCCGGAGAAGACGCCGGACATCCAGGTCGCCGACAACGATTGGACGGGCGCACTTAAACGCGTTTTGGCTTCGTACAACGTCTGCAGCAAGGAAAGCTTCGTGCGGATGTACGATCACGAAGTGCAAGCGCAAAGCGTGCTCAAACCGTTCCAGGGCGACGAGAACGACGGACCGGGTGATGCCGCGGTCATCCGTCCCGTGCCTGATTCGAATCGCGGGGTCGCGGTTGCGTGCGGTATCGCGCCGAAGTATAGCGACCTGGACGCCTACTCGATGATGGCGTGCGCGATAGATGAGGCCGTCCGAAATCTCGTCTGCGTCGGGGGCACGATCGGCACGATCGCAGGGCTCGACAACTTCTGTTGGCCGGATCCGATTCAAAGCGCGAAGACGCCGGACGGCGAATACAAACTCGCGCAATTGGTGCGGTGTTGCGAAGCGCTCTACACCACGTGTGTGGCTTATGACATTCCGCTCATTAGCGGCAAAGACAGCATGAAGAACGATTACAAGATTGGCGACCGAAAGATTTCCATTCCGCCGACGGTCTTGTTTACGGCGGTGTCGTTGTTAGAAGATGTGCGCCGTTCAGTATCGATGGACGCGAAACGTGCGGACGATGCGGTTTATGTCTTGGGCGAGACGAAGTGTGAATTGGGCGGCAGCGAGTTCGCGCTTACGCACAGCCACACGGGCGGTACGCCTCCAACGGTCGACACAGTGACGAACCGGAATCTGTACGACCGGTTGAGTGCCGCGATCGCGTGCAAGCTCGTGGCATCATGTCACGATTGTTCGGATGGCGGCTTGGCCGTGGCCTTGGCAGAGACGGCCTTCGCCGGTGGACTGGGTATGGATGTCGATCTAACGGGATTTGACTTGACGCCCGATGCAACACTCTTTTCTGAGTCGCAAGGCCGATTCGTTGTGACGATTTCGCCGGACCAGCAAACGGCTTTCGAAGAGGCACTATCCGGGTCGGCGTGTCTACGCGTTGGCACGGTTACGGCGTCTACGCAATTCCATATCGCCGCACCGAGCAACACGAATATTGAGGCGGATATCGCCGATCTAAAACAGGCGTGGCAAGCGCCGTTGCAGTGGTGACGCGATGTCTGTAGATGTCCTCGTTTTATCCGGGTTTGGTATCAATTGCGAAGCAGAAACAGCGCACGCATTTGCCCGCGTCGGAAGCACACCAAAGGTCGTTCATCTTAACGACCTCATCGCCGAACCGTCCCTTCTCGAATCGGCCCAAATACTTGCGGTGCCAGGCGGCTTTTCATTTGGCGATGACGTCGCATCCGGCCGCATCCTCGCGAATCGATTGCGGTATCGGCTCGCGGATCCACTACGCCGATTTGTCGAAGCGGACAATCTCGCGATCGGCATTTGCAACGGCTTTCAAGTGCTGGCGAAGATGGGCCTGTTGCCGAAACTCAATGGTGAGATGCGTCAAGAAGTGACGTTGACGCATAACGATTCAGGTCGCTTCGAGGACCGCTGGGTTCACCTGGTTCGCGACGCGGACACTCGTTGCGTCTGGCTCAAGGGCATCGACGCGCTGGAGCTTCCGGTTCGGCACGGTGAAGGAAAGTTTGTCGCAACTGACGCGGATCAGTTGGCGCGTCTGCAGAAGGGTGGCTGTTTGGCGCTGCGCTATGCAACGAGCGAAGGCGATCCCGCCGCGGGCCAATATCCGCTAAACCCAAATGGATCCGTGGATGATATTGCGGCATTGTGCGATCCCTCCGGGCGAATTTTCGGCTTGATGCCGCATCCGGAAGCGTTTGTTGATCGAACACACCACCCGCAATGGACGCGCCGATCGTTACCGGAAGAAGGCGCAGGACTAGCGCTATTTCGGAATGCTGTGGAACACGTTCAGCAGAGCTAGTGCTGGCTCATTTCGCTTCAAACGCTTTCGCCCCTCGAATCTGGCACTCTTCGGCGGCACACATACCGCTCTCCGTCTGGGTCCATTCATCATCGTCACGGGAAAGAAAGTAATCGACGCCGGTTAATCGATCGCCACCCCGGGCCGTCTTCACGAACACTTCAATTTTCCCATTCACTTTTCCGTAGACAACGTATTCTTTGGACGCGGTAACGAGGACTGCCGTTTCCGCATTGGGCTCACCACTGATCAATTCGGCCTCTTTGGTACTCGCAATCACGCGAAGCTCAT
>Ga0315336_1004656_pt1 | contig 15937 bp, 11 predicted proteins | sample ASW5metaG_FD_204512 | JGI IMG/M metagenome (GOLD analysis project Ga0315336, IMG submission 204512) | Ammonia-oxidizing marine archaeal communities from Monterey Bay, California, United States - ASW #5 | ecosystem: Environmental > Aquatic > Marine > Intertidal zone | place: USA: California...
TCTTTCACCGATTCACGATAATGCTCCAGTGCCTCCCGGCTGTGACGGTGCTTTTCCTCAAGGGATTCGATATGAGCCTGCTTTTCCTTGAGCAGCGCCGTCGTGCTGGCCTCGCGCTGACCCGCCTCGTTGAGTTGTTTATCTAAGGCATCGCAGGCTGCGGATTTGGCAGCCAGTTGCGCACTCGTCTCATCAAGGCGCGATTCCAACACTTTCTGCTGATCGCCCAGCTGGCCAGCCTCTTGAGTGAGCGCGGTGCAGCGGTCAGAGAGCTCTTTGATCTGGTGTTCATAGCGGCTTTTACTCTCTTCGACGATGCCGTGGGCCTCTTCCTGAAGGCGCGATGCCAGGCGCGCAATGAGGTCCTTAATGGGCTGGCTCAATAGGGCCTCATCGTCGAGTCTGGTGGACGCCTCCTCCTCCAGCTCTTTGAGATAGCGATGAATCGTTGATTTGGAGCCGGTATTACCGAGCTCTATACGTATCGCGTCAATGGAGGGGTTTTCCCCCCTGGCTAGAACGGCCTGATGGGCCCTGGTCACCAGTGCTTTGTTGATACCGCCACGTGCCATGGAATTCCCTCCTGCTGTTCCTGTAACCATAGTTTGGCCGTTTTGGACAAACTATGGTGATAATGCAGGCATAGTTTGTCCGCCCTCATTCACGTCCGCACAAACCACAACCCTCACCTTCCATAATTTAAGCCAAACTGACAATTTGTCACTCCATTTGTCATTTCATGGTACTCTCGGGCTTTATCTCTAAAACAAAAGTACCAGAGGCACAGCCATGATCCGCTGCAATCTCGCCCGCATGATGGGCGAGCACAAAATGCGTATTGCCGACGTTGCCAGAGAAACGGGGTTAAGCCGGGCCACGGTAACCCTGCTTTATAAAGAAACTGCCCAGAAAGTGGATCTGGAAGCCATTGATAGATTGTGTGAATTATTCGACTGCGGTATTGGTGAGCTGCTAGAGCGTACGAATCAGACAACAAAGCTCAACGCCAATCAGTAAACGGGGAAGTGAATCATGGTCAATCAGAACCCTGAACAAAAGGCCCGTGACCAGATAGATGCTCTGCTTGCGAAAGCTGGATGGGTCGTACAGGACAAAAAGAAAATCGATTTCTCTGCTTCCATGGGTGTGGCCGTCCGCGAATACCAAACCGATGTTGGCCCTGCTGATTACGTGCTGTTTGTAGACAAGCAGGCAGCGGGCGTAATTGAAGCCAAACCCGAAGCTTGGGGTGAGAAGATCACAACGGTTGAAGATCAGTCTCAAGGGTATGCCAATGCTACATTGAAATGGGTAAACAATAGCCAGCCTTTGCGCTTCGTGTATGAAAGCACGGGAGTCATTACCCGCTTTACTGATGGTTTAGATCCACACCCTCGTTCCCGCGAACTGTTTAACTTTCATCGCCCGGAAACGCTTGCAAAGTGGCTTAAAGAGCCCAAAAGTCTGCGGGGGCGTTTGCAGGATTTCCAACCATTGATCAAAGAAGGTCTACGTAAGTGCCAGATTAAAGCTATCACTAAACTGGAAGAATCCCTCAAGGAAGACAAACCCCGCGCCTTGGTACAGATGGCCACAGGCTCCGGAAAAACGTTTACCGCGATTACAGCCAGTTATCGTCTATTACGCGAGCCCGTGAGCGCCAATCGCATTCTGTTCCTAGTGGATACCAAGAATCTAGGTGAGCAGGCAGAGCAAGAGTTCATGAGCTTCTTGCCAAATGACGACAACCGTAAATTCACCGAACTTTACACGGTACAGCGGCTGAAGAATCAATACATCGCCAAAGATGCCCAAGTCTGTATCAGTACTATCCAACGCATGTATTCCATTTTAAAAGACGAGCCGTTGGACGAATCACTCGAAGAACAGAATCCGGCAGAGCAATTCACCAAGCCCAAAGAGCCGCAGCCGGTCGTGTACAACGAAAAGATCCCGCCCGAGTTTTTCGATGTGATCATCATTGATGAGTGCCACCGTTCAATTTACAACTTGTGGCGTCAGGTGCTGGAATACTTTGATGCCTATCTGATTGGTCTGACCGCCACGCCCGACAATCGCACCTATGGTTTCTTCCGGAAAAATGTCGTCAGCGAATACGACCATGAGAAAGCCGTGGCCGACGGCGTTAACGTCGGTAACGAGATCTTTGTCATCGAAACGGAAAAGACCAAGCAAGGCGGCAAGATCGAAGCCAAACAGCAGATAGAACGACGCGAGCGTACAACTCGCCGCAAACGCTGGAAGCAACAAGATCAGAACGAAGCCTACACGGCCAAACAGCTTGATCGCGACATTGTTAACCCTGACCAAATCCGTACTGTCATTAAAACCTTCAGGGACGCACTGCCGACCATTTTCCCTGGCCGTAAAGAGGTACCCAAAACGCTGATCTTTGCCAAAACCGACAGCCACGCTGATGACATCATTCAAACCGTGCGTGAGGAGTTTGGCGAAAGCAACCAGTTTTGCAAAAAGGTTACCTACCGTGTAGCCAATGACAAAACCGATTCCGAAGGTAACGTCATTCAAAAAGGTGAGGACCCGAAATCCGTGCTCGCCCAGTTCCGCAATGACTATTACCCACGCATAGCAGTCACCGTCGATATGATTGCCACGGGCACTGATGTCAAGGCATTGGAATGCCTACTGTTTATGCGTGATGTTAAAAGCAAAAACTATTTCGAACAAATGAAGGGGCGTGGCACGCGCACGCTGGATAAAGACAGCCTGAAAAAGGTCACACCATCGGCGCAAAGCGCCAAAACCCATTACGTCATAGTTGATGCGATTGGTGTGACCAAATCGGTTAAGACCGCCAGCCAACCGCTGATCACCAAACCCAGCGTTCCGCTGAAAGATCTGGCCATGGGTGTGATGATGGGGGCCAGTGACAGCGATACGGTTTCTTCACTGGCCGGGCGCCTGGCACGACTAGACAAACAACTGGATGACAAAGAACGAGCCCGCATTGCGGAAAAAGCTGGTGGCACGCCACTCCTGATGATTGTGGGTGAACTCTTCAACGCCATCGACGGTGACCGCGTAGAGCAAAAAGCAGTGGAAATTGCTGGGCAACCTGTGGGAACTAACCCCGGTGACGATGCCCGCAATAAGGCCCAACAACAACTGGTCAGTCAGGTAGCCAATGTGTTTAACGGGGAATTGATCGAACTGATTGATTCCATCCGCCGCGATAAAGAACAAACCATCGTTCATGATGACTTGGACGAACTGATAAAAGCGGAATGGGATGGTGAAACCACCGAAAACGCAAAGGTGCTTACGCAGGAGTTGGCGGACTACTTGAAAGAACAAGCAGATGAAATAGATGCGCTCGCCATCTACTTCAACACACCTGCACGCCGTAGCGAAGTAACCTACCCGCAAATCAAAGCCCTGTTGGAAAAGCTCAAGCAGGATCGTCCCAAACTGGCACCGTTACGCATCTGGCAAGCTTACGCCCACCTCGATAACTACACGGGTGAAAATCCGCTGACCGAACTCACCGCCCTCGTAGCACTGGTTCGCAGAGCATGTGGCATTGATAGCGCAATCACGCCCTTTGGTCGCACGGTAAGAAAGAATTTTCAGGATTGGATTATGAAGTACCACTCAGGTAATTCAGAAAAGTTTAACGAACAACAAATGCAATGGCTGCAAGCCATTCGCGACCATATCGCCAGCTCCTTCCACTTTGAACGCGATGACTTGGACATGACACCATTTGATGCCAAAGGCGGTCTAATGGGTATGTATCAGCAATTTGGTGACAAAATGGACTGGGTGATTGAGGATTTGAATCGGGAGTTGGTGGCGTAATGGAAGCTGAGCCTTTATGGGATATACCCGACAATTGGAGCTGGTCAAGAGTTTCCGATCTCGGTGATGTTATTGCTGGCGGAACCCCCTCATCAAAAGAACCTAAATACTGGGGAGGAAATGTTAATTGGATTTCTCCGTCAGATTTAACCGGCCATACGAAGAAAACAATTAGCAAAGGTAATAAGTCCATTACAGAAGGTGGATTGAGAAACAGTTCCGCCAAAGTCATGCCAGCAGGGAGCATACATTTTTCATCACGAGCTCCAATCGGTTATGTCGCAATAAGTGCGGCGCCTATGGCGACCAATCAAGGCTTTAAAAGTTTGGTGCCACAGCAAGGTATCTTTAATGAATTCGTCTACTACTATCTAAAATCGTCCAAGCAACTTGCTGAAAAAAGAGCGAGTGGAACAACATTTCTGGAGCTGTCAGGCAAATCATTTGGCCTGTTACAAATACCTGTTCCCCCAACTAACGAACAAAAACGTATCGTTGCCAAAATCGAAGAACTCTTCTCCGATCTGGGCAACGGCATTGCCGCACTTAAAACCGCCCGCGAGCAACTCAAAGTCTACCGCGAGGCCGTGCTCAAACATGCCTTTGAAGGTAAACTTACCGCAAAGTGGCGTAAAGATAACTGCGTCCCGGAAAACTCTTGGCAGAATGCGACTGTCAAAGATCTAGCACTTCTAGGTCCATCCAATGGCCGATCCGTAAAAGATAGAGCGGGAGGGTTCCCTGTCTTAAGACTAACCGCTCTGAAGAATGGAAAAATAGACTTGAACGAATTCAAGGAAGGCGCATGGGATAAAGACGAAGCCAAAAACCACATTGTAAATGACGGCGATTTTCTGTTTTCAAGAGGAAACGGGAGCAAACACCTAGTAGGAAGAGGTGGCTTAGTAACTAATCCAACATTGGATGTTGCATTTCCCGACACGATAATGCGCATTGGTCTTGATAAATCGAAGGTCACACCTTCCTATTTTAGTTACGTTTGGGAGTCCAGATTAATAAGAACCCAAATAGAGAGCTCCGCTAGAACCACCGCTGGCATTTACAAGATTAATCAACAACACGTAAAGAGATTCACACTTTCCTTACCTTCCATAGCGGAACAGAACGTAGTCACTAACATTATTGAGGAAAAACTATCAGTAGTTGATGCTCAGTTGGTTGAACTTGAGCAGCAACTGTCAAAAGCTGAAGCCCTACGCCAATCTATCCTGAAAAAAGCCTTCTCCGGCCATCTGGTACCCCAAGACCCGAACGACGAACCTGCCGGTGAGCTGTTGGCACGCATACAAGCTGAAAGAGAGGCCACCAAGACAAAGAACACTAAAAAGGCAAGGAAGGCCAAATGACTATTGTCTGTTTACGCGGCGACACCGCTTTAGAGGAGCAGGATTTACGGGCACACTTGGCGGCCATGTTGCGTTTGGAAAACACTGCGGTGCTGCTTGGTGCAGGGGCGTCTGTTGCCGCTGGCGGCATGACCATTATGCAGCTTTGGAAGGGCTTTATTCGCGACCACGATGATACTGCGGTGAGATTTGCAAATGATGGGTTTATCGCGCAGGAAGATGCCGTTTTAGCCAACTTTGAAAGAGACAACCCAAGAGCGCTGCCTAATATAGAAATCCTTCTGGATAAGTTAGAAATGGCGCAGATTGACTGGCATCGCCGCAAACCCGCCAGTAGGAATTTAAAAACCCTCAAAAGCGACATAGCCCTACTACTTAAATGCGTGGTTAAAGCAGCCATTCTAGATGAACAAGCATGGGCAAAACCACCGGCATTTGATCGCTTACCTTATCACGTTAAATTGTTGCAACGCTTGATTGGCGCTCGGCAGCCTGGTCAGGCAAGCCCATGGGTGTTTACTACAAACTACGATCTTGCAGTGGAGTGGGCTGCCGAGTCGGTAGGGATACATACGCATACTGGATTTGTCGGCATTCATAATCGCACCTTTTCTCCACAATCCTTCGATTTGGGATATCGGAACATCAATGCCAAAGGAGAGGCCCGGTTTGGCTGCAACGATGTTTATCTGGCAAAACTACATGGCTCGCTAACCTGGCAATGTACTGATGGCGAGTATCGTGAACTGGCTGCACCTGAAGCTTGGCCGAAACTCAAAAAAATCGCTGATGGTGTGGAAGCAGTAGATGAGTCTCTGATGGTTTTCCCCAGGGCAGCTAAATATTTGCAGACCGTTGGTTTTCTGTCTGGCGAGCTGTTCCGCCGTTTCTCCGACTTTCTGGCAAGGCCACAAAGCTGCATCATTTTGGCAGGTTATTCGTTTGGCGATGACCATATCAACCGTCTTCTACGTTCCGCTCTGCTTAATCCAACGTTGCAAGTCATTGCGTTTTTGCCTGAATTTATAGGTACTGACCCTGCGCAGCTTGAGGCGCTCAAGCCTGAAGTGAAGCGCCTAATCGCTCTAAAATCGCCCCGCCTGACTTTTGTTGGCGGTGGCGCGAATGCATATTTCAACCATATGGTCGACTTCCTGCCGGACCCTATGCTCTACGATCTGAAAGAGCAGGAATTTCGAGACCGAATAAAAGCGATAAGTGGTGACGAAGATGCTGAGTAGAACCGCTATTGGCTATGTCGTTCAGATTGATGGTGGACAGGTCACGCTTAATCTACTCGATCACCATCGTGGACAAATGGCGAGTCACTATCAAGGAGTCACTCCGGTAGGCGAGGTTGGCGGTCTGTTGGTCCTCGATGGGGGTTATCGGCTCTTTGTACTTAAAATTTCGGGCCTAAATTTTTCAGAGCCGAGAGAGATTCATCGCCCTTCCGCAAGCAGCCAGAGTCAGAATGGCCAGCCTTTGCGGCATTTGCACGGCACAGTAATTGGTTGGGTAGAGGCAGGAAGATTCGTATCCGACAATTTGGCATCACCGCCTCTTGGGGCGGAAGCCTTTCCACTAACAGGCGAAGAGTCGCAAATTGTACTTGGGGGGCCAGAGCCCGACGGACCCATTACACTTGGTACCGAATATAAAACGGGAAATAGTGTTAGGACTGGTCTAAATCGACTCTTGGCTCAGCATATTGCTGTTCTAGGAAGCTCAGGCCAAGGTAAAAGCTGCTTCACTGCCGCGGTATTACAGCAACTTGCAGATATGCCGAACTCCCGCATTGTTATCTTCGATATTAATGGGGAGTACGATCGCGCATTCAGAAAATCTGAGAGTGCAATTGCTGAGGGCGACATGGGATGCAGACTGCCAGAAGGTGCCTATCAGCATACCGTTATAGGCGAAGATGCCGATGGTGCGGAAGGGTATCGTATTCCCTATTACGCGCTGGGCAGGCAGGGTCTCAATCGACTTCTGTTGCCAAGCGAAAAAACTCAACGGCCCGCATTGTCATTTGCCATCGACAACTTGAAATATGTCCATTGGCATGCGGCCCAGCGAGGTGCGTCGATCGATGGCGTTAACCCTGTTCTTTTTGATGATTGTCGCCAAAATGGTGCTGCGGACGCTGATCGTGCAATCAATGCCCTGAGAGAACGCCAGGGTCAGCTCGCTCAAAATTGGCCTCACATGGCTGCTCTATCGGCTTTAGTTGCAGAAAGTCATAGCTTAGCCCCTAACAATAGAGGCGCAATCGAGCGAAATGGCTTTCAATATGGCAACGTCTCACCTCTTATCACACGAATCCATCGTTTGGTCGACGATGAAATGCTTCGAGCGGTCGTTGACGTAAGCGGTGGTGCTCCAGTCAATGGCGGCAACCTTGATATGCGGGCGGAGGGAGAACACCTGGTCGACAAAATCTTTGGCTGTGCGGATAGTCAGTGGCGTGTACACGTTGTAAATCTTCGCCAAGTACCGCAAGACCTAATGCCCCTTGTGCTAGGTTCGATGCTAGAGCTTTATTCTCAAGTCCTGTTCCGACGCGGACAGGGAAACAACCCTGCTACATTGCTTGTGCTTGAAGAGGCGCATCACTATCTGCGGCCAGTGCCTGATGGGGATTCAGGCACCTCATCGCTCGCTTACGAGCGACTGGCGAAAGAAGGTCGTAAGTTTGGACTTGCCCTATGGCTTAGTACACAGAGGCCGTCCGAGGTCTCGCCAACGGTTCTTTCTCAGTGCAACACATGGGTTTCTTTCCGCCTTACATCTGAGCAAGACTTGCGTGTGATTTCATCTGCTTGCGAATGGGCAGATAAGCGTGAGGTATCTCGTATTGCAGGTTTACCCAGGCAGCATGCCCTGGTAATGGGAGGAACTGTGGCCTTGCCAACCTGTATACGGTCCAAAAATGCAGAGCCAACACCGAAGTCCGAGGATGGAAGATTTGATGGGTGGGCATAAAACGGCGAGCCAAATAACGATTTTCTGTGAAAGCCATATTGATGCGCTTTCAACCTATTTATCAAGCTAGGAACATGTGACGGTGAATACATCAACAATTATCTCCAGAGTCTGGAGCTTCTGCACTACCCTTCGTGACGACGGTGTGGGCTATGGCGACTACCTTGAACAGCTGACCTATCTGATCTTCCTGAAGATGGCAGATGAATACTCCAAACCTCCTTATTCTCGTGATGTGGGTATTCCTGCCAAGTATAACTGGCAGGCGCTGACCAGTAAGAAAGGGGCGGGGTTAGAGGTGCTTTATGTGGAGTTGCTTCGTGAGTTAGGCAAGCAGAAAGGCATGCTTGGCCAGATTTTCACTAAAGCGCAGAACAAGATTCAAGACCCAGCCAAGTTGTACCGCCTGATCGATATGATCGACAGCACCCAGTGGATCATGATGGGTGCAGATGTTAAAGGTGATATCTATGAAGGGTTACTGGAAAAGAACGCTGAAGATACCAAGTCCGGCGCGGGCCAGTATTTCACGCCGAGAGCATTGATTCGCGCCATGGTAGAGTGCGTTCGGCCAGAACCTGGCAAAACCATTGCCGACCCTTCATGCGGCACAGGTGGATTTTTTCTGGCAGCCTACGACTTTCTAACCAATTCAGAAAACTATTCTCTCGACAAACAGCAAAAGCAATTCCTGAAACACAGCACCTTCCATGGCAATGAAATTGTCGCCAATACCCGACGCCTGTGTTTAATGAATATGTTTTTACACAACATCGGGGAAATTGATGGCGATAGTCTGGTATCCCCTAATGACGCGCTAATCGCGGCCAGCTCCGTTAGCGTAGATTATGTGCTCGCCAATCCACCGTTTGGCAAAAAAAGTTCTATGAGCTTTACCAACGAAGAGGGTGAGCAAGAGACTGATGAGCTCACTTATAACCGCCAGGACTTTTGGGCCACAACCTCCAACAAACAGCTCAATTTCGTTCAGCATATTCGTAGCATGTTAAAGACCACTGGCAAAGCCGCCGTCGTCGTGCCGGATAACGTGCTGTTTGAGGGTGGTGCAGGTGAAACGATTCGCAAGAAACTGTTAGAGAATACAACCCTGCATACCATTCTGCGTTTACCAACTGGCATATTTTACGCGCAGGGGGTTAAGGCAAACGTGTTATTTTTCGATAACCAGCCTGCCAGTCCCAAGGCATGGACAAAAGAGGTCTGGTTTTACGATTACCGAACTAACATCCATCACACCCTAAAGAAAAAGCCAATGCGCTTTGAAGATTTAGCGGACTTTATCGAATGCTACAACTCGAAAAATCCGTCTAAACGCAAAGAGACTTGGCACCCTGAGAAGAATCCAGAAGGCCGCTGGCGGAAATATGGTGTTGAGGAATTACTTGCACGCGACAAAACCAACCTGGATCTATTCTGGCTAAAAGACAAAAGCCTGACTGATTTGGATAATCTTCCGGAGCCAGATGATCTCGCAGAAGAAATTATCGAAAACTTAGAAGCTGGGTTAAACAGCTTCCGGGAAGTACTGAGTGGCTTGTCTTTGAAATAAACTCTGGGCTAACCCGAGTATTTTGAGGGGCAATACCGCCCCTCAAAATCTGCAGCTATGTATAAAGAACCGAATAGACCTCCCCAATCGCCCCCTTGAGCAGGAACTTCGGCAGCCCCGTCTCCTCCCTGAGGCATAAGTAGGCCTGTTTCCTGGATTTTGGATACCCCGAGTAGGATGAATCCGTGAAATACTGCAAGGCGGAATTCAGAGCCTTTTCACGAGTCCTTTGTCGCTGGGCCGCAATCATGGATTGGTGGCGTTTGACCAATGCACTGACGGCAGTGGGGTAGCGGTACTCAAGGTACCCAACCGAAACTTTAAGCTCAGCCGCCACTTCCTTCATCGGCTTCGGCCTGACACAGGGATCCAGGTATCGACGGAGTTTGGACTGAATCGCATCGTGGTTTCGCTTCTGCCTGGACTTTCGTTCGCAGAACCCCTGCGGTAACTCACACAGCCATTTCTGGCTTAGCACCTGCGTTGAGTGGATGGCATTGCCTGATATCAGGGTATAGAGATCAATCCCCAGCCCATAGCAAAGCCGCCTTGCCGTACTGAAGCTGACGGGCTTCTGTTTATGGTACAGGCTGATCCACTCATCTCTTGGGAATGCCTGATACAGCTCCAGCTCCTTACCGTTCCCCCAATAGTGGTCAAACAAGTCCCGTAGAGAACGCCAAATCCCTCCTTCCAACTCAGCAGTAAAAGGCTGTTGCGCCATATCAACGAAGAACTGATGAACATCTGCACCTTTCATCTCCCAGCTACGAGCAATTTCAGGCGCGGGTTTGTCCGGGTTTCGGATGCCCAGGTGTCTGCCGCATTGCTGACAGAATCCAATCGCCCTTTTCCTTATGTAACCCGTCTGCTTACAACTGCAGAATGCACACTTAGATATCAGCTCTGTGCGATGACTCGGGCAGTGAGTAATAGCAGACAGATGCCAGATCAACTTGAAGAAGGGCTGCTGACCCAAGGCCTGCCACTCACTCATGCACTCAGGGCACCACCGGAAGCCTGGAGCAACCTCATTGGGGGACCTACCAATATCGCTGGTCATGAATAGGAGCCGAGACTGGGATAATTCCAGCCCAGTCAGCTTCTCCAGAGCGCCCTGAATTGCTGCGCTGGAGCGATTATTTCTCACCATCTCAGCAGGTTTCAGAAAAGCGGGAACGGACTGAGTCTCCTTACCAAGATGCGTAAGCGCCAAGGTTTGTTTGTTGATATGCCGTAACAACTCGCCAACGAATATCCCATGCTCATACGCCACCCGGTACACATAGGAAGCCAGAGATTCCACATCACAGGTGCCAGCCCCTTCTAACTCGATTGGAAATAACATATCAGCCATCCCCCCCTGTCCGATTGCCCGGTGCGTAACGCTTGGGCTTACGCTGAAATGGCTTTCCCTTGCTCTTTGGTGGCAACACCTTAGTTGCTCGGTCACGCGATGACTGTGAGTGCGCATCTGCTGGCTCGAACAGCTTTTCCCCCTGGTAGATCTCCTCGGAGATAGCCGTCAAATCAGATTTGGAGAACATGACCTCCTTAAGCAAGGCAGGTGACAATTGCTTCCCCGTTGCATGAGAGCGAGCAACAGCACGACCAATCCAGTTGCGGAGCAGACCGATGCAACCAAGAGAACCGTGATATAGCAGCTCTGCGGACTGAGTTAGCACGTGCTCTGTGGCTATGTCCGCTATGATCTGGTCGTAGGTAGCCAGGATTTTCCCAAACTCCGCCAGATCATGATCCGTTGCATAGTACCGAGGGAGGTGGATCTGGTATTTCCTGCCGATCATGTGCGGTGAATGACCAATCACCTGAAGGATGGGATAGGCTCCCACCACAACCAACACCAACCCGCAGGTTTTCGCCATGCACTTCCAGGAGTCCATTACCGCGTACCCGCCCTGAGAATCCTTGCTTACATAACGGACATGTTGGGCCTCATCCACAAACAAGAATCGGGTCTTTCTCAGGCGAAAGGCATTCTCCAGTGCAAAACGGAGTGTGGGCTCATTGGTCCTGTCAGCCTTGGTATTCGCGGGCCCATCACTGAATTCCTGCCCTATGACCCCATAAATGGGGTGCCTGACCGCCTGATGCAGCTTTAATGTGAATGCTTTGGTAGAAAACCGCCCATGAGGACCGGTGTTTTCCGCATCGACGATAACAGCCGGAAGAATCCCGTCCCGCTCAAAGTCGATCTCACCGCACAGCAAACCAACCAGCTCCGTAATCAGCTTCGTCTTCCCGGCTCGGGAAGGTCCTGTGATGCATACCACATCACCGGGAGAAGCCAGGGAAAGCGCCGCGAAGGCCTCTCCCAGTGCTAGCTGCCAGTTACGATGCACGATTTTTGTACCATTGAGCTTTGAGATAACCTGGGGAGCCTTCATCGCGACACCTCCCATGACTCTGTCATCAAAGGCTCAACTGAAGCAGACCGGATCCTCGCGAAGATATCTTGTGGAACCCGATCCTCCTCTATCTCTGACTGGATATTGATGACAGGAGTCGAGGTATCCTCAGCCACCTGATCCATCTCTTTGATCAATCTGACAAGGTCTTCGTCCGCTCGCTCCCGAATCAGGCGTCTATCCCTCAGAGCCTCGGTGACCTCAAGGGATTGAACGTGTTGCTCAATTGGGTCCAGCGTTACGAAATCCGCTGCCCGGGATGAGAAGCAGGAGACCCATCGATTCCCCATACCCGCATAGACCAGGTGGGGATTCTCAACATCAGGCCTTACCTCTAGGTACTTCTTGCGGCCAGTGATAGAGCTCAGCTCTGGTGCCCAGTAGAACATCTCGCCAATATGCAAACCCCTCTGAGGATCTACCTTGTAGGACTTCGTCTCTACACTGGAAGCGATCATAAACCGGTGATCCAGAGAGGCCTTTCTGGCTATGTATGGGAATTCTTCCTGACTGGTCTTGAGAAGATAGCCAGGTGCGTAACCTCCGGGACACACCGGCTTATTGTTTCTCCACTCAATAAATGCCAGTAGCTCCCGATGTAAATCATAAGGTTTGAGAACAGCATGTTTTTCTGGAGAAAAGCTTCTGTCTACGGATCTGACCTCCTTATAGTCAGCTGTGTTTCCCGGCCGGTTTGATAACCACATCTTCTTGAAGTCACCAAAAAGCCCCTCAATTTCGGAGCCATAACGGGGATGAGCGCTTGGCCGAAGCGAATAATCGATCTCCTTATCGGCCAGCAGTGAAGCAAAATACACAGATTTGAATTCAGCACCCCTATCCACGATCAGCTCAGATGGCAAACGGCCATGTCTCCTGACGCAATCACGCATGACCTTCGCAATAGAACGCCTGGAAGGAGGGAGTAAGGACATCGACATCGAAATAACTGCACCGGAGTAGATATCAATCATCCCGGTAATGGTGGGCCTGGCGGCATAGACATAATCACCACCACTGAAAATGATCACGAATATGTCGGCCGTATAATGATCAACGGAGGCCGTTTTCCAGCCATATGAGGGCTTCAGGCCTCTATACTGGACAGGTACCGCTGCGACCTTTGAATTAGCTAGTCGGTTACCACCTCGCTGCTCCCCCAGAAGCTCGCCTGGCACTCTCTTCAATTGGTTCCAAAATGTCGCCCAAGAGACCGGATCTGAGTTCGGATGTTGCTCCTTTGCTCCGACTTTATAAGCAATGTAGCTTCTGTAGTCAGACATACCTCTTTTAGGGCCATGATCATAATGGAGGTAATCATGCAGATGCCTTGCTACATGGGCTGGCAATCTCTGCTTTCTGTTGCCTGAACGGTGATAGTCAGGCAACAGCGATTGAAAGGGGGTGAACCCTGATTTCTCACCCTCTCTCACCCTCGCCAGCCAACGCCGAGTGCTTCTTGAATTTTCTCCAGCCTCCAACCGGCTCAATCTTTCCAATGCCTTAGCTGCACGAGCGGAGGAGGGAGCCAACTCCATACCCACCTCAATTGGCTCTAACGCCGAAAATGGCCGTGCCTGATTGAGAAAGGCTATACCTTCATCCAGAAAGTCCTGGCGAAGAGAAACCAAAAACCCTTTTGGTGAGGAAATAAGCGCTCTATCCAAATCGCCAAGAACCAGACCATCGTCGAGCATCTGTACAAGCTGTGTGTAATCAGAGTATTCCAGCTTGTCTTTAAGGTCATAAAGAGACATCCACACATGGTCTGAAAGTGAGCTATGAACAGCACTCCATTGAGATTCGGTATACCTGGTTTCTTTTCGTGATAGAAGCAGGCTTTGCAGATTAGAGATCTTGTATCTCATCTCAGACTGATAACAGAATACCGAATGGCCCAGCCCCATATCTGCTAGGCACTTTTTAACAGGTACATACTCGACCTTGCCTGATTCTCCCTTTTCCCAGTTACGGGGGGAATTCTTAACTAATTCCTCCGCAGTCTCCTTATCTTTTACTTCAACAATAATCACACCATCACGACCGAGAACCATAAAATCTGGTGTGTACCAAATTCTCCTTTCCCGCCCATTCTTATCCAGGATAACGACCTTTATTTGCTCAGGCTGGTCCCAAAATTCGAGCACCCGGCCATCATGCTCGCATAGGGTCACGAAGGCCCGCTCAGGCATCCTACTTTCAGTCGAAATCGTCATCCCCATCTTCTCGGATGACACAAATGAGACGATATTATTCTTGGCCCTGGTGCCTACCATCCTGGATGGATCGGAACTACGCACCCTCTCAACGTACTCTCTCGCCTGCCCTGACAGGCCCACTTGGCCGCAATAATCCTCAAACTCGCTTTCACTAAGCATAACGGTGCCCCTCCCAGAATGATGAGGCCGCCACCAAACAGGCATAGGGGCTCCTCAAGACCGGGATCTTGATATCAAACGTTGACGTCTCGAAACGGGGAAGGGATACTGATGGCTACCAGACCGAAGGAATTCCTTCCCTAAAAGCCGAGACCTGTAATGGGTTTCGGTTTTTTTGTGGCTAATCCATAGTCATTCTCCCTGTGTACATTCCTTTATTAAGACTCAGTGGGACTCGTTGAGACACCGATCATTTCATCGATACTCCTGGCAACATCTTCTGCCTTTGCATAGAAACCTGCTTTCCGTGGGAAGCGGTGTAACTGCACCGGAAGGGTGCCCCGCTGATGAGCTTTTCTGACTGCATGAACTGAGGGATATCTATAAAAATCCGCTAGCTGCTCTAAGTCGAGCAATTCACCGTATCTCGCTCGGATCGAAGCCAGTCTCTCAGGGGGAATCTCAGAATCAATCTCATTATTCCTCTCAGCTGGCATCACCTGTCTCACGCAGTCGAAAAACACCTTGAATCTACATGAGTTACGTGCAAACTTCCCGGTAAAGTAAGCGCCAAAAAAATGAAGATATTTTACAGACGACGATGGCACTCTCACCCTTAGACCAAATTTCCTCATTCCTAAACATCAGAACTAGGAAGTCCCGCACCCTTGTCAGCAAGCTTCAGACGAGAATATGGCTTGATTGCATTATGCGTGAACACCAACTGGACAGGGCACAGCTTGAATCAAAGCTTTCCAATGGATCTGATCCAAAAGGACAGGTTTACAAATGGCTAAGAGGGGATAACTGCGTTACTGAATCAAAAGTACGCCAAATAGAAAAGGTACTTACTGGGTCAAATGAAGTATTCAACCTTCCTGTGTTTGACTTGTTGCAAAACAAATCTATTACAAAATCACAACTAAGGCGCTTGATATCACCCTATAGTGACAATGCGGATGATCTCATTTTTTGGAGGCTACCTGAAAAATACAAAGGCAAAGACGATGGAATCTCCATTCCAATCATTCTTCCTGATAATCTGGACATGCTTTACCAACGAGGAGGAGGTCCGGCCGGTAAAGCTGTAAAATCCAGCCACTAACTCTACATCTCATTGATTTTAAAGGAAAATATTGGACATCTAGAAGCAATCCTGGATCACCTCCCGCTTACGTGGCCGGTTCGTCATATTGGCGCCGGTTTTCAGCCATTAGGCGCTCAATCATATCGTTCTTAACCGATAGCTCAGCCTCCAGTTTGGCCTGGCTGACGGTAAAATCTTGCACCTTGCTTTGCGCCGATTCAAGGCGTTGCGTCAGCTCATCAATTTGCGAGGCCTGGCGCTGAGCGCTGTCGGCGTACTGC
>Ga0315336_1004657_pt1 | contig 15937 bp, 12 predicted proteins | sample ASW5metaG_FD_204512 | JGI IMG/M metagenome (GOLD analysis project Ga0315336, IMG submission 204512) | Ammonia-oxidizing marine archaeal communities from Monterey Bay, California, United States - ASW #5 | ecosystem: Environmental > Aquatic > Marine > Intertidal zone | place: USA: California...
CGTCATTCCGACGTCGACGTTGTTCAAGACGGCCGACGGCATCGAGTTCAAACTCGCGGCAGAGCTTGCCGGCACCCCGCATCCCACCACCACTAACGGGAGTTTTGTGCTGTCGGAGGTCAAGCTGGTGGCGGTCGAGAGAGGAGAGGACGCCAACCTGCAGATCGACACCTCCCTGAAGGCCTCCGAACCGATCCTTCACCTCGTCGACGTCGTCACCGTCACAGCTTTCAAGGGCGGTCGGGACGGGGCCTTCGACAAAATTCTCCACTTGTACGCCTACGGGATGCTATCCGCCCTCCTCGCCGCGGCGACCTGGCTGCTGGTCGCCACGTATTTCGGTCTGCCGGTGTCCACGACGCACAGCATCGTCGGGTCGGTGGTCGGCTTCGGCATGGTCGCTCTGCCCTGGAATCAGATCATGTGGGGCGAGGTGGGGAAGATCATCGCCAGCTGGGTGGTTTCCCCCCTCCTGGCAGGTGTGGCATCCTTCCTCCTTTTTATGACGATCCACAAGCGAGTTCTCGTCCAGAGGGACATGGTCGCCAGTGCACGGAAACTGGCTCCTATCTTCATGTTCTGCGTGTTCTTGACGATATTCCTCGTCACGCTCTACAAGGGGCTGAAACCCGTTCTGAAACCACTCGGACTTCAGGATCTGGAGTTCTGGCAAGCCTTCTGTTGGGCCACCCCATTGAGCTTGCTCGCGACCGTTTGCTGTATGCCGCTCGTGCGGCGGGTGCGGGTGGACGGCTCGTGGTCAGCGAAAGAGGGCCACAATCCGGCCCTTTACGACGAAGTAAATCGGATGGCCGAACGCTGTAAGAAGCTGGCGATGATCGCCACCGGCGGAGTCGGGAAAGAATTGAAAGGGATCCAAACTCGGATGGAATCCCTCGAAAACCGGCTGTCCAAGACCAAGGCAGAGAGTGGGGGATGGGCAACCCCTGAGATGCGGGCAACGGAGAAGATCTTCGTCTACCTCCAGATACTGAGTGCCTGTGCTCTAGCGTTTGCCCATGGCGCCAACGACGTCGCCAACGCGGTCGGGCCTCTTGCAGGGGTGATCTTCGTGGCCAAGGATGGTCTCGCGGGCCTGAGTATCGGCATCAACGAGTCGGGCTGGTGGGGAGTCCTCATTCTGGTTCTGGGAGGGATCGGAATTATTGTTGGCCTGGCTACCTGGGGCTGGCGGGTCATCGAGACGATCGGCAAAAAGATCACCGAGCTGACCCCGACGAGGGGCTTCGCGGCAGAATTCGGTGCCGCCGTGACGATCCTCATCGCATCCCGACAAGGCCTGCCCATTTCGACGACTCATACCCTCGTAGGAGCGGTCCTCGGAGTCGGCCTCGCGCGTGGTGTCGGGGCGCTGAACTTCCGCGTCATCAGGGATATTGCCATCTCGTGGGTGATCACCCTGCCCGCGGGCGCCGGGCTTACGGTCATTTTTTACTACCTCTTCAAGTCGGTCTTCGGGGAATAGGTTTCAGAGCACGACGACGAAGCGTACAGGTCCACAAAGAGGCGAACCATGGCTATTTTCGATAGGCTTTTCCCGGAGTCCCCTTTCAAGGCTCTCACGGGACACACTGAAAAAGTCCATGAGTGTGTCCAGCTCGTACGGCCTCTCGTGGACGCGCTTCTCGAGGGCGACTTCGACAAGATCCTCGAGCTCCACGACACCATGTCGAAGACCGAACACGAGGCGGACGTCGTCAAGACAGAAATCAGGGAGGGACTGTCGTCGACGTGGCTACTCTCGGTGAAACGCGATGACCTTTCGCGCTACCTGGCATACCAAGACGATGTCGCGGATGCCGCCGAAGACTTCGCCGTGATCCTCTCCCTTCGCAAGACGAATGTGCATCCGGAGCTCAGGGAGGATTTGAAGGCTTTCGCCGACCAGGTTATCCACGTGAGCGAAAAGTTGCTCGAGATGGCGAACCACCTTGTCACTCTCTCCCAGACGGGATTTGGCGGCGGCCTGGCCGACACGGTGCTTCACGGTACGAATCAGCTCGGCGAGGAGGAGTGGAAAGCGGACCGGCTTCAACGGAAGTTCGCCCGCCACTGCTACGAGCTCGAGGACCAGCTCGACCCCATGACTCTCTTTTTTTACGACAAAATGTGTGCGACGCTTTCAGACATCGCGAACAAGGCCGAAAATACCGGCAAGTTCCTTCACATGTTGATCGCTCACCGCTGAACGGACCACATCGGAGAGGGCCCCATGCGCATTGCTGTCACTACTGATTTTTCCGGGCAATCGCAGGAAGCGTTCGGAATCGCGGGCTCCCTCGCAACCCAGTTCTCGGCCGAGCTGTACGTGCTTCACCACGCTCAGCCGACGATTCTCCCGCGATCTCAGGATGTCGATACATTCTATTCGTCTCTCCAGGAGAAACTGTCGGGGCTGATCGCGAGTCACACGGCGTTCGAAGGGCTCAACGCGCAACCGCTGCTCGTGCACAGTGGCAACGTGATAAACTTTGCGAAGACTGTAAAGGAGCAAGACATCGACTTGCTGGTCATGGCCACGCACGGACACACCGGCTTCAAGCATTTCTTCCTTGGAAGCTTCGTCGAGCGCGCTATCCGGTTTTCTCATTGTCCCGTGCTCGTGTGCCAGGTCTCGGCCCCCGAGGAACAAACCACGCCCAACGTAGATTTCCGCCGCATGCTCGTCGCCCATGACTTTTCTTCACAGAGTCTCGTCGCGGTCGATTTCGCGCATCAATGGGCCAGGATGCTCAAAGCAAAGACCAGACTTCTCCACGTGATCGACACGGAGTCCGGCGTCACCGGGTTTGAAGTGGAGTTGTTCAGTAACTGGCACGAATACCACGAGAAGAAAAAGAAGGAGGCCCAGAAGCTGCTCCAGGAATTGATTCGCGGGGCCTTGAAAGATATCAAAGCCGAGAGGCGCGTCACCATCGGGCACCCGGGGCTCGAGATTCTGTCCCAGGCAGAGGACTTCGCGGCGGACCTCATTGTCATTGGAACTCATGGGGGGTCGGTCCTCGAACGGTACCTGCTGGGGAGCGTCGCGCAACGGGTCGTGCGCGAGGCGACGTGTCCCGTACTTCTGGTCAGGGAACCCTGGAGCCCGCCTGATGCGTCGTAAGGTGCTGTGCCCTCAGCACGGGAGAAGCAGGATGCATTGCAAATGAAGAATCGAGTTGCTCTCGTCACCGGAGCCGGCCGCGGTATCGGCCGGGCGATCGCGCTGGGGTTTGCGGGGAAAGGAGCGCGCGTCGCCATCACCGCGCGCACCCGAAATCAGCTGGAGGATCTCTCGCAGGAGATCGACTCGGGCGCCGGCCAGTCCCTGGTAATCCAGGCCGACCTTTCGGACCGCGGCACTCCGGCCCGAGTCGTAAAGCAGCTAACCGAGCACTGGGGTCCGGTCGAGATCCTGGTCAATAACGCGGGCGTAGGCAGCAGCCAGGACCCCAAGCCCCTGGTCGACTTCGACGACGACTTCTGGGACCTGAGCCTGATGGTCAATGTCACGGCGCCGTATCTGCTGTCGAAGCTGGTCCTTCCGGACATGATCCACAAAGGCTGGGGCCGGATCATCAATATCGCGTCGATCAACTCGAAAATCTCCGCCTTTCATGGCGCCGCGTACACGGCGAGCAAGCACGCAGTGGCCGGCTTGACGAAAGCAACTGCGTTGGAGGTTGCCTCCCATGGCGTGACCGCGAACGCTATCTGCCCGGCGACAACACGCTCGCTGATGAATGACAAGCGGCTCCAGTACGATGCAAAGCGCCTGGGGGTTCCTTTCGAGAAGCTGGAAGCCGAGTCGACGCCACTGAAACGGCGGCTCGAGCCCGAGGAGATCGCTTCTCTGGCCGTCTACCTCGCCGGAGACGACGCCCGAGCGATCAACGGTCAGACGATCAACGTCTGTGGCGGAACGCTGATGCTATAGCCGCGGTTGGCCGCTAGACCTTACGGACACCGACGTCAGGCGCGCCTATCCAGGCGCGCATCAAGTTGACTGAGTTCTCGGACTGTGCACGCCGCCTTATCATAACCCGAAGCGTATGCGAGGAGACGCAGCGCTGTGTCTCCTCGCATACGCTTCGGGTTACTATTCACCCGTCCGAACGCAGGTCTCCTGTAACACCAAACAGTCGGCTGAGTGGGCGGGTCAGGAGACCCGCCCACAACACGGAATACCAGCCGGAGTTCAGGCGCTTACGGCGTCTTTCTGCTTCTCGGCTTCCTTCTCGGCTTTCTTCTTCGCTTTCTTCTGCGGCTCGGACTTTGCAGAGCTCTGGTTGAACTCTTTCCAGTAGTCCTCGGGCATGTCGAGGGCGATTTTCAAGGCGCCGTTGGATCCCGCATACTGCGGTTCCTCGACGGTTGTCACCTTGCCTCCCCCATACTCTTCGAGAGCTTCTTCGATGGCGCGTCCCAGACCGCTGATCTGGCTTCCACCTCCGCCCAGAAGGACGTTGTTGCGCATCTTGGCCTGAAACTCGGGGTCGTAGGTCGCAACCAGGTCCTGCAGCGCCGTCACGGTCGGCGGTACCAGCGTGTAGCACGCGTCATAGACGTGCTGCGTAAGATCGAATTCCTGGGGCTTACCCGCGACGGGCATGACCACCTTCGCCGTGTCCATGTTGCGACTGACCGAGGAGAACTTCTCCTTGAAGCCGCGAACCATGTTGATCGAGAACTGGGCCTCGGGAAGCTTCTCCTTGATAAACCCGGCAAGGGTCTGATCAAGACTGTCGCCTGCGACTTCGTGAGTGCGCTGGTCTTCCGGAGTCGGCATCGTTCCGTGAACACGACACATGTCCGTCGTTCCAGCACCGATATCGATGACCAGAGTGTCGTCGAGGAAATCCAGGCCGTAAGCCACGGCAAAGGGCTCTGAGGCGATGATGACACTGTCAATACAGCTCGACGAGGCTTCCAGGAGCGTAGCTTTTCCCTCCACGCTGGCCTCGGCCGGGGCACCGATCACGGCGAAGATGGTGCTTCCAGCCGAAACTTTGGCGAGGCTCACGACGTGCTCGATCAGGTCCTTGAGGGCCCGTTTCATGTCGTCCGAGTCCTTGCCATCACGAGCCTTGATGGATCCCCCCGCGAGGGGACGAATGAGGTCCAAGGACATACGGTTATCAACGGCCTCCTTGCCATAGATAATATCCCTACCGCCGAACTTCTTCCTCGCGACATGATCCTTCGGGTAGCCTACGTAGGACCAGACGGTTTCCCGAACACCTGTGGACGTCGTGATGGACGTCCTGCTCGTGCCCAGGTCAATCCCCAGATATACGGTTTCCGACATCGCTCGATCTCCTGTCTTGCGTCCAAAAACTTGCGCTGTAGCTCTCCGCTGTACACAACCTGCCTTCACCCGCCCAGGTTCCGGATCTTCACTTCCGTTCTGTCGTGCCCTGAAATGTCCCGTGGAGGTTCCCAGGGGAGGTCATCCGGATCGCTAACTTCACACGACGCGGAAGCCGATTCGGCCGTAGTACCTTCACCCTCCTCCAACGCAGAAGCGCCTCTGGTATCCTCTCCAGTCGCCGGCGGTTCTTCAGATCTCTCGCGCGGCTTTCGGCCTTGCGGAAGCCGTCCCTCCGCCGCGAGCTGTTCGCGAATTTCCTGGTTCGACTTGAAAATTTCCTTCAACAGGCCCAGCTTGCGCTCCTTGTCCGGGTCCTCTTCGTCGAGCCCGGCAGTCATCACGTTCCGCAGCGCCAAACCCCCGGAACTTTCGAGCGCCTGGGCCCGCCGCCGAGCATGGTCCCGTTCCTTTTCAGTGTCTTCCAGGGATGTGGCAAGCCGCTGGACCTTGCTCTCCAGCAGCGAGATCATGTCGTTTTGCGCGTGCTGTGCCTGGTCTCGTATCTTCTCGCGCTCATCGTCAAGTAGCTTTCCGACGAAACGGCGCATTTCACCTTCGAGCTGACCGGAGACGTTGCCGGTCTGGATCGCTCGATCAAGCAGGCGCCCGAGCCGCTGCTCGATCTCGACCATACCGGCATCCGAGACGGTGAACTGGTTGGCGCTGACGACGCGGTTGCGCTCCTCTTCGAGAACGACCTGCGCTTTCTCGAGCTGTTCCTGGAGGTGCTTTGTCTGCGCCGCGAGGCCGGCCTTCTCGGCCATGTGCGCTTCCATCCGCTCCTTGAAGCCTTCCTCCGCCTCCTCGAGCAGGCGCTTCCGTTCGGTCTCCCCCAGCGTTGGCCCCAAGAGAACGATCGACTCGCTGACCGCGTCCTTGATAAGGTTTTTGATCGTCCCCATGTTGAGGACCTGGACGGTGTCAACCCTCGAGGCGAGCTCGGCCGAGCGCACGATTTTCGCCTTCTTGCGAATGCTGGCGTCGACGTCCACCTCCGTCCCAGCAGGGGAAGGCGTCCCAGCAGGGGAAGGCGTCGCAGCAAAAGACGCCGTAGCAGCAACCGACGGCCGCTTCTGTTCCGAAATGGGCAGCGGTATTGGCCTTGTCGCGGCAACCGGTTCGGGGCTCTGAGGAGGCGGAGAGACTTCGGGTCCCCTCGCCGCCTGGGCAGCCTCCGCCGGACACGCCGAGGACGGTTCCAGCGGCTGACTTTCTGGGAGTTGAAAGGTGTCCTCCCCACCCGGAGCCACGTCCTGCTCCAAACGCACGGCCACGACAGCTGTCGGATCAGTTGTCTGATCTTCCGAGTCGTTCGCCTTGCGCTGCTCGAGGTATTGCTGCAGGATTGCGTCGACTTTGTCCGCGTCCTCGAGTCTCGCGTGATCCCACTGCACGAAGATGCCCCCCGCCGCCGAGGTGACGACAAAGCCCGCCAGAGACATCGAGGGACCCTCCTCGAGGTCCACCGTCGTGTAGACGAACTGATTCTCCCGCAAGGCTTCCACGGGATCGAGCACCGCGTCCGCGCCGCTCATCTTGCGAACGTTGACCCGCAAGGAGCCCTGGTTGGGATCCCCTAGTACGCAGGTACAAACTCCCGGCTTGAACTTGTAGACCTCGTGACTCACGAAATGCGCAGCCCTCGGGTGACCATTACCCATTACCCCATTACCGACCCGAAGAAAGAATAGAATGGCGTCGGACCCTGGTCAACTCGGAGAGCAGTCCGCACTTCTCGGGCGGGCTTCCACCTGCTAGGCGCTCGCAAGGGAACCTGGACGAAAGGACCAACCCGTCGCTGAAGTGGACAAAAATTAGCGCTGGCACCTGGTGCAATAGAAGCTCGAGCGGCCGGCGAGCACCCGGCAGCGAATCGCGCCCTCACACCGGAGGCAGTTCTCTCCGTGTCGGCCGTAAACGCGCAGGAACACCTGAAAGTATCCCTCTTCGCCGTTTGCATCCCGGAAGTCGTTCAGGGTCGTTCCGCCCTGGCGAATGGCGTCGCGCAGGACTCGCTTGACCGCCCGGGTGAGCCGCTCCCAGCCGGGACCGCTCACGCGGCCGGCAGCTCGTCGTGGATGGATTCCGGCGAGGAAGAGAGCCTCGTTCGCGTAGATATTGCCCACTCCGGCCACCTGGCGGGAGTCCATGAGGAAGTTCTTCACGGGCCGCTTCCGTCCCCGGGAGCGTTCATAGAAATATCGGGCCGTGCAGGCCCGAGAAAGAGGCTCGACTCCGAGCTGACTGAGCCGCGTGTCGGCTTTGACCGAGGAAGAATCCATCGCCTCCACCACCCCGAAGCGCCGGGGGTCCCGAAAACGTAGCTGCAGGTCCCCCTCGATATCGAAACAGACGTGCACGTGCGGTTCGAGTGGCGCCCCGGCCGGCACGAGGAGCAGCCGGCCGCTCATGCCGAGGTGAATGAGGAGGTGCTGTTCTCCCTCGAGGTGAATGAGCAAGTACTTGCCTCGCCGGGTCAGATCCTCTACTCGACGGCCGCAAACGCCCTGCCTGAGACGGGCGGCATCGACCCGGCGCCGCAAGCGGTGCTCACGTACCTCGACCGCCTCAAACCGCCGCCCCACGAGCCTCGTATGCAGGCTACGGCGAACCGTTTCGACTTCGGGTAACTCGGGCATGGAGAGTATGTCATAACCGAACGAAGCAGGCTTTTCTCCCCATTCCCGTGAACGTTCCCGTTCCCGGGGAGCAGGCCGGATTCCTTTCGGGAACGGGAACGTGTACGGGTGCGAGCACGACAATGTAGAATGCTCGCCATGAGAACCCTCCAGACCTGCTTCGTCACCGGAGCAAACGGCTTCGTCGGAGCCAATCTGGCCCGCCTCCTCCTTGAAGAGGGCTGCGAAGTTCGCGTTCTCGTGCGGCCCGAGTCGGATCTCTCGAGCCTGCAAGGTCTCGACGTCGACGTCCGGCGGGGCGACCTGCTCGACGGGGCCAGCCTCAAGCGGCATGTCGAGGGCTGCGATACGTGCTTTCACCTCGCCGCTGCCATCTCGACTCGCAGCGTCGACGATCTTTACCGAGTCAACGTCGACGGCTCCCGTACGGTCCTCCAGGCGGCCTGCGACGCTGGCTGTGGAGCCATCGTTCACACGAGCACCATGGGAACACTGGGCCGGCGTGACGGAAGCCCAGCGCGTGAGACCGACTCTTACCTTCCCGCGAGCGCGAGTGACTATGCGAAGAGCAAGTTCCGCGCCGAAAGCGAAGCGCTTGGCCAGTGTGAAAAAGGCGCTCCCATAGTGATCGTTCACCCCTCCGCCCCGGTCGGCCCCTGGGACCGGGTGCCGACGGTCACGGGACACAGGATCGTAGAGGTCCTGAAAGAAAAACTGCCGCGCTGGATCCCGGGGACAATCAATCACGTCGCTGTGAAAGATGTTGCGCGAGGGATGGTTCTTGCGGCCAGGCGCGGAAAACCGGGCGCGCATTACCTCCTCGCCCACGCAGACGGGAACCTCACCAGGGATGACTTCGTGAAGCTCGTCGCCACGGCGTCAGGTGTCCGACCGCCGCGCTCTCGCCGCCGTCTCGCGTTCCTGTCGCGACTGCGAGGGAAAACGTCGCGAGAGAGTGCTACCGGCCCGGTCTCGCTAGCCTGCGACCCGAGCTGGACGGTAAAGGAGCTGGGACTGCCGCAGACGCCGCTCGAGGACGCCTTCCGCGAAGCGGTTCAGTGGTTTCGGGATCGATAACGATGCTATCCTGGTGAGCACATGAAGTTAGCCTTTGAGGGAAGTCCGAATCCTACCATCGGTGTCGAGCTCGAGCTGCAAATTGTCGACCGCAAGACCCGCGAGCTGGTTTCCCTCGCCCCCGAGATCGTTTCCAGCTTCGGTGATTGCGTCTGGTTGAAGCCGGAGCTTCTGCAGTCGACGATCGAGATCAACACCAAGGTCTGCCGGGACATCCAGGAAGTGCGAGTCGACCTCGAGGAGAAGGTCGACAAGGTTCGTGCAGACGTGGCGCAGCGAGGCGCTGCCCTTCTCAGCGCCGGTACCCACCCCTTCTCGACCTGGGCGAGCCAGAAGGTGACCGACAAGGAGCGCTACCACCGACTGCTCGAGCGCATGCAGTGGGCGGCAAGGCGGCTCCTGATCTTCGGATTACACGTCCACATCGGCGTTCCCGACGGCGAGACGGCCATTCAGGTGGTCAACCACCTGGAACCGTGGTTGCCCCATCTCCTGGCGCTGACCGCCAGCTCACCCTTCTGGGAAGGCAGGGATACGGGCCTCGCTTCCACCAGGATCAAGATCTTCGAGTCGCTGCCGACGGCCGGACTACCCTATCGCCACCGCGATTGGCATGAGTTCGAGCAGCTCCTCAAGGCTCTGATACGGGCGCAGACCGTCGAGAGCATCCGCGAAATCTGGTGGGACGTGAGGCCCCATCCGCACTTCGGCACCGTCGAGGTGAGGATCTGCGATATGCCGCCTACCCTGGCCGAGAGCGTCGCGATAGCTGCGCTGATTCAGGCGCTGGTGGTCCACCTCCAAAGAGAGGTTGCCGAGGGAGCCAGCGTGCAACTCCTTCACAACAGGATCGTGCGGGAGAACAAGTGGCGCGCCACTCGTTGGAGCACCCGCGGCTCGACGATCGTGGATGAAGAGGGGAGACTGGAGCCCATCGCGGAAAGCATCACGAAGCTTCTCGAGAAGCTTCGTCCGGTATTCACGGAGCTCGGAAGCGAGGCGGAAATCGCCCGCATTCAGCAACTGACCCATGAGGGTCCGAGCTACGCCCGGCAGAGAGTCGTCCATGATGAAACCGGAGATCTGAAGGCAGTGGTGGATTCACTGATCCGGGAAGGCGAAGGGGAATACTAAAGAATAGTGAATACTGAACAGAGAATGTGAATTTGAATGCTTTCTCTCTATTCTTTATTACTTCTAATTCTCTGTTCTCTCTTCTCTATTCGTATTCATTAGCAATGCGGTATCCTCCAGACGACGGACGATGCGGTCTGCGCTGTCGTAGCCCGGGCACAGACCTCGCTCGTAGCTGTAGATAGGTAGGGCGTACTCGGATTCTGGTAACAGGTATCCCAGCTCATCGTTGGCAAGCCCTACCAACAGGGTGGGGCGTCCGCCCGTATTCTTCTTGATGCGCAGGCCGAGATCCGGCGTGATCTCACCGGGTACGGTCGCCAGACGGAAGTCTCCTATCTGCCAGAGGTTGACCTCACTAAGAAAATAGCCCCACCGGTAGCGGTCGCGGTCGAGGAGACCTGTCCAGCGAACGACCTCATAAAGATGATTACGGTTGGCCAGATAGAGCGGCGCGTGCCAAACAGCCATCTCGGGACCACTGTCGTAGTGTTCGATCGCAGTCACCACCTGCAAAGTGTAGTTGGCAAGCAGATTTCCCACACGCTCGGCTTCCGCCCACTCCTGTGCCGCATCGCGTGGTTCACTGCGCTCTACATCAGGTGAAACCAGCCCACCCAGGGCGCCCGAGACATAGATCCCAATGCCGCCCAGCTTCTTCTCGAGCCGCGACACGGTCCAGTGTGGAAAATCGGCGGTGATCTCCTTGTTGCGGCGACTCATCACCTCAGGGTGACAACCCAGCTCGGTCACGGTGGCGATGGTGGCCCCGCCTCCGGCCTCCCTCACGTGAAGAACCACAACCTCCCGGTCGACCACTCCCGGGCGGCGAAGGTTCTCCAGAAAACCTTTGGCCTCCGCTCTGATCGCGCCGAAACCCAGCTCCGCCGGTCGCAAGCTCGCTCTTGCGAGTTGCAGTGCCTCGAGGATACCTGCCTTCACCTTTGACAAATAATCACTGTCGATGCCGGAAACGAAAGGGGGAAACCCCCAAAGCCCCAGGGTGTCGGGTCCACTGTGGTTGTGCGTGGAGGCGATGACAACGTGACGCGGATCGAGGCCTGCAAAATCCTCTTGAATCTCGAGAATATGCTGGCGCTGGATGCCCACCAAATCAACGACCACGAGAGCTATCTCCAGCTCCCCGCGCCTCAGGACCAGCGCGCGAGCATAAAGCGAGTCGTGCACGCCGTCGCTGGTTCTCATCATGTCGTAGCCCCCCAGCCAGAGATCCGTCTCGGGCGTGATATCGACCACAGCCGCACCGGCCTGAAGGATCCCACCCTCGGCACTCCCGTGGTAAACAGGTACCGTCTCGGGCACCGGGTTGAAGAAGGAGCACCCTGCGGTACCAACTAACAGAATCGCGAGCCCCACCCACCACAACTTCTCTTCACACGGAAATTTTCTCATGCATCATCCGTCTTTCCTTCAGGACTCTCGATCCCGAACAATTCGAGCTCGAAAATCAGTACGGAGTTGGATGGAATATTGCCTTGGGCTTTCGGCCCGTAGCCAAGCTGTGGTGGGATGTAAAGCTCCCACTTCGACCCTACCGCCATCAGTTGCATGCCTTCGAGGAACCCCTTCGTCCCGCGCACCGGGACAACAACCGCCTCCTTATTGGAGGTGCCAAACTCAGTGCCGTCGAGCAGGGTTGCGCGGTAACTCATCTTCACCTTATCCGTAAGCTTGGGTTTCTTGCCGGTGCCCTCCTTGATGACCTTGTACTGCAAACCACTCGGCAAGGTGACCACCCCGGACTTCTTTTTGTTTTCAGCGAGGAACTCCTCCGATGCGACCCTGTTCTTTGCAGCACGCTTCGTCTGCTTCTCCGCTAACACTTTCTGGAACTCTGCCTTGGTTTGACGAAGCTCTGCGTCTTCGAGCAGTTTTTTTCTGCCCGCAAGGGCATCCTCGAGGCCCCTCCGGACGGCGTTCAAGTTCACCTCAAAGGACTCATTCCTGAAGCGATTTCCGAGCTCGAGCCCGCTCATGTAACTGACCCTGTCCACCAGGGTCTTGAGCTCGACTTCGGTCGGAGCTTGCGCAGCGGCCTCCGGACCCTTTGCCTCTTCCTGCTGGGCCTGCCCCTGACCAACAGCCAAACCCAAACCAACAACCAGAACGCATCGCCATTTCATTGGAAAGCCTTTCTGCATGAACAGCTATAAAACAGTGCGAAAACGCCCCAAGCGCCGAATACCGACCGAAAATGCGACAGATTAACGGCCCGCTATTCTACCCAAAACGTTTGGCCCCGTCTGCATAACTCGCCCAACAGAGCCCAGCGAGTCTACAGGCAATCCACCGCGCCTCCGATATATAGGCAAAGCAGGGCGTCCACCTTCATCCCGTTTGTACCAAGATCGACGGAGTAACTCTCATGACTGAACCACAGGTCAAAGAAATCAGATCCAACCTCAAAGACCTCTCTCGAACCAACAAGGTCCTCGCGCCGATCGCAATGTTCGTCGTCGTCGGCTGGTTCTTCACTTGGATCACAGGCGGTACAGAATCGGTCAAGCTCTTCAGTAACTGGTTTCAAACTCTTTCATTCTTCGGCGCCCTGGTGGTTGCCGTCCTGGTCAGTTTTCGGCTTTTCAGCAAGCAATTCTTACCGGAGAGCATTGACCGCCGCACGGTGGCCATTGCGAGCCTTTTGCCCGTATTGGGCTACTTGCTGGAGATTGTCACGGGCTTGCAGACGTTCCTGACGATCGGCGGGTCGATCGCGATGGCCTACATCGCCGCCACAACCCACTGGCGAAAGCACATTCCACAGTTTGTGACCTCCCCCCTGGGAGACGCGGAGGCGGCGCAAAGCTTACCCAGGAGACCGAGCTCTTCGACGGAGGAGATCCCGCCAGCGAACGGCGAAAAGGCCGACCCGGAGGTGGGAGCGCATGAAGAAGAGAAGGCAACGGTGGGGATCTAATTAGACATTAGCCCAGCCCTTCGCGCGTTCGACCGCACGGCCCCAACGCTCGAGCAGCCTTTTTCTTTCCGCCGGGCTCATGGACGGCTCGAACGATCTCTCGATCCTCCACTCCCCTGCGATACTACGGACGTCCTTCCAGACTCCGACCGCGAGGCCGGCCAGATACGCGGCGCCGCACGCGGTGGTTTCGGTGACAGATGGCCGCGCGACGCGCATACCGAGAATGTCGGCTTGCAGTTGCATCAAAAGGTCGCTAGCTGACGCGCCTCCATCGACGCGCAGCTCGCTCATGACACCTCCCGTGTCGGCCTCCATGGCTTTGAGCACGTCGGCGACCTGATAGGCGATGCTCTCGAGCGTAGCCCGCGCAAAGTGTGCCGCGGTCGTGCCGCGCGTCATGCCCAGGATGGTGCCGCGGGCGGTCGGATCCCAATGCGGTGCGCCCAGGCCGACAAAGGCCGGTACGAGATAGACGCCACCGGAGTCCGGAACCGTCGACGCCAGCCGGTTCACCTCGGGCGCGGTTTTGATGATACCGAGGCCATCGCGCAGCCACTGGATCGTGGCCCCGCCCATGAAGATGCTGCCCTCGAGGCAGTACTCGATCGGCTCCTCACCGATCTTCCAGGCAACCGTGGTCAGGAGCTTGTTCCTGCTCGTAACAGCCTGCTGGCCGGTTGGCGTCAGCATGAAGCAGCCCGTACCGTAGGTGTTTTTCACCATGCCGGGTCGAGTGCACATCTGCCCGAACAGAGCCGCCTGCTGGTCGCCGGCGACCCCGGCTATCAGAATGGGCTTGCCGAAAAGAGAGTTTTCAGTCTCTGCGAAAACAGCGCTCGAGGAACGGACTTCCGGCAAGAGCGAGGCCGGGATACCGAAGAGCTCGAGCAGCTCTGCATCCCAGTCTCCGGTGTGGATATTCAACAGCAGGGTGCGGCAGGAGTTGGTGATGTCCGTGAGGTGCTTGGCGCCGCCGGTGAGGCGGTGGATCAGCCACGAATCGATGGTGCCCGCCGCTAGCTCACCGGCGTCGGCCCTCTTGCGAGCTCCGGGCACGTTGTCGAGCAACCATTTTATCTTCGTCGCCGAGAAGTAGGGATCGAGAACGAGTCCCGTCTTCTTCGTCACCATGGGCTCGTGACCTGCGCTCTTCAACTGGGCGATGAGATCGGCCGTACGGCGATCTTGCCAGACGATCGCGTTGTGGATGGGTTGCCCCGATTCGCGTTCCCAGACCACCACGGTCTCGCGCTGATTGGTTATGCCGATGGCGGCAATGTCACCAGCCCCGAGCTTCGCCGCGGCAAGAGCCTCGCGTGCCACGGCCAGCTGCGATTCCCAGATCGCTTCCGGATTGTGCTCGACCCACCCGGGCCGCGGAAAAATCTGCTCGAACTCACGCTGCGCAGCGCTGACGATGGCGCCGGCCGCGTCAAAGACGATGGCGCGGGAGCTGCTAGTACCCTGATCCAGTGAGAGAATGTGCGACACAGGCTCCTCCTCTTTGAATACTATCTAGAGGGATGTGTACGGATGTCAATAGGACAGGATTCTGGACAAACCACAAATCTCAGGATGGAGGAACGGGCATATGATACGGCTCTTCGGATGGATCTGGGATCGGGGGGTTCTCTCCACGTTCGTGAGCGGTTTCTTTGTCATCCTGCCCATAGTGGCGACATTCGCCATCATGGGCTGGGTGGGCAGCAAGCTGATCGCCCTGCTCGGACCCGATAGCTTCATAGGCGGGAAGCTACAAGAGGTCGGGCTCAAATTCGCAACGGAAGACTGGGTCGCGGCTCTGGTGGGGTGGATACTCGTCCTTGTAGCGATCTGGGTCTTGGGAATCCTGGTCAAAGCGACCGCCAAGGGCAAGGTCGAGGAAACCGTCCATGACGCGGTCGAGGGAATCCCGATCGTCAGGGCAATCTACAAACCCGTCGCGCAGGTGGTGGGAATGTTGAAGAGTGACGAGAAATCTGAGATGAAGGGGATGAGAGTCGTCCTCTGCTCCTTCGGCGAAACGAAAGGTGGTGGCTTTCTGGGACTGCTGGCATCGCCTGACATGTTTCGCATGTTCAATCAGGACTGCCGGCTGGTCTATATTCCCACGTCGCCGGTGCCCATGTCCGGCGGGCTGGTCTTCGTCCCCGACAAAGCCGTCGAGCAGGTCGACATGAGCATCGACGACGTCATGAAGATGTACTTCTCACTGGGAGTTTTGTCCTCCCAGGTAGTCCCCGAACAGTACAAAGTCGAGAAGAAAAGCCAGAACTAGCCAGAACTACCTTGTCGCCGGGGCTTCCAGGCGGCACATTTTTGGTTGTGGTGTCCGCTGACAGTCAGGATCCTGACATGAACGACTTGCCCGAACACTTGCTTACACGAGCGCAAGCAGGCGACCGCACGGCTCTCCTGGACCTTCTCGAGCTTTATCGCAACTACTTGAAGCTCATCGCACGAGCCCAGATCGGCGAGGTGTTGCGGGTTTGCCTCGACTCTTCCGACCTCGTCCAGGAGACCTTCCTCGAGGCCAGCCAAAAGTTTGCTCAGTTCGCCGGGACGACGGAGCCCGAGCTGCTCGCGTGGCTCCGGAATATTTTGGTGACGAATTCCATCGATCAGCTCGAGCACCACAGCTCGCCCAAGAGAGGCCAGGTGCGGGAGGCGTCCCTGGATGTGCTGCTCGAGCGCTCCGCTACCATCGCGCACCGGGCGCTCGCCGCCGGGATTTCGGGTACAGGTACCCCCCTGACCCACCACGAGCAGGCC
>Ga0315336_1004658_pt1 | contig 15936 bp, 15 predicted proteins | sample ASW5metaG_FD_204512 | JGI IMG/M metagenome (GOLD analysis project Ga0315336, IMG submission 204512) | Ammonia-oxidizing marine archaeal communities from Monterey Bay, California, United States - ASW #5 | ecosystem: Environmental > Aquatic > Marine > Intertidal zone | place: USA: California...
AATAAAATTATTGTTGAATTAAATCGCGGGGTCACCTTTCCCCTTCTTGCCCGTCAATTTTCTCAAGCCGCGTCGGCACGACGCGGCGGGGATATCGGCTGGGTTCGGCCGGGCCAACTCACTCCAGACCTGGAGGCAGTGCTGTCGAAACTACCGCCGGGTACGATCTCAAAACCCATCCGTACAGCCACAGGCTACCATATCGTTTACCTGCGCGAACGGCAGGCAGCGGTGGCAGCAATTTCGCAGGATGCTACCGTCGTCGTTAGCCAAATCATCCTGGCGGTTGCCGCCGATGCCGCACCAAAGGAATGGGAAAGCCAAAGAAGTCTCGCCAAAACGATCAAGGATACGGCGAATGGATGTGCCGATTTCAGCACCATTTCCAGAGAGTTGGGTTCCCCAAAATCGGGCAACATGGGTAGGCTTCACGTGAAAGAGTTGCCAGTGCATATTCGAAATCTAGTATCAACGTTATCCGTGGGTGTTGCATCGAAACCGGAACGAGTTGCCGAAGGGTATAGAGTGATCATGGTGTGCGACCGAACGGCGAAGGTAAGCAAGTTGCCTGATAGAAATCGCATCCGGAGAAGGCTCCAGATTCGACACCTTGAAACTCGGGCTCGGCGGCACCTTCGTGACCTGCGCCAATCCGCCTTCATCGATATCCGGGTACTGCGGTGAATCCTGCCGTACTACCCCTCGCCCTCACCATGGGTGAGCCTGCTGGTGTTGGCGGCGAAATCACTATGAAGGCGTGGCGTGCTGAAAAAAATACGGGAAACCCATTCTATGTCATAGATGATCCTGACCGTCTTACGGCGATTGGTGATGCCCTTGAACTGGACGTACCAATCGCCCCCATTGCCGAGCCAGAAGAAGCTCCAAGCCTATTCCACCGGGCCCTTCCCGTTCTTCCCCAACTCTTGGCCCAGCCGGTCAAACCTGGTCAGCCCGATGCCACGAACGCTGGCGCTGTCTTGGCCTCAATCCGTCTCGCCACCGGGGCGGCAATGGCCGGCAAAGCGAAGGCGGTGGTGACCAATCCCATTCACAAAAAGGTGCTCACTGATGCCGGATTTAACCATCCTGGCCATACCGAGTTCCTGGGCGAACTGACCGGCGCGGGGAAACCAATCATGATGCTTGTCTGTCCCGGCCTGCGGGCGGTCCCCGTCACAGTCCATGTTCCGCTTAAAACGGCGATTGGGATGCTCACGGCCGAGATCATCGTCACTGCTTCCCAAATTACTGCCGAGGCATTGCGCCGGGATTTTGGCATCCAGAAACCCCGGCTCGCCATTGCCGGCCTAAACCCTCACGCCGGCGAGCAGGGCATACTGGGCAGCGAAGAACGGGATATCATAATACCGGCAATCGATCAGTTGCGCGGGGGGGGTCTCGCTGTCTATGGCCCGGCACCTGCCGATAGCCTTTTTCGCGCCCGGGCACGTGAGAATTACGACGCCGTGATCTGCATGTATCACGATCAAGCTTTGATCCCTATCAAGACAATTGATTTCAATAATGGCGTCGATGTCACTCTTGGTCTTCCCTTGATCCGCACCTCTCCCGATCATGGCACGGCATTGGAGATCGCCGGCCAAGGCATCGCCCGTGAATCAAGCCTGCTCGCTGCTCTCCACCTCGCCTGGAATTTGGCCGAGCATCGCGCTAAGGCTTGCGGCGGAGAGCCCGAAAGGCCAGCCTTTGCCCGCAACTGATAGTATTACGAGCCTACCGCCATTGCGCGAGGTGATAGCTGCCCATGGGTTGGATGCGCGAAAATCCCTTGGCCAGCATTTTCTTCTGGACCTCAACCTGACGGCGCGAATCGCCGAGGCAGCTGGCCAGATTAAGGGTGCGACAGTAATCGAGATAGGTCCCGGACCCGGTGGCCTGACCCGCGCGATCCTGAACGCCGGGGCCAAACGCATCATCGCCATAGAAAAAGATGGCCGATGCCGGGATGCCTTGGCGTCACTGGTCGATGCAGCCAAGGGACGGCTCACCCTGATCGACGCCGACGCCATGGAAGTAGAAGAACTGGAACTTGTGCGCTCACTGGGTGAGACCCCACGTAATCTCCATGTCATAAGCAATCTTCCCTACAACGTCTCCACGGCACTGATTATAAAATGGCTACGCCAGATCGCCGATCGGCCCGACCTCTATCGCCGCCTCGTCCTGACGGTTCAAAAGGAAGTGGGGGACCGCCTTTACGCAACGCCACGAACCAAGGCTTACGGCCGCTTCTCCGTGATGTGCCAATGGCTGACCGAGACCACGCCGTGCTTCGACATCGCTGCGCGCGCCTTCACGCCGCCGCCCAAAGTCACGTCATCTGTGGTTTGCCTCATCTCGCGGCCCAAGCCGCTGGCGCGCGCTGCCTGGGAGGACATGGAAATTACCACACGCGCGGCTTTTGGTCAGCGACGCAAGATGCTCCGCTCCAGCCTACGGAGCATTGCCAGTCTAGATGACGTCTCTACCATGCTGGCCAAGTCTGGAAATTCCCCAAACATGCGCGCGGAAGAGGTCGATGTGGCAGGATTTTGCGCCCTCGCTCTAGCCCATGCAGAGATATCAGGAGTTGGCCAATAACATAGTTGGCCGAGGCGATTTACTGGCCCGCGCGTAACGCTTTTACAACATCGCCAAGACCTGTCAAACGATCTCGCTTGAGACGTTCCGCCGCGAGAATCGAGCGGACTTGAGCGACGCTCTTTTCAATATCCCAATTGACGATTATGTATGTGTATTCTGGATAATGGCTGATTTCGTCTGCCGCCTTGGACATGCGCGCAGCCACCACTTCAGGCGGGTCCTGGGCACGGGTATTAAGCCGGCGCTCCAGTTCCATCGTAGAGGGGGGCAGGATAAACACCGTCGCCACGTCACGAACGGCATTCTCGACGAGTTGCTGGGTACCCTGCCAATCGATATCGAAAAGAACGTCCCGGCCAGCACCAAGCGACACCTCAACGGCATCACGGGGCGTGCCGTAGTAATGGTCGAAGACCTTGGCGTATTCCAGAAATTCCTGGCGGTTGACCATAAGATTAAAAGCAATAGGATCGACGAAACGATAGTCGATCCCTTCCGTTTCACCGGGGCGCTTGGGCCGCGTCGTCACCGACACCGACATAGTGAGATTTTCATCTCGTTCGAGCAGGAGCCGAGAGATCGTCGTCTTTCCCGCGCCCGAAGGAGAGGAAAGCACCAACATCACCCCACGCCGTCCTATTCCGCTTTCACTCATAAAATTTACCGCCTTTATTTCACCATCGCAGGATGCCCTATTCGATGTTTTGAACCTGTTCGCGAAATTGTTCTATAACTGCCTTGAGATCAAGTCCGGTGCGTTTCAGATCAAGGTCTTGGGCTTTGGAGCACAGCGTATTGGCCTCGCGATTGAGCTCCTGGGAAAGAAAATCGAGACGCCGCCCGACGACACCGCCACCGGCCATCAATTCCCGCGCCTGGGCCCCATGGGCATCGAGACGGTCGATCTCTTCCCGGACATCGGACTTGGCGACGATCATAGCTATTTCCTGTTCTAGTCGGTCCTCGGGCAATGCATGGTCACTTGGCAACAGTTCCTCCAGCTGGCTTTTGATACGGGCACGGATGGCATCGGGCTGAGCAGCAGCCAAGTCACGGGCCCGGCTAGCCAAACCTTTAATCTCCTCGAGGAATTCGGCCAGGATCTTGGCCAGGCGCTGGCCTTCGTCACACCGCGCCTCAACAACCTTTCCAAGGGCGGCATTGAGGCTGTCGGCCATGGCTTGCTCCCGGGAAGAGCGCGACTCATCACCACTACCAGTCTCTTCGGGTTCGAGTACGCCGCGTAGACGTAAAATTCCGTCCGCACTAGGCGCAGGGCTACCGGTCCGCACCCGAACCTCCTCGGCAATCTCTATCACCCGATCGAGCAGGGCTTGGTTGAGCTTGTAATCAGCGACGCTCGGCATACCGGTCAGGTTGAGGCTAATATTGAAACTCCCGCGTTTGCAGTGCTTGCCGACGCTTTCACGTACCCTGATTTCAAAGCTTTCCATCCCCGAGGGCAAACGCACCCGGACATCGAGGCCGCGATTATTGACACTTCGCAACTCCCAGCGCCAAGAGAAAACCTCGAATTCACCCTCTTCTCGGGCAAAGCCGGTCATGCTTTGAATAGACATGGAGCTGCGAATCTCGCTCATATGTTGGTGGAGAACTCTTATGGCCAACATATCCTGTAGGAATGTTGGCAACAAGACAGGAATTATTTGGCGCGCCAACACGCAAGGAGACATGATCGAATGAGATGATCCCAATTAAACTGAATATACTCTAGCAATCGCCGATTGGGCACCAATAATAGTGAGTGTTTCAGGTCAATATTCCTTCAAATAGTGTTGATATATCAAAAGTGAATTTAACGCACTCTGGCTTTATCAATTACGAATATCTTGGACAAACCACTCCGTCGGCAGATGATGGCCAAGACCGCTCGCCTTAGCGAGTTCGTATATCTTACCCGCCACGCCGTAGAATTGGGCCCCTTGGAGATTGCCGCGCTCTGAATAGGTGATCTGATCGACTGAAGTTCTGCCACGGGTGGTGCCTTGGACAATATCCGAAAAATTGACCATCCGGTCGGGCTTTGCAATGCCATGTCCACGCTTGCCCGGTCGTTTCATTCCGAAACTCTTGATAATATCCTGGCGTGCGGCATAGGTAATGTATTCATCGGGAACATCGAACTCTGGAAGCGTCCAGGGGGCAGGCGCCGTGCCAAAACGCAAGTAGAGGTCGACCTTTTTCAGCACAGCATCGGATGGACGTCCGCCGCCACCACCGACATTCACGATATGACTACCCTGCTCAATACATCGGGCATCCAGGACCGGCACGGCGGAATCGGTCAGAGCGGCGATAATATCAGCGCCTTTGTACACATCCTCAGGGCAGTCACAGATAACAACCTCAATCCCGTAATTTTCACGCATCTCCGCACCGAATTGCTCGCGGTTAGCAGCGGTGGGGCTGAACACCCGTAACATTTTGATGGGTCGGACACGGGTGAAGGCCTCCATATGGGCCCGTGCCATGCCCCCTGACCCCAGCATGCCCACCACTGCCGCATCTTCTCGGGCCATGTATTTCACGCCGATGCCGCCATCGGCGCCGACGCGCAGGTGCTGGACAACGCCGTCGTTAATGATGGCCAAGGGTTCACCGTTGCGAATGCTGATCAGGAAAATCAACCCGCAGAAGGTACCGGGCTCAATGCAATATTGCTCCTGGGTAACTGCGCCGTTGTAGTGCTCTTCATGGAGTATGTCGGATTTCATGCGGATGGCAAAATAACCGCCAGTCGTCCCCCCTTCCATGGAGCTCCATTGGAATAGCTTGCCCGGCACATCAGTGGGAATCTGTACATCAATTCGCGGGCGGCACACGGCATCCGTCGTCGCAAGATCCCGGTAAGTTTGCTCCAACACTTCCATGGTGTCATCCATGGTCAAGAGTACACGGGCAACTTCGTTGTTTATTAAAAGTGTCATGACGCCCTCCCAGTACGCGGTTTTTTTCTTAGAGGATATACGATACCACGACTGGAAAGGGCACCGGTCACCAATCACCTATGTCGAGCATCGGTTATGCCGACGGGAGACTTAGCCAAGTCGGCAAAAGAGTTTTGTTCTGAAAGGACATTGCCGCCACATGACTGATACCTGTTAATCATTCCCGGCCTAAAAATTTGAATTAATTCGGACTAAGGCGTGACGGGTGCTCCATTTCCTGGCCGGGATTGGCCAGCTGCCCCGACCTTTGGCGCAAACGGAGATATTGCCGCCAGCGCCGGACGTTGCGATTGTGTTCCACTAGGTTCGGCGCAAAGACATGCCCACCCTTTCCGTCGGCGACGAAATAGAGCGCCTTGGTCGATGCTGGGTGCAAAACCGCCTCAAGCGCTGCTCGGCCGGGATTGGCTATTGGATTGGGAGGCAATCCCTTGTTGAGGTACGTGTTGTAGGACCCTGGAGCGGTTAAGTCAGCGCGAGTCAGAGGGCGGCGCAAGACCCGGTCGGGCACGGCCTCCTTGAGCGCAACGCCGTAAGCTACCGTAGAATCTGATTGCAACGCCATGCCCCGCTTGAGGCGATTGAAAAAGACCGCCGCAATCAACGGCCTTTCCACACCACGAGCTGTTTCCCTCTCTACGATGGAGGCTAGGATGACCGCCTCGCGGGGAGAACGAAGCATCAAACCCTTGGACCGCACGCGCCATAATCGTGATGTTTCCTGGGTCATCGCCTTTTTCATACGGCTGATGAGATGTGCCCGTTGATCGCCATAAACATAATGATAGGTATCGGGCATCAACGTTCCTTCTGCCGGGGACACTTTGAGCCCACCGCGAAGACCATAGGACCCTTGCAAAAGTTCTAAGACCCGTGCCGTCGTTGTCCCCTCTGGGACGGTCAGTTTGCGCACCACCATGCGGCCCGCGTTCAAAATCTTTATGACCCCACGGGCGGAGATGCCGGCGGGAAAATCATACTCGCCGGCACGCAACTGTCCCTGGTTGCCGCTAAGCCTCACCCCGACAATGAAAAGAGAGCTAGATGAGAGGACGCCATGCCGCTCGAGGAGCCTGGCTATATAGGCAACGCCATTTCCCTTGGGCACCACTACTCTGGCTGGACCACTGAGTGGTCCCGGCTGGTCGAAGGCATTCTGAAGGGCGGCAAACCCCATGGAACCAAGAGCCATCGTGACCACTATTACAAGTCCCAGACGGCGCAACCACGGCCTCACGGCAGCCTCAAGAATAACGGGTGAAGATCAGGGACGCGTTAGTCCCACCAAAGCCAAAGGAATTCGAGAGCACGTTCTTAAACGTTCGCTCCTTGGCCTCCAGAGGCACTAGATCGATATCACAACCCTCTGAGGGGTTTTCAAGATTCAGCGTCGGTGGCATCACCCCGTTGTAAACGGAGAGTATGGAAAAAGCCGCCTCGACGGCGCCCGCCGCCCCTAAAAGATGGCCAATAGCTGATTTCGTCGACGACATGGACAAATTATACGCGTGATCGCCGAACAATCGCTTGACCGCACCAAGTTCGATCTCGTCCCCAAGCGGAGTGGAGGTGCCATGAGCATTGATGTAATCAATATCCTCCACATTGAGGCCGGCGCGATTCAGTGCAGCCTCCATCGCCCGATACCCTCCATTGCCGTCTTCCACCGGCGCGGTAATGTGGTGGGCGTCGCCAGAAAGGCCGTAACCCGTGATCTCGGCATAGATGATCGCATCTCTTTTTTTTGCGTGCTCCAACTCCTCCAACACTAAAATGCCCGCCCCCTCGCCCATAACAAATCCGTCACGGTCCTTGTCCCAAGGACGCGATGCCCTTTGTGGTGCGTCGTTGAAGTTAGTCGAAAGTGCCCTTGCCGCAGCAAAGCCGGCTATCCCGAGCCTACAAACCGCAGCTTCGGTACCCCCCGCCACCATCACGTCAGCATCATCAATAGATATAAGCCGGGCCGCATCACCGATGGCATGGGCGCCAGTGGCGCATGCGGTCACCACCGAATGATTTGGACCACGAAAACCGTATTTTATGGAGACATGACCTGCCGCCAAGTTGATCAAGGCGGAGGGGATAAAAAACGGACTGATCCTTCGCGCCCCCCTCTCATGCAGGGTAATGGACGCCTCGGCTATTGCCGAGAGCCCACCAATACCCGATCCGATCATGACGCCGGTGCGGTTCTGATCCTCCTCGCCCTGGGGAATCCAGCCGGAATTATCCACTGCCTGTATCGCCGCGGCCAACGCATAGACAATGAATTTGTCCATTTTGCGCTGTTCTTTTGGTGTGATACGGTCATCAACGTTGAAATTACCGTCGCTTCCAGGACCAACGGGAATTTCACCGGCGATCCGGCATGCAAGATCGGAAACATCGCATCCAAGGATGGCATCGATTCCGGATTCACCGCCGACCAACCGCTCCCACGTAACATCGACCCCATAACCCAATGGTGTCAACAGGCCCAGGCCCGTTACGACGACACGTCTCATGGAATTTTATACTTTTGGTAAACCGCTGAGAGCGGGATCAAGGGCATGTTCGAAAACGTTGGTTCACATTTTAGATTCGATAAAACCGATGGCGTCTTTCACAGTAAGAATTTTTTCGGCGGCATCGTCGGGGATCTCGCACCCAAATTCTTCTTCGAAGGCCATGACGAGTTCCACGGTATCAAGGCTGTCAGCGCCAAGATCGTCAATAAAGCTCGCATTTTCCGTAACCTTTGAATCATCAACGCCAAGATGCTCAACGACAATTTTAGTCACGCGTTCGGCAATATCGCTCATTTTTTATCTTTCCTCGGATAATGGTCTCGGGGGAAATGCCCCCTTCAGATAGGTTTCACAGGGTCTGTTCGATGCCGTACCCTTCAACGTTCGCGCCTTCCAACACTGCAGAAGATGCGCTGAGAAACTCGTCGCTTGGTAACACAATTTTTTAGCCTTGACCACCCTCCCCAAGGACTTAACGCGGAGCTTAAACCATCAACATTCCGCCATTAACGTGAAGGGTCTGGCCGGTAACATAGCCTGCCTCTCCGCTCGCCAAATAGACAGCAGCAGCAGCTATTTCAGGTGGTTCACCGAACCGCCCTCCGGGAATGGCTGCGAGCAATCCCTCGCGTTGCGCATCATCAAGGACATCTGTCATGGCAGTGACGACAAACCCCGGCGCGATACAATTGACCGTGATACCGCGGTTTGCAACCTCGGCGGCGAGCGCCTTGGTAAGCCCCGTGATACCCGCCTTGGACGCCGCATAATTGACCTGGCCAGGATTACCCATGGCCGCCACCACTGAAGTGATGGAAATGATGCGGCCCCAACGAGCCTTCATCATGCCTCGGACAACAGCGCGGCTTAAACGAAAGGCAGCCGTCAGGTTGACGTCGATGACCGTCTGCCAATCCTCATCCTTCATGCGAATGGTAAGCCCGTCCCGGGTAAGGCCGGCGTTGTTGACCAGGACATCGATACCGCCAAGAGCCTCCTCAGCGCCGGCGATAAGTTGTTCGGCGCCTTTAGCGGTCGTGAGGTCAGCGGGCACCACATGAGCGCCTTGGCCGAGCTCGGCGGCCAGACTATCCAAGGCGTCGATGCGCGTACCGGAAACCGCCACCTCCGCGCCCGCCGCGTGAAAGGCGCGCGCGATGGCGCCACCAATCCCGCCGCTGGAACCTGTCACAAGCGCTTTCCTACCGTCAAGGCTGAACATTTTTTTCTCCCCCCACCCACCGCGGGTTTTAAGAATAATGGGTCTACAGAAAGGCCTCAATCTGTTCAGGATCCGACAGGGACAAGGCGTCCAACCCCTTGTCGATTCGGCGGGCAAGCCCACTCAAAACCTTCCCGGCGCCCACCTCGATTAATCTTTCCACTTCCTGGTCGCGCAGCCATAAAACAGATTCACGCCACCGTACCATGCCCGTTACCTGGGCTACCAACGCTGCTCTAATATCCTCCGGGGTGGTTACAGCGTGCGCATCAACATTAGTGACCACGGGCACCGGAGGAGGCGCAATCTCAACGGCGGAAAGAGCCGCGGCTATGACATCCGCCGCGGGAGCCATCAACGGACAATGGGAAGGAACCGTAACCGGCAGCACCACTGAGCGCCGAGCACCTTTCTCCTTGGCCAGGTCAACCACCCGTGAAACAGCGGTGGCATGACCGCTGACCACGACTTGACCCGGCGCGTTATCGTTCGCAGCGACGCATACATCGCCTTCGGCCGCGGCAGCTGCTATTTCGGCCACAGCTGCAAAATTTAATCCCAGGATCGCCGCCATGGCGCCCAGTCCTATGGGCGCGGCATCCTGCATGGCACGTCCACGGATCCGCAATAAATCAGCAGCCTCAGTCAGTGATATTGATCCAACTGCTGCCAGTGCTGAGTATTCCCCAAGGGAATGCCCCGCGACGAACTGTGCATCAGTCCCCATGTTCAATCCGCCCTCCCGCTCGAGCACCTTGATCACCGCCATACTCACCGCCATCAGGGCAGGTTGGGCGTTTTCGGTCAAGGTCAGGTCTTCTTCCGGGCCTTCGAACATAAGTATGCTCAGCTTTTGTTTCAGAGCCTCATCAACCTCTTCAAAGGTTTCCCGTGCCGGCGCAAAAGCAGCTGCTAAGTCCTTGCCCATACCCACGGCCTGTGACCCCTGGCCAGGAAATATGAATGCCTGTTTCAAAATCTACCCCTATTGATCGCCAACCCAAGGGCTGAGTGATAGCGACCTGGCGCCACCTGTCAAGGATGCGGTAACCTTCCCCCGATCGCCCTTGATCACTTCGGGTAAATGTGTATATTTCGCCGCCTTGACATTCCTTGCCGAACGCATGGGCGTATCGGCTAGGTGCGGAGTGCCGGGCCTTTATTCCTGAATGGGAAAAGCCGTGGACGCCGGACCGGGAACAGCCATAAGGAGTGTTTGAATATGGCGCTTTATGAAAGCGTGTTCATCACACGCCAGGAAATTTCATCGTCTCAGGCGGAAGCTGTTATCGATGAATTTGCCGAGATCATTGCCAATTTTGGGGGCTCGGTTGAAAAGAAAGAGTATTGGGGCCTCCGTAACCTCGCCTACCGAATCAAAAAGAACCGCAAGGGGCATTACGCTCTTTTCAATATCGATGGGCCGCCTGCCGCAATTGCCGAGATGGAACGCAATATGCGCATCCACGATGATGTGCTGCGTTTTATGACAGTGCGTGTCGACGAGCTTGATGAGAGCCCATCGCCTATCCTCAGGAGCCGTGACGAACGCGGTGGACGCGGTGGACGCGGTCGCCGTGATGATGGTGACCGTTCCCGACCCGAAAGAGAACAAGCAGCCGCCCCCAAAACCGGGAGCGATAAAGAGGCACCTCAGGTAGGGGAAGCCGCAGAAGCGCCCCAAGAGGCCGAAGCCGCAAAAGCGCCCCAAGAGGCCGAAGCCGCAAAAGCACCCCAAGAGGGAGAAGTCACATGAGAGAGCCTGGCGCACGTCGGCCATTCTTCCGCCGCCGCAAGACATGTCCATTTACCGGCGCCAACGCGCCGAAGATCGATTACAAGGATACCCGCCTGTTGCAGCGTTTCATTTCCGAGCGTGGTAAGATCGTGCCGAGCCGCATCACCGCGGTTTCGACAAAAAAGCAGCGGGAACTGGCTAAAGCCATCAAGCGGGCGCGGCATATCGCACTCCTGCCCTTTGTAGTGAACTGAGAGGCACGCTCCCGCCAGCTAACACAGGCTGGGGTCTGAGATGCAAAGAGATATCCTTCTTTCGGTTGCCGCGGGACTTCTGAGCGCGATCCTTTACCTGTCGGCCAAGTGGGGATTCCCAGTTGCACCATTTTTTGCGCTGTTCACCCCATTGCCATTATTTGCAGCCGGATTGGGGCTGGGGCTCATCGCGGGGGGAGGTACCGCCCTCATCGCGACAATCATAGTCGCGTTGGTCGCTGATTTAACGGTAACGCGCGAATTTTCCATCAACTACGTGGTCCCCGTGCTTTTGGTGGTCCATTTTGCCCTTCTCAACCGGACGGCGGAGGATGGAACCACTGAGTGGTATCCCCTGGGCATGCTGCTTGCTTGGATCACCCTATTTGGAATTGGCACGTTCACGGTATTAGCTAACTTCACTGGCGGTGGATCGGAAGGCCTGCAAGCAGGAATGGCCAGTTACGTGGATACCCTTCGCAACTTGATGGTCAAATCTGGAGGGAGCAACGCAAACCTCGACCAGGCCTTTGCCACGCTCAAGCTGGTTATTCCCTTCTTCATCGCGACCGGGTGGCTGATTACTATCGTAGTTAATGGTATCCTCGCCCAGAGAATGCTGGAGCTCCGGGGCCTGAATCGACGTCCTAGGTCAGATCTACGGACCACCGCCCTTCCGCCATGGCTCGCGGGCGTGATGGTTGCCGCAACCGTAGCAGCCTTGCTAGGATCTGGGTGGCTCGGAACTCTTGGGACGAATATCGCGCTAATACTCTGCATTCCCTACTTTTTTGTAGGGCTCGCAGTATTGCATACGGTGTCAGCCCCTTGGTCCGGTAAGTCGGCAATTCTTATTACTGCATATTTATTTCTGTTATTTATCAGTTGGACTGCAGTGTTGGTGACCAGCGTTGGGTTTTTGGAACATTGGACTGGCCTGAGAAAGCGTTTTGGTGGTCCGAGCCCACGTAACGAAAGGAAAGAGTGATGGAAGTTATATTGTTGGAGCGGGTTGAGAAACTCGGCCAAATGGGCGAAGTGGTCAATGTCAAACCAGGCTTTGCACGTAACTATCTTTTGCCCCAGAAAAAAGCACTCCGGGCGACGCCAGAGAACCAGAAAAATTTTGAATCACGCCGTGGCGAACTAGAGACCGCCAACGCGGAACGCCGGACGGAAGCAGAAAAGGTGGCTGACAACATCGCCAACAGTTCGGTAATCCTAGTCCGTCAAGCGAGCGAAGCAGGCCAACTCTATGGGTCAGTCCGCCCTATTGATATCGCAAACGCGCTCAATGAACAGGGGGCGAGAATCGACCGTACAAAGGTCAAACTAACCGAGCCCATCAAACTAGTCGGCATGCATACTGTCCGAATTGCTGTCCATCCCGAGGTGGTGGTGGAAATCACGGCCAATGTCGCGCGATCGGAGGGAGAAGCAACATTGCAGGCCCAGGGCAAGTCGCTGATTGATGAAGAAGCCGAAGATTCCACGGCTGGTTATGAAAAGATTATCGACAACGAGGATGAGTATTCCGAATCTAAGGCGGAAGCCGATGGTGAAGACACCACATCGCATAGCGAAGACGAAAATTCCACTCCCCAACAAGAATCCCAAGTCTCGTAAGGCCACGGTCAGTAGCGGAGACCAAGTACGGGGAATAATGATTCTCGCCCTTTTTTTTGGGTAAGCTGATCCGGTCAGAGATTATGATGGACGCCCAGGGCAACAATGTTAAGACCAGTGACGGCACCTAACCCAAAGCTACCGACCGCATCAATGACTCGATCATAGATAGAAAATGGATTTCAATTCCACGTTCTACATGGGCGAGGCGTACTGAGGCGTAATAAAAAAAAGCTAGTGACCCGGAATTGAATTGACGGCTTACCCCCGTTGTTACCAGACTGTGTATATATTTTCTGTTAGGGATTATGCCAACCGTCCTGGGACGGTGATTTAAGTGTTGGAGATTGCGCAGTCCTCTGTAACTTTCGTGGCCATGGTTGAAGTAACACCCAATTCGAAGATCACCCCGCTCCGGGAAGGCGATGGCCCCCTTGATGTACCCGATCAGCCCCACAATTTCGAGGCCGAGCAAGCGCTACTGGGCGCCATCTTGATCAATAATGACGCCTATGGCCGGGTGTCTGAATTCCTTCTACCCGAACATTTTTATGAACCCGTCCACGGCCGTATTTTCGCCGCCTGCGGCACCATGATCGAACGTCACCAGGTCGCCAATGGGACCACCCTCAAACACGTATTCGAAGCCGATGAATCCCTCGCAAGCGCCGGCGGAGCCAAGTATCTCGCACGCCTCGCCGCCTCGGCGGTGACAGTAATCAACGCCACGGATTACGGCCGCTCCATCTTCGACCTTCATCTCCGGCGTCGGCTAATTGAGCTTTCCCTTGAAATGCGCGACCTTGCCACGAATCCGGACCTGGAGAGCGATGGCGTTAGGCAAATCGAGACCGCCGAGCAGCACCTCTTCGATCTCGCAACCACCGGCGAATATGAAGGTGGGTTCCGCTCCTTCACAGACGTCCTGACCCGTGCAGTCGAGATTGCCGAGGCGGCCTACAAGCGGGATGGCAAGCTTATCGGTACGGGGACCGGGTTCAACGATCTTGACAAGCTGCTTGGCGGCCTACAGCGTTCCGACTTAGTAATACTGGCGGGGCGGCCATCCATGGGCAAGACCGCGCTGGCCACCAATATCGCCCATCACGCAGCTAGCTCCAGTAAATGGGAAATCGACGATCAAGGTCAACGCAAGCTGGTAGATGGCGCAGTTGTCGGATTCTTTTCCCTAGAAATGTCTGCCGAGCAACTGGCCACACGGATTTTAGCAGAAGCCTCGGGGGTCAGTTCCCATCGCATCCGCCAAGGCGACCTCTCCAACGCTGATTTTCAGAAAGTCGTCGAGGCCAATCAAAAACTCTCCCAAATTCCATTTTTCATTGATGATACGCCGGCCCTTTCGGTAGCCCAATTGCGCACCAGGGCACGCCGCATCAAGCGCCAGAATGCCCTTAGCCTAATCATCGTCGACTACCTCCAGCTCCTGCGTCCCGCCACCAGCCGCGCCAGTGACAACCGGGTCCAGGAAATCTCCAATATCACCCAAGGCCTGAAGGCGCTGGCTAAGGAGCTGGACGTGCCGGTGTTAGCGCTATCCCAGCTCAGCCGTGCCGTCGAACAACGCGACGACAAGCGGCCCCAGCTTGCCGATCTGCGCGAATCAGGGTCCATCGAACAAGATGCTGATGTCGTCGCTTTCATTTACCGCCATGAATATTACCTCGAGCGTCTAAAGCCACAGCAGGCAGGTACCGAAGAATACGAAAATTGGATGACGCAGATGGATGAGGCCCACAACATGGCCGAGATCATCATTGGTAAGCAGAGACATGGCCCAACCGGAACCGTGAAATTAGTCTTCGAGGGCGAATTGACACGCTTCACGGATTTTATTCCCGCCGACCAGACTCCAGACCAGGATGTTCCCTTCTGATCACGGCGCGGGCGGCGTCAAGGGCGCCGGCGCCTTTCTGACCGTCGACCTCGACGCTATTGCCACAAATTACCGGCGTCTTAGTGAGTTCCTTGGCCCTAACACGGAATGTGGCGCCGTAGTCAAGGCCGATGCCTATGGTCTGGGGCTGGGCCCTGTTGCCAAGGCGTTGTGGGATGCCGGGTGCCGATCTTTCTTTGTCGCCATTACCCAAGAGGCTCTGCGCTTGCAAGAACTCTTACCCGATGCGGCAATTCATGTATTCAACGGGGTCGAAGCCGACACCGCCGCCGTCACGGCAGCGGCGGGACTTATCCCGGTCCTGAATCACCCCGGCCAAATCGAAACCTGGACCGGAGAAGCGCGGGCACGAGCAGCAACGCTGCCCGCCATGTTACACGTGGATACCGGCATGACCCGCCTGGGGCTAAGCGCTGCAGAAGTGGAAGCACTGGCTGACACGCCAGAGCAGATCACAGGTCTCACCCTGGACACGGTAATGAGCCACCTCGCCTGTGCCGATGAACCTGAGAATCTTCTCAATGGTGAACAGTTAGCTCAATTCGAGGCAGACCTGAACATTCTGGCTCCTCTTCGCCCTCTGCGGGCGAGCCTTGCCAATTCTTCGGGGATTTTTCTCGGGGTCCCATTTCACTTCGACTTAGCCCGTCCAGGAGCTGCACTTTACGGTATTAATGCGGGCACACAGGCCACAAAATTGATGGCCCAAACCATTAAATTACAAGGGAAAATTCTGCAAACCCGGACAATTGACACCCCTTCAACCGTTGGTTATGGTGCCACTCACCGAGCGGAAGCCGACCAGAGAATCTCGACAATTGGCGTCGGTTATGCAGATGGTTTTCTCCGTTCGCTTTCCAATTCGGCCAGCGCCTTTATTGGCGGCGTCCGGGTTCCCGTTATAGGGCGCGTGTCCATGGATTTGATCACCATTGACGTTACCGCCATCCCCGCAAGGGACACCCACCCTGGAGCCCTGGTCGATCTCATAGGGCCCGAGCACACTGCCGATGATCTCGCCATGGAGGCAGGAACCATCGGCTATGAAATTCTCAGCGCGCTGGGCCAGCGATTCGAGAGGCGCTATCAAGGTGG
>Ga0315336_1004659_pt1 | contig 15933 bp, 18 predicted proteins | sample ASW5metaG_FD_204512 | JGI IMG/M metagenome (GOLD analysis project Ga0315336, IMG submission 204512) | Ammonia-oxidizing marine archaeal communities from Monterey Bay, California, United States - ASW #5 | ecosystem: Environmental > Aquatic > Marine > Intertidal zone | place: USA: California...
TGCTGTAATCGAAATAATGAGGCGCTTATCGTTTGTCTTCCGGGGTTCCTTGGTCGTCTTCCCCAGTTTCGTCCTGAGGTGTTTCTTCCGCAGCAGGAGTTTCTTCAGCAGGGGCCTCTTCAGCAGGATCTGGGCTGGTTTCCTCAGCAGGAGCCTCTTCTTCAGCAGGTGCTTCCTCAGCAGGAGCCTCTTCTTCAGCAGGTGCTTCCTCAGCAGGAACCTCTTCTTCAGCAGGTGCTTCCTCAGCAGGAGCCTCTTCTTCAGCAGGTGCTTCCTCAGCAGGTGCTTCCTCAGCGGGAGCCTCTTCTTCAGCAGGCTCTGTTTCTATAGTAGCGCCTTCAGAAGGAGCTTCTCCTTCATGAGTTTCTTCAATCGATTCTTCCGATCCTTCTAATGCATCTGAAGCTTGCTTCTTTGATCGCCCCATAACGAACCATGCGGCAATTAACAGAACTATAATAACTATAAAAATAATTACCCAAGTTGTATTCATGCCATCTGTAGACATTTCTTCTGGCGCGTCAGCAAATTGCTCTTCTACTACATCAATGGAAGTTTCTTCATCTTGTACATCAATGGAAGTTTCTTCATCTTGCACAGATTCGCTAACTTCATTTTCGGCATAAACGTCGGCTTCATCAATAATAGAATCTTCACTTGTGCTCTCAATATCGGAAATATCTTCTTCGGTTGTGGCAGTTACTTCTTCCTCATATTCCTCAACAATTTCTTCTTCTGAGACCTCACTTTCCTCAGGAACAATATCGGTTGCTTCTTCAGTAGCTTCCTCAGTTACTTCTTCATCTACATATTCCTCTTCATCTACATATTCCTCAACTACTTCATCTGGGGTTGTGGCCTCAACCTCTTCGGCTAACTCCGTTGCTTCATCTTGAGCAAACTCCTCAACATCTTCGATTAATGCCGGTTCCGGTGGAATTAAATCAATTTCTTCAGGAACAGAGGGTTCTCTTAAATCTATAGATTCTCTAACGTCAAGAACATCTAGATTAAGTTCAACATTCTTACTAAAGGTTTCAGTCTTGGCAGTGGATCCAATCTGAAGCAAACAGCATGTAAGTATCGCAAAAGCTAACCTATTCATTACCCCCCCGTCATTAGGACAAATGAGCGTACATGATAGCCAAGTTAGTCAAGAACTACTATAAGATTCTTTAGTTTCTTATCAAGCTGCCCCTGATTTTATATCATCTAGTCTTTTTACTTTCGAAATTTTTGGCTTTGTGGGTTTGCCATCTACAATTTCGATATTTTTAGACTGAACGCTTTCGGGGGTTTCCTTTTCTAAATCAATAAAGAGCAAACCGTCGCTTAAATTTGCCCCCATTACGTTTACTCCGTCAGCTAATCGAAATTCACGAACAAAACCTCTTCCAGCAATTCCTTGATGGAGATATTCGGAGTTCTCTGGCTCTTCATTCTCTTTTTTCGCCGATATTCTTAGTAGATTTGACTTTTCAGAAATCTCAATATCTTTCTTTTGAAAGCCAGCTACAGCTAAGGTGACACGATAGTTGTTGCCTCCTATTCTTTCGATATTATAAGGAGGGTAACTGGAGTCAGAAGGGTTATCTGGATTAGACTCATCAAACCAATCTAAGATTTGATCAAAACCGACAGTAGCCCTAAAAAGTGGTGAGTCAAAAATGCTGCTCATTTTGTTAAACATCCTTTCTTAAGCAATGTTATTAGTTATTTAAGTAACATTAAGGGGCTTTACGTGCCTCTTAGTATTATTTTTGTAGACCCAAATAGGCGTCTACGATAAGTATATAATGCGTATCTTTTTTTATTTCAATAGCATCTTAAAAAAAATACATTTTTTACTTATTATCTTTAGAGAGCAACAATGTGGAAAAAAATAGAAAAATTATTTTTTGATCAGCAGGAATCATCAAAACCAAAGATACACAAAGACGAGGAATTACACATTGCAGCCTCGGCGCTTTTAGTTGAAGCGGCTCTAATGGATGGGAAAATGGACAAACCTGAGAGAGAAAGAATTATCAATTTATTAAAACAAGAATTCAATTACGATTCGGTATCTTCTGAAAGGTTATTACGTGAGGCTATACGAAGGAATACAGATACTCAGGAAATATATTCTTTCGTGCAGCTTATAACTAAGAATTTTAATTATAGTGAACGTCTTAGAATTATAGAAATGATTTGGGAGGTGGTGTATAGTGATGGCAAGCTGCACGATTATGAGTCAAGCCTTGTGCGTAGATTGGTAGGACTTCTTCATATTGAGGCTCGAGATTCAGTAGACGCAAAGAACAAGGCGCTTAAAAGCCTTCGCTTAAAGATTTAATGTTGCCAAATAAATCAATCATTATAATACCGGCACGATTAAAATCAAAAAGATTGCCCAGAAAACCACTTTTGACCATTAATAATGATCCCATGATTCTTCATGTATGGAGAAGAAGTGTGGATGCAAAAGTTGGTCCGGTGATAGTCGCTTGTGCTGATAAAGAAATCGCAGATATTATTCAAGATGCAGGCGGAAAGGCGGTTATGACGGATCCACAACATTCTTCTGGTTCGGATAGAATTTATGAAGCATTACAAATAATCGATCCAAATATGGAATACGATACGGTTATCAATATTCAAGGAGATCTTCCGGCCATTGAGTCTAATACCATTAAATGCACACTAACCCCTTTAAAAAATAAGGATGTTGGGATTGCAACGCTAGCTTTCAGAATCATTGATGATGAGGATTTTAATAATTCCAATATCGTGAAAGTTAAAATTTTGTTAGAAGAAGGTCGCTCTGTGGGAAGAGCAATAGATTTTTCTCGTATTATGAAAAAAGAGAAGAATTGCTATCACCACGTAGGTGTATATGCTTTTAGAAGAAAGATATTGGAAAGATTTCACTCTCTACACGTCAGTGAAAGAGAGAAAACTGAGAATCTTGAGCAATTTCGAGCTCTTGATAATAATATTAGAATTGATGTAGCTTTGATCGATAAAAATCTTTTTGGCATTGATACTTTAGATGATCTAGAAAGAATAAGAAAAATTTTGTAATTGATGGTAGACAGAGATAGATGAATCCGAGAAAAAAGAATCATAATGGGTAAAAATATTTTAGTTGCTTTCCAGGGACTGCTAGGCGCTTACTCTGATTTGGCTGCTAGGGAGATATTTCCTGATACAAATACACTCCCTCGCCCCTCTTTTGAAGAAGCTTTAAGTGCTGTAGAAAAAAACCTTGCAGATAAAGCTGTTATTCCTGTGGAAAATACTATCGCTGGAAGAGTGGCCGAGATTCACCAAATTCTTTCTTCTACGAAACTCAAAATAGTGGCCGAACATTTCCATAGGGTGAACCATCATTTGTTGGCGATAAAAGGTACAAAAATAAAAGATTTAAAAAATATTTATAGTCATATACACGCTTTGAATCAATGTCGTGGATTTACAAAAAAATTACGAGCAAAGACAATATTTTCTGCTGATACAGCTGGGGCGGCCAAAGATGTATCAATGCTTGGAAAAAAAGTAAACGGTGCTATTGCCTCGAGATTGGCAGCTAAAATTTATGATCTATCTATTCTCCGTTCAAATGTTGAAGATGTAAGGCATAATGTCACTCGTTTTTTGGTTTTAGGAAAAAATGATCCCAATTTGGCAACAAAAAAGAAGCCTATTTTGACAAGTCTTGTTTTTTACGTCAGAAACGTTCCTGCTGCTATGCACAAGGCATTAGGAGGATTTGCGACTAACAATGTTAACATGACTAAATTAGAAAGCTTCATGATTCATGGAAGCTTTAGGCAAGCCCAATTTTATGCTGACATCGAGGGTCACCCAGATGAAAAAAATGTTAAACTAGCATTAGAGGAGCTAAGCTTTTTCTCGAAGAAAGTTAAGATATTGGGTTCTTATTATGCGCATCCGTACAGAAAGTTAAACGGATAAAAAAAATTGAGTTCGTTGATTTTAGAGACTCCAAATCAAATAAATGCTACAACATTATTGGGGGGCTGATAGTGGACGAGCAGCTCGCTAATCCGGTCAGATCCGGAAGGAAGCAGCCGTAACGAGATTTGTTTGGGTTATTATTCAGTCTCCCGCTAATCTCAGAATTTTGAGGGAAAAATGGTTGACGGTAAAACTTTTTCCGATTATCGGATTTTGGCACGAAAATATAGACCAAAAAATTTTTCTGAAATTATTGGTCAAGACATAACTGTTCAAGTGTTGAGAAACGCGATTAGTTTGGGTAAATATCCCCAGGGTATTATTTTTACCGGTATAAGGGGTGTTGGAAAAACAACCCTGGCAAGAATTATTGCGAAATGTTTGAATTATGTCGGATCAGATGGATCGGGCATTCCAACTGCCGATCCAAAAGATGATTGTCCAAATTGCAAAAGTATCGATATCGGTTCTCACGTAGATGTAATAGAAATTGATGCCGCAAGTCATACTGGTGTGGAGGATATAAGGAAAATTATTGATTCTGCTAGATACAGACCTGTATCAGCCCGTTACAAAATTTATATTATAGACGAAGTTCATATGCTTTCCAAAAGTGCATTCAATGCTCTTTTGAAAACTCTCGAGGAACCACCTGAACATGTTAAATTTATTTTTGCAACCACAGAAGTAAACAAGGTTCCATTAACTATCCTTTCTCGTTGCCAAAGGTTTGATTTGAAAAGAGTAGGAATTAAAGAGCTGATAAAGTTTTTGGCGGATGTGGCTGCCGAAGAGGGGGCAAAAATAGGAACTGACGCATTATCATTAATAGCCAGTGCTTCTGATGGATCTGTTAGGGACGGTCTATCTCTTCTTGATACTGTTTTGTCAGCCAAGGATGATTCCATTAAAATTGAAGATGTGAGGGAAATTCTAGGTCTTGTGAACAAAGAAAAGATTTATGAGCTCTTTGATTTTATTCTTAAAGCCGATATTGAGAAATCTTTAATTTGTTTAAGAAATATCTATGAACAGGGGGCTGACGCAGAGTCAGTATTAAAAGATTTATTAGAAATTACACACTGGTTAACTAGACTAAAAGCAGTTCCTCAGCTTTTAGAAGGTGAGGATATTTCTGAAATAGATGTGAAGAAAGGCAAGGAAATTGCGGAAAAGCTTTCTATTCCTATCCTTACAAGAATTTGGCAGATGCTTTTAAAGGGCTTGCAAGAAATAAAGATTAGCTATGATCCAGTTAATTCTTTCGAGATGATAATTATGCGAATTGCTTATGCATCGAATTTACCCTCGTTAGATCAGCTACTTGAAAGTTCCTCTATAGAAACAAAAAATGACGATATTCACCAGGCCTCACTATTGCAAAGTAAATCTAGTGCGCATCATAATTTGAAAAAAAGAGATGGGGATAAAAAAACTACAAGCTCTAAGAATTCCTCAATGACTGCCCTAGCAGTCTCTCCTAAGTACGATGAGGGTTTTGTTCAAATGGAGGAAAAGAAAAGAGATACGGATCAACATAGTCATATTGAAGGAAACGCTTCAATGATTGAAATAAAGACTTTTGCAGATGTACTCCATCAGCTTGAGGTGCAAAAAGAAGTTATTTTACAGAATCATTTGAAAAGAAATGTTCACTTAGTAAAATTTGCTATTGGAAATATTGAGTTAAGGCTTAAGAAAAGTGCACCTAAAAATTTAGCGGGGAAGCTTAGTGATTTATTAAAAACCTGGACTAGAAAACGCTGGGTTATTAGTTTATCGCAAGAAGAAGGATTACCCACTGTTCTAGATCAAGAAGTAAAGGAGAAGGAAGATGCTAGACAAGAAATCCTTACAGATACGTTGGTTGCAAAAATAATTAGAATCTTTCCAGATTCTGAGGTTGAAATTTTTGAGAATAATGATAACGACAGAGAGGTTGATTAGAAATAAGGGTAAATCATGAAGGATATTAATAAAATTATGCAGCAGGCTCAGGAGATGCAAAATAAAATGGCAGAAATCCAAGAAAACTTATCCTCTATAGAGATTTCTGGGGATTCTGGGGGAGGTGTCGTAGAGATTACTCTCTCTGGTAAGGGAGATGCGAAAAAAGTTAAAATAGATCCTTCTGTCTATGACTCAAAAGATACCGAGGTTTTAGAAGACCTGATTGTTGCCGCCATAAACGATGCAAGGATTAAACTAGAGCAAAGGATTTCTGAAGAAATGAGCAAGATAACTGGAGGTTTGAAATTGCCTCCTGGTATGAATTTCCCTAGTTAAGTTTTCTGTCAAACCATGTCTTTGGATTTTAATACAGAAACATTAATTAATTTAATCGCAAAATTGCCTGGTCTAGGTCCGCGATCGGCCCGAAAAATAGCCATACATTTAATCAGGCAGAAAGATGCAATTACAACGCCCCTAGTCAAATCGCTGGATGAGATTATTCGGGAAGTTTCTACTTGCAAAGTGTGCGGTAATATAGGCAGGAAGGCAAAACTCAATAATGAGGAATGTCCTTTGGGAAATAAGATTTGCATCGATCCAAAAAGAGACAAAACTATAGTTTGTGTTGTTGAGGATATTGAGGATTTCTGGGCTATTGAAAAAAGTAATTTTTATAAGGGTCTCTATCATATTTTGGGCGGGGTTATTTCGGCAGTTGATGGCATTCGGCCAGAACATTTAAATATAGAGGCTTTGCTGAATCGGATAAAGAAAGGCAATATTAAGGAAGTGATCTTAGCATTGGGTGCGACGGTTGATGGTCAAACCACAAGCCATTCGATAGTAGAAAGTTTGAGCGAACTAAATGTTGAAATAACACAGTTGGCACGCGGAATACCGGTGGGAGGAGAATTACATTATTTGGATGATGGAACCCTAGCTGCTGCCTTTAAAGATCGTCGGTAAGATTTTTTCATGAGTAGGCTTTCAATTATTACTGCGCCTGATTCTAGATTGACGCTTAAGAGTGCCAATGTAGATCAAATTGATGATAAATTACGAAAATTTATGACCAGTATGTCAGATACGCTTAAATTTTCTTCAAATGGCGTTGGTTTAGCTGCACCACAAGTGGGGATAAATAAGAGGCTAGTCATCATTAATTCTTTTCAAGATGGAAAAAGAGGGGAAACCCAATTTTTTGTTAATCCCAAGATTTTGCATTTTTCAGAAGAAACAGTCATCTCAGAGGAAGGCTGTTTATCTGTGCCTAGTTATTGCGCTGAAGTGCAGAGAGCGAAATCGATAAGACTAAGTTACCTTGATTACGACAATAATCAGCAAGAAACATCCTTTACTGGATTCTTTTCTATTTGTCTTCAGCATGAGATTGATCATTTAGATGGCATCTTATTTATTGATCATTTGTCTTCGACAAAAAAGAATATTGCTGTAAGAAAACTGAAAAAACTGAAAAAACTTTCTAATACTGCTAACATTATCTGACTAGGTAATTTTTCAGAAGTTTTTGTCCAATGCAACTAATCTTTTTTGGCTCATCTCAATTTTCTGTCACTGCCTTACAGGCCTTATTAGATAATGATCATGAAATTGTTACAGTTTATACTCAAGGAGCAAAGCCTTCTGGAAGAGGGCACAAAGATGTTTTGTCTCCAGTTCATCAGTATGCTTTAGAAAAAAACTTAACCGTAAGAACTCCAAAAAACTTTAAAGACAAGAATGAGCAAGAAAAATTTTCAAAATTTAAATGTGATTTAGGAATTGTGGTGGCTTACGGAATCTTGCTTCCTGAAGCAATATTGAACATACCGCTTCATGGTTGTATTAATGTCCATGCTTCGCTTTTGCCAAGATGGCGAGGCGCTGCTCCGATACAACATGCTATTCTTTCTGGTGATAAAAAGACCGGTGTTACCATCATGCAAATGAACGCTGAATTGGATGCAGGGGATATCTTGAGATTTAAGGACATCGCAATTTCCCCAGATACAAACTTTCTTGATCTTGAAAGAACACTATCGACTTTGGGGAGCGATCTTTTGATTGAGACAATTAATAATTTACACATGGATCGTCGTAAAAGCAAAAAACAACCAAGCCAAGGTGCCATTTATGCAAAAAAAATTAGAAAAAATGAAGGAAAAATTGACTGGAGTGACTCTGCAGGGGATATAGAAAGAAAAATAAGAGCATTAAATCCATGGCCTGGTGTGTGGTTTGAAGATAATGTAAATGATTCCAAAACAATAATTAAAGTACATTCTGCTGAGGTTGTGAATGGGAAATCCGGAAAAAAGGCAGGTATTGTTTTGGACGAGAAGCTAACGGTTGCTTGTGGAAGTGATGCTTTAAGGATTTTAACTTTGCAAAGATCAGGAAAAAGAATCATGACTGTTGCAGAGTACCTTAGGGGAAATTCTATCCCCATTGGTCATCAGTTTTGCTGAATTCCATGCCTAGGATCAAATTAGAAATAGAATATGATGGAACAGGTTTTGTTGGTTGGCAAAAGCAGGATAATGGTGTTTCTGTACAAAATCTTATAGAAAATGCGTTACTGAAGGCTATTGGACAAAGGGTAAATTTATATGTTGCTGGACGTACTGACGCAGGAGTCCATGCTATCAGGCAAGTGGCTCATTTTGATTATAAAGCTACGAAAAAATTAGAGATTAAAAATTTTAGCGAAGCAATTAATTTTTATATCAAAAATTATCCTATTTCTATATTAAACACTGAACAGGTAACGCAGAAATTTCATGCAAGGTTTTCGGCTAAATCTCGTGTGTATCTGTACCGAATTAGCAATAGAAGATCTAAAGTAGCCCTAGATAGAAATCGGGTGTGGTTGTTAAGAAAACCCCTAAACATCATTTCAATGAAAAAAGCGGCTAAGTTTTTGATTGGAAAGCATGACTTTAATTCTTTTCGTTCCGTGCATTGCCAAGCCCGATCATCGATTAAATCACTCAAGAATATAGAAATTAAAAGAAAACAAGAAGAATTGAGAATTACGTTAACGGCACCATCATTCTTGCATAATCAAGTCAGGATTATTGTAGGTACTCTTAAAATGGTGGGCGAAGGCAAAATAAAACCTAAAGATATGCTAGCTATCCTTAAAGGGTGTGAGAGAAAACTTGCCGGTCCAACAGCGCCTGCAAATGGATTATATTTTGTAGAAGCTAAGTATTAGAGTTTAGTCTTAAAGTAACTATCCAAAATATTCTGATAAATTTTTGTTAAACTATTTAAATCTTTTATTTTTACACATTCATTTTCTGCATGAATTGTTCTATTAACCAATCCAAACTCTACTACCGGACAATATTTGTGAATGAAGCGTGCATCCGAAGTTCCGCCTGTCGTTGATAAGTCTGGCTTCTTTCCCGTGACCTTTGTTATAGAATTTGAAATGATCTTTATAAAATCTCCCTTCTTGGTTAAAAATGGTTCACCGGTTAACTCAAAGGCTAGAGAATACTTTTTATAAACAGAGTTACATATTGCCCGAATCTTTTTCTCAATACTTTTTTTTGAATGCTTATCATTAAATCGGATATTAAATTTTGCATTCGCTTCTGAAGGGATAACATTAAATGCGGTGTTACTGACATCAATTGACGTCACTTCAAGATTGGAAGGATCAAAATGTTTGCTTCCATTATCCCAGTTATTGGATTTTATTGACGTTAACATTTTTAACAAATGTGTAATTGGATTATTTGCTACTTTAGGGTAAGCAACGTGACCCTGTGTGCCAAAGACTTTTAGATCAACATTTAAACTTCCTCGTCGACCTATCTTAATCATCTCCCCAAGTGTATTGGGATTTGAGGGTTCGCCTACTAAACAAAAATCAATTGTTTTTTTATTTTTCTTCATCCATTGAAGAACTTTCTTTGTCCCGTTTATTGCGGCACCCTCTTCATCACCGGTAATTAATAGACTGATTGATCCATCAAAATTATTTCTATGTTTACTAAGGAATCTTTTAGTGGCGCAAATAAAGCATGCGATGGCTCCCTTCATATCAGCTACTCCTCTTCCATATAAGTAACCATTGCTTTTGGTTCCGGAAAACGGATCATATTTCCAATTTTTAATATTTCCTGGCGGGACAACATCAGTGTGACCCGCAAAACAAAAATTTTTACCCTTACCTAATTGCGCGTATAAATTAGTTACTTTGGCAGAACCTTTTTCTTCGAATGATAAAATTTTGCAACTAAATCCTAGTTTTCTTAGATAAGATGCAACTAATTCGATTGCACCTTCGTTATGAGGAGTTATGCTCTTTCGCTTAATGAGATTCTTTGTAATTTTTGTCGCTTCTAAAATCACTTTTAATCACGTAAAAGTTCATTGATAGAAGTTTTCGATCTAGTCCTTTGATCAACTTTTTTCACAATAACAACACAATATAGATTAACACCTTTCTTTTTTGAGGGCAGTGATCCGGGAACAACAACAGAATAAGCAGGTACACGCCCGTAGTAAATTTTATCGTTTTCTCTATCGTAGATTTTGGTTGAGGCACCGATATATACTCCCATGGAAAGAACAGATCCCGTTTCTACCATAACACCTTCCGCGACTTCACTTCTTGCTCCTATGAAACAATTATCTTCGATAATAACAGGATTAGCTTGTAAGGGTTCAAGTACGCCACCTATTCCAGCTCCTCCAGAAATGTGACAATTTTTTCCTATTTGAGCACAAGAACCTACGGTGGCCCAAGTATCAACCATAGTTCCGCTATCAACATATGCGCCAATGTTAATAAAACTAGGCATTAAAATGACTCCGTCGGCAATGTAAGAACCATGCCTTGTAACTGCATTCGGCACCATGCGAAAATTAGCCTTTTTCCAATCTTTCAACTTCCAACCCCTTGTTTTTCCGGGAACCTTATCAAACCAAGTCCCGTATGGACCAGATAATATTTTGTTATCGTTGGTTCTGAAGGATAGTAGAATTGCTTTTTTGACCCATTGGTTTATTTTCCATTTACCCATTCTTTTTTCGGCAACCCTGATCTTTCCACTATCTAAGAGGGCAATAGTCTTTTCTACAGCCATTCGTATCTCACCTTTAGTATTTAGAGAAATTTTTTTACGCTTTAACCAAGCTGAATTGATAGATTTTTCTAAGTTAGTAATTTTCATTTTGAACAAATAAATTATTTATAATTTTCTTGTGAGTTTTTGTATCCATTTAGTAAGGTTTTTTGTAGTAAAATTTATACTTAATGCATAATTATTTCTTAGATTTTGTGTTTCCTCATTCTTGACCCACACAGTTCTCATACCCAATTTTGATGCGGGAACTAAGTTTTGAGGAAGATCTTCAAAAATGATCGATTCTTCAGGAATTAGATTAAAATTTTTTAAAAGCATTTTATACGATCTATAGCTTGGTTTTGGAATGTAGTTTGCGTCTATTATATCAAAGATGCCATCAAAACTTTTCTTAAGGCCTAGCCTCTTTAGTATTCTATTAGCATAATTTTTTGTACTATTGGTGTATACAATTTTAGTACCGTTTAGTTTGGCAAGCGCTGATTTTAACTCGGGATTAACTTTTATTTTCTCCAAGTCGATTTTTTGCACATAATTTAGAAATTGTTTTGGATCTATTTGATGGAATTTCATTAAACCTTTTAGAGTTGCTCCATATTTTCTAAAATACTCTTTTTGGAGCGTCCAGGCTTTTTTTAGGCTGATTCCCAGCCTCAAGGAAATAAATTTTTGCATTCTACTGTCTATTTCTTCAAAAATCTTCAAAGATGGATGATATAATGTATTATCCAAATCAAAGATCCATGAATTAATTTTATTTAAATTTAGACTAGAATTTTTATTTTTTTGATTCACTGTAAAACTGAAAAAGACCTATGTTTATAACTATCCCAATTATCTTTATTTTATTTTAAAAACAATAGGATTTTATATTATTGACTTAAGACTATAGAAATTTTATATAGCCGCAAGCGGCATTATTGATCTTATAGGGTTTAACTATGAAACGAACATTTCAACCAAGCAACTTAGTCAAAAAAAGACGACACGGTTTCCGTAGTCGAATCAAGACATCTACTGGAAGAAAAATTTTAGCTAGAAGAAGGTCTAAGGGCAGAAAGGTTTTGTCTGCATAAGTAATGGAAGTTCTAATTTCTCCTTTAAGAAAGAGATCTCAATTTTTACGTATTGCTCAAAAAGGAAGAAAATTTTCTTCTGCGGGATTAATTTTACAGATGCACAAACTGGATGAAGTTACAGATGCAAAGATTCAAGGGGGTAAAAGAATCATCGAAGTTGGTTATACCGCGAGTCAGAAAGTTGGTAGTGCGATTTATAGAAATAAAGCAAAAAGAAGACTCCGGTCCATTGCTATGAAAGTTTTATTAAAGCATGCAAAATGGGGCCATGAATATGTCCTCATTGCACGTCGGTCAACAAACGGTGTAGATTTTAATTCTTTAACAAGGGAATTGGAGCATTGTTTGAAAAAACTTAATGTCTATAGAAAGTAACCGGAGCATAGTCATGATTAGCTTTTCAAAAAAAATATTTTTTATCTTAGTTCGGGCTTACCAGATACTTTTTTCACCTTTAATTGGTCAGAATTGTAGATTTTCCCCTACTTGCTCAAACTATGCGATTCAAGCGGTTAATTCGTTTGGAATATTAAAAGGAATGCAATTAGCCATAACAAGAATTCTCCGTTGTCATCCTTGGGGAGGATTTGGATATGATCCTGTAAAACAATCGAACCCGAAAAGAGCTAGAAAATGAGCGAAAATAAGAATGCGCTTTTGGCGATAGTACTTTCGGTTATCATTATAATGCTTTTTGAAGTTTTATATAGTGGATCAGGACAGGATCACAATTTAGAGAGCGAGATTACTGAAGATACCAGCTCCATATCTGAAACTGAAATTACTAAGAGTGCGGAAAATCTACCTGTACCAAAAATAAAGAAAAGTAGTTCTGGCATCTCTTTAGAAGGAAGCGTTCCGAAAAATCGAGAAGAATCTGTTCGAATAAAGATAAATTCTTTGAAACTTAAAGGGTCCATTAATCTTACCGGAATGAGAATTGATGATCTTCAATTAATCGAATACAAAACTGATCTTGATGAAAATAGTCCGGACGTTACTGTTCTTTTCCCGCCAAATGATACTAGTGGCTTCTTTCTTCAGACAGGCTGGGTCGGAGAGACAAATGACATCTCACTTCCGGATAAAAATACTCAATGGCTTAGCGATGAAGATGAAATCAGCTCCAACAAGTCGGTTCGATTAACTTGGGATAACGGTAAAAAGATCCTATTTGAGCAAAATATTCATCTTGATGATAATTATGTTTTTTCAATAACACAAAGGGTTGTTAACAATAGCTCAAGAGAGATTAAAATATTTCCCTATGGTTTGATTTCAAGAAAAGGAACTCCAGAGACTCTGGGTTTCTTTATTCTGCATGAAGGTCCAGTAGGTGTTGTGAACGATCAATTAAAAGAGATTGATTATGATGAACTGAAGGAAAATGAAAAGTTTAACGAAGTAGCTAAAGGCGGATGGATGGGATTTACTGATAAATACTGGCTAACCTCTTTTATGCTGCCTCAGAATAGAAGCGCAGAAGTTAGGGCATTTCATACGGTCGATGAAATCAAGGAAGATATTTATCAAATTGATTATTTGTTATCACAAAAATCGATAAAACCGGGAGAGCAGGCAGAAACTACCACTAGATTTTTTGTTGGGCCAAAGTCTATAGAGCTTTTAGACAGTTATAGTAAAGAATTTTCAATACCGAAGTTTGACTTAGCAATTGATTTCGGATGGTTTTATTTTCTAACTAAACCTTTGTTTTATTTAATGAAGTTTTTATACGAGATTATAGGAAACTATGGTGTGGTCATTTTGGCCATTACAGCAATAATTAGAATTCTATTATTTCCTTTAGCTAATAAGCAATTTTCATCCATGAATCATATGAAAGCGGTTCAACCGGAGATTGTAAAATTAAGAGAACGCTTTGCTGATGACAAGGCTCGCCTTAACCAAGAAATGATGAAACTTTATAAGGAGAAAAAGATTAATCCTGCCGCAGGTTGCCTCCCTATTTTTATTCAGATCCCAATATTTTTTGCCCTTTATAAGGTGTTGTTTGTTGCAATCGAAATGCGTCAAGCTCCATTTTTTGGATGGATCACAGATCTTTCTGTTCCGGATCCTACATCAATGTTTAATTTATTCGGATTATTACCTTTTACACCACCCGATTTTCTTAGTATAGGAGTTTGGCCACTACTTATGGGCTTAAGTATGTTTATCCAGCAAAAGCTGAGCCCGACTCCTCCTGATCCTATTCAGGCAAAGATTTTTATGTTTCTACCAATATTTTTTACGATTCTTTTAGCCAATTTTCCTTCCGGTTTAGTGATATACTGGTTTTTTAATAATGTCCTTTCTATCGCGCAGCAGTCATATTTAATGAAGTTTTCGTCTAAGGCGAAACCCCAGATAAACCAGTAGAATAACTAATATAATATACGTTAAAAGTATATTATTGCATATATATACTAATAATGTATATTATATTTCATGAATCCGGCTATATATATAAGAAAAAATATCCTTAATTTAACTCAAGAGAAGCTTTCAGGGTACCTTGATGTTACACAACCAACTATCCACCGTTGGGAAGAGAGTGGAGTAATTCCAGCAAAGCACCAAAGACAGATTCGAGAATTTGCTTCGGAAAAGGGAATCCATTGGAACGATTCTTGGTTTTTCTCGATCCCTGATGAAAGGGATCCCATAGATTTTGGGAAGAAGGAAGAAGTAAAATTTAAAATAAAAGAAGAGTGGTTGGAAAAAGCCAGAACATTATCTAAGGCACTACCATATATGAAAAGTTTTGCGAGCAAGACATTCGTGATTAAATTCGGTGGGCATGCGATGCACTCGACGGAAGCCGCAAATGCATTTGCTCGAGATATCGTCTTAATTAAGCAAGTTGGCATTAATCCTATTGTAGTACATGGTGGTGGACCTCAGATTGATATGATGCTCAGGAAACTGAAGATTAAGAGTTCATTTGTCGATGGAATGAGAGTGACAACTCCCGAGAGCATTAAGACAATTGAAATGGTCTTGTCGGGATCTATAAACAAAGAAATTGTTTCGAAAATTTGTTCAGCTGGAGGAAATGCGATTGGTGTTTCTGGGAAGGATGGAAATTTGATCGTAGCGAAGAAACTAAGAGTGGGGAATGGAGATAAAAAGAAAGGAAAAAAAATTCAGGATCTCGGATTAGTAGGTGAACCCATTGGTGTGAATCATAAAATTTTAAAAGATCTTGAAAATTCAGGCATAATACCTGTTGTTGCTCCTATTGGTTCGAGTTTAGAGGGGAGCACCTATAATATTAATGCCGATCATGCGGCGGGCGCTCTTTCCGAATCTTTGAGAGCCTCTAGATTATTGCTGTTAACGGATACTGTTGGAGTGCAAAGCAGGAAGGGAAAATTATTGAGCAATTTAGATCTAACTCAGTCTCAAAGAATGATTAAGGATGGAGTCATTCTTGGTGGAATGATTCCAAAAGTGCAAACTTGTATTAAAGCTATACAAAACGGAGTTGAGGCAGCAGTTATACTTGATGGAAGAGTGCCCCACGCACTTCTCTTAGAAATCTTTACCGATAGAGGTTTTGGCACTATGATAAGCAATAAATTAAGGAAAGGTTAATTTCCTAATGCTAATCCCTGTCTTCGAGAATCAGCCTCTCCATAAATTTTTCCGTTTTTAATTTTGATGACATTTAAACCGCTTTTCATTTTTTTATAAACAATGTCATGTCCTAGGTCTTCGAGTCTCCTAATAGTCAAATCATCTAATCGGTTTTCTTCGATAAACATTTCTTGGTTTCTGATCGCGAAATTTGGAGCATCAATTGCTTTTACAATATTCATATCAAAGTCGATTAT
>Ga0315336_1004660_pt1 | contig 15930 bp, 10 predicted proteins | sample ASW5metaG_FD_204512 | JGI IMG/M metagenome (GOLD analysis project Ga0315336, IMG submission 204512) | Ammonia-oxidizing marine archaeal communities from Monterey Bay, California, United States - ASW #5 | ecosystem: Environmental > Aquatic > Marine > Intertidal zone | place: USA: California...
ACACGGGATGGGTGGCGGCCATGTTCGAAGGATTGTGAAGCGGCACGGTGCACGTGTGGCCGCGTTGTGCGATGTGGATCAGCAAGTGCTGTCGCGGGTCCAAGGGGAGGTCAAGGATGCGACCGGCCACACTCCAAAGCTGGTCGAGGATTTTCGTCACGTGCTGGATGACAAGACGATCGACGCGGTGGTCATTGCCACTCCGCACCATTGGCACTGTCCCATCGCGATTCCTGCTTTGCAGGCAGGAAAAGATGTTTACCTCGAAAAGCCGGGCAGTCATGTATTCCGGGAAGGGCGACTGCTTGTTGAGACTGCCCGTAAACACAACCGGATTGTGCAGCACGGAACGCAAATGCGATCAAGCGAGGTCACGGCCAAGGCCGGCGAAGTCCTGGCATCGGGAATCCTTGGCACCGTGAAGATGAGTAAGGCGTGGAATTGTCAGCCACATACGCATCGCCAGCCAGTGGCCGACACAGCGGTGCCGTCTCACGTGAACTACGACATGTGGCTCGGACCGGCACCGAAGCGCCCCTTTAATCCAAACCGCTTCCACGGCAACTGGAATTGGTATCGAGATTATGGCAACGGCGACATTGGCGGTGACGGCACTCATGACATCGACATGGCTCGTTGGGGTTTGGGCGTAACGACGCACCCAGAGCGGATTACGGCGCACGGCAGTCGCATCCACCTGAAGGGAGATCGCGAGTTTCCGGACAATATGATGGTCGCCTTTCATTACCCGGAGGGCAAAGTGCTGCTCTACGAGGATCGCGGCTGGACGCCCTACAGTCCGCACGGATTCGACAGCGGCAACGCGTTCTATGGCACAGAAGGTATGATGGTCTTCTCGCGGCGTGGTTACTTTCAGGTCTACCTGGGCAAACATCGCGAGCAGGGACCTGGCATGCGCGGCAACACGGGGCATCCGCAACACCTGTACAACTTTCTTGACTGTCTCCGCAACCGAAACCAGCCGATCGCTCCCGCCAGCGTTGCACACCTCTCGTGCGGCCTGGTCCACCTGGGAGAAATTGCCTACCGCGTGGGTCGAGTGTTAAACTTTGACGCAGATACCGAAACGATCATGGGGGACGAAGAGGCCAACCACCTGTTGACCAAGCAATATCGGTCACCGTGGGACATTGACGGCCGCGCAAACGCATGAGACCTGCCTACGCCAATCTCGTGTGGGTAATGAAACCCACATATATCCAACGAAAATTGGCGAGACGCAATCTTGTCCCATAGATTCGTTTTCTTCGTGCGCTCTTTTGCATCCGGGGCGTTGGGTCGTGTGCGGGGCGATGCCCGGCAAGTGGAACGCAGTTGCAGGACATCCAACGCGCGGCGAACTCTGCCAGTTGAAATAATCGAACAAGCTGTCTGGCGATCGTGCTCGACCTGGCTACCTTATCGGTCCGCTTGATTTTCGCATGGCTGGTGGTATTCTGGAGACCCCGCTGAGAGTCAGGAGCCTGTCGGAGCCGTTCAAGCGGTTTTTGGCGGAAATGCACGCCGGCGGCTTGAGTCAATTCGGCCCACTCCCAATCGCGATCCCCACTTGTGACGCACCCATGGCGGCCCCCACAACCAGTCACGAAGTCATCACCGTCCTCGGGTCGATCACGCCCGAGCAGATGGGGATTACGCAAACTCACGAACACCTCTTCATCGATGCGATGGACCACTATGGCGATTACGAGTGGGTCATCGACGACGAGGACCTGGTGGCCCAGGAGTTGACCGAGTTCACCAACTGCGGGGGGGGAACGATCTGTGACGTGACCACCGACGAGATCGGTCGCGACCCGGAACGCCTGGCGAGGATGTCGCGCCGCGCAGGAGTTCACGTGGTGATGGGCAGCGTCTTCTACCGCGAGTTTGGCGTTGACCCCTCGCGGATCATCATCGGGCACCTGGGTGATCGCATCGGCGTCAAACACCTGCAGCCGATCGTCGCAGAGGGCGTTTACGTTGAGGTGGACAACATTGGGTATCTCGATTATCAGCCCGAGTGGGTGCGAGCCGACAACGTGGCGGCACTCGTAAAGGAGGGTTTTGGCGACCGCGTGTTGCTCTCGGAAGACATCTGCTCGCTACGGCATCTTAAATATACAGGTGGTAAAGGGTTCGGCTATTTGCTGGAAACATTCGTGCCGATGCTGCGCCAGCGGGATGTCAGCGACGAGGCGATCCAACACATGCTGGTCACCAACCTGGCGCGAGCTTTTGCGCGGAGACGGCCCAATGGCTGAGGAGGCCTATACAAAGTACGGCGTGCCGGAGATCGTTAACGGTGTGGGCTACGCAACACGGGTTGGTGGGAGCTGTCCGCATCCCGACGTGCTGCGCGCGATGTCCGAGGCCAACACGGCATTTGTCGAGATCGACGACCTGGAAGCGGCAGCCTCGCGGATGATCGCCCACTGCACCGGTGCGGAGTCGGGCCTCGCCACCTGTGGCGCAAGCGCTGCTTTGACACTCGCCGCCGCCGCGTGCCTGGCAGGCAGCGACCCGGAGCTAATGGACCTCCTGCCCGATGTCTCGACCTTTACACGCAGTGAAATCATTTACCCGCGTCCGGGCCCGTACGACTACGACCACGCCGTTAGGACCGCCGGTGCGAGGCTGGTAACCATCGACTACGAGGCCCCCGATGCGCTCGAACAGATTCGGTCTGCCATTGGCCCGCATACCGCTGCGATTGGCTACGTGTGGCTGGGGAGCAACGAAAGCCCGGCCATATCGCCCTTGGCTGAATTGGCCCACGGGCACGGCTTGCCGTTGATCGTCGACGGGGCACTTTCGCTGCCGCCTGTCGAGAACCTGCGCTCTTTTATTACCCGCGGTGCCGATCTTGTGGCTTACAGCGGTGGCAAACACCTCGGTGGACCACAGAATTCGGGTATCCTCTGTGGCCGCGAGGATCTCCTCCGCAGCGCGTGGGTGCAGATGGTTGACATGGACGTGCGGCCAGACACCTGGTCGCTGCAACCGCTGATCGAGAGCGGTTGGATCGAACGCCCACCGCGCCACGGAATCGGGCGGTCGATGAAGGTCGGCAAGGATGCCGTGATTGGCCTGATGGCCGCGCTGGAACGATACAGTGTCCGGAATCACGACACGGAACTGCTGGCTTGGCGCTCGTCAATCGCGTGCGTGGCGGACGGCCTGGCAGGGCTGCCCCAACTGGGCCTCACCCAACTTTTCCCCAGCCCTAACGGGCAGCCGTTCCCGGTCCTGCGGATTGCATCAGGCGAGGGTGCAGACAGACTTTGTGTCCGCGATTTGATCCTTGCTCTGGGCCGGCTGCCACGGAAGGTAATCCTGGCCGAACACGAACGTTCGCCCGATGTCGCCTTTCTTTATCCCATGTGCCTTCGTTCAGGCGATCCCGATTACATCGTCACCTCTATCCGACAGATCATCGAAAAGAAAAATTAAGGAGAATTACCATGAGCAGCTACCTCATTCGTGGCGGACAGGTGTACGACGGTTCGGGGGAAGCCCCGGCAGCCCTTGATGTGAGAATCGAGGATTCGTTAATTCAAGAGATGGGGCCTGGGCTACAACCCGACGGCGCGCAAATCGTCGATGCGACAGGTCTGATCGTATCGCCCGGCCTGATCGACCTACACAGCCACGTGTTCAGCGAGATGGGTTTGTTTTCGATCGATTTTGCCGAAGCTGGCCTCAAGCGAGGAGTCACTACGCTGCTCGATACCGGGTCGGCCGGAGCATTGGCCTATCCGGTGTTTCACCACTACATTATTCCACGGGCGACTGAAGACATCTTCGCACTTCTGAATATCTCGCAGATCGGCGTATGCGGGCATCCGCGCGTCGAACCGTTCCTTGGCGATTTACACGAGATCCGGTATCTCCATGTCCCCTCGGCCGTCGAGTGTGTCCGCAAATTTCCAGGTCGTATTTTGGGAACCAAGGTTCGACTTACCTCGGACCTGGCCGAAGGCCGCACCGAAAACGAATGGGCCGGCTTGAACGGGGCCATCGAGGTGGCACGCCAAACGGATCTGCCTTGCATGATCCACCACTCGAGGTCCAAGGTGCCGCTTGCAGACGTACTTCGTGCGCTGCAGCCAGGTGATATTTACACCCACATGTATCACCCCCACTACGACCACGGGTTTGCTGACGACAGTGGTGCTCCCCAGGACGTAATGCACGAGGCCCGCCAGCGCGGCATCATTTTTGACGTGGGCCACGGCGTGGGCTCTTTTGGCTGGAACGTCGCCGAAGGCGCCTGCCAGCAACACGATTTCTGGCCCGACACCATCAGCACCGATATCCACAAGTTCAATCTTCACGGCCCGGTGTTCGACTTGACCACCACGATGAGCAAGTTTCTCCATCTGGGCATGCCCCTGGAGAAGGTGATTCGCGCCACGACGCTCGAGCCTGCCCGGGCGATGCGGCTGTCGGACCGGTTCGGTCGCCTGGCGCCGGGACGGCCCGCAGACGTGACCCTTCTGCGGCTGGTCAGGGGGAGCTTTGGCCTGATCGACGTAAAACAACAAGAACGTGTGGCGAGCGAGCGACTCGTGGCGGTGATGGCGTTCAAGAACGGACAGCGCTCGGATTGTGTCCAGGACGAGATTTAAGGATATGAGAAAACGCTTCTCCTGAATCGATGGCCGGCAATCCGCCGAGCATTTCCTGAGCCAGGACACCTGTTATTCATCAAAGAGGGAAAGACTGTTCTGTTTATCGCGATTATCTTTTATCCCACGATGTCTTTATTCCACGAACAGCACATCGGCCACCCGGGGCATTGGCAGCTGTATGGAAATGGAGCCGTCGCGGCCCCGGCGAAACTTTAGATCCCCCAGGCGGGCTGAACGCACAGAACGCGTATCCGACGCATCTGCGAGGGTAACCTGTACCTGGCTCAGAGGCTTGCTGCCCCAGTTCAGCAGAGTCACTGCCCGCCCGTGATCTGATTTCAACAGGACTGATTCGACCGAAGACGGGTTCGTCGTCACCGGCGCGACAATGCCCGCGTCGGTGGCCAGGTTCGTGATCAGGTCGGCAATACGGGAAGGGTAATCGGTGGTGGGGATCCGATCTACCTGCTGAGCCCCGCGGCCGTAAGCCAATCCCGGCATGGTGGCGAAATGCAACGATTCCCCTTGCCCATACCGATTCCGGATTACCGCCGGTTGCCCGTCGTCAAATCGTCCTCTCACCTGCCCCGTCGTAACTTGAAACTTCCCGCGAGAACCGTAGGCATTCCACGCCTCGCTGCCCAGTCCTGCCGAGGCCTCCATCTGGACCTCCGCCAGCGGCGCGAGGTCCTTCAGACCATTCTTTGCGGCGTAATCCGCTGCGGTCTTTTCGACTCGCCTGTGCTCCACACCCAGAACGTCGCCCAGCAGCTCCTGCGGCTGGTTATACTCATCCCGCGTTCCCGCCGCCGCGCAGGTCCAGAGGTGGCCCCCCTGCCGCACCCAGTTCCGGATGGCCGTGGCGGTTTGTTGTTCCAGGCTGGGGCCGGTCACGTAAAGCACCTGATACGGGGCCAGGTCGCCTCGCTGCACCATGACCTCATCCACGAATTCTACCGGAATGCCACGATGGTTCAGCGCGAACCAAATATGTTCGGTCTCCACCAGAAAATCGCAGTTGTAACTCCAAAATCCGTGCTGATTGACAGCGTAGAGTTGGCTGGTCATGGGCCATAAAATGGCCACTTTGGTTGGGGGGCGAACCCCGTCAACCAGAAAATCTTCGGCCTTTCCGATCAGCCGGTTGGCATCGGCCACATCGTCGTAATGGCCCAGCTTCTCCGACCACATCCACTCCGTGAAATCATAACTGGGCCCGTAGATCCAGGAGTTGTAGGCATTGCCGCCATAACCGGCCAACGCCATGATGCTCAGTTCCACTTCGTGACCGCGGTCTTCGGCAATGGAACCGCCGTGGTGAATGTACGCTCCGAAGCGGCCAGGACCTTCCTGGGCTGCGGAACGGAGCAGGTTGACCATCATGGACCAGGTTCGGAAAGTGGAGCCATACTGACCGCCTCCCTCCTTCATGCCTGCCCCCACCCAAAGGCAGGTTCCGCCGCCCAGGCGCGAGAATTCAAACCAATCGTGGGAGGCATACAATTCAAGACCTGGCGACGACCGCTGCGTAACATTGAGATAGAAGATTCCCGGGCAGTTCCAGTTCGTGAAGGCCAGCAGCTGATCGCCGTACAGTTGGCGCAGTGCCCGTGCCGCAACTCCACACCTGCGGCTGTCGTCATATCCGACGAAGTGGACTGTGTGGTACCAAAGGCGGCGAGCATTCAGCGGGGCCTCCGGATCGGACGACCCCCCCAGCTTGACCTCCGCCCAGGACTCCTGGCCCAGGTCCGCAGACGCAAGACCTTTCTCCTGCAGATATTCTCGGAACCGCTCCAGCACGGCGGCGTCTTTGTTAAGATCCTCCGCCCGACCCGGGAAATACCAGTGGGGCTCGTCGGACACGGCAAAAGTCCGCAGGCTGTTGGTAGAACCGAATGCGTCGACAAAAGCTTTGGCTCCCGACCGATAGTGTTCTACCGCAACGGCTTCGTCCAGGGTCTTCGGCGGTCGGTGTTCCCCCATCTGGCAGTAGGGAATGTCCAGCTTCTTGCGGAGTTCGTAGGGCACGTGGCTGAGGGTGTTATAGCCCAACCGCAGAAGCGTTTGGACTTCTTTCGTTGCCGCGTCGTTATTCTTTGGGTCCGACCCGATGACACAACCAGTTGCCGTGATGAACTTCTTTGGCATTTCCTCGCGACTGAGCCCGAAATCGCGGGTGGCCTCCAGATGACCCTGGGCCACTTCCACGATCGTCTTCAATCGACCTGGCACCTGGGCATCGGGCACCCCTCGCTCGGGTAAAATAAACTTCCACCCTGCTCCGGGACCCTCCATGATCCTGGACACCACCGGGTCGGTCGCGTCGTGGCTGCGGGCCAGTTCGAGTTGCACCCGCACCGTCCCGACCACGGGCTTTTGGTCCTTCGTAACGGAAACACCAGCCGTGGCGTCGTCTTTCCCGTCGGGCAGCGCTTCCGAAAGATCCAGCCACTCCGACACCTCTCCCTGGGACAAGTTGGTCGCGTTCACCGAGAAAGCGGGATTCCATGGGGAGCGGTGGATCATGTGGATTTTAATGGAAACATCGAAGGGCCCGCTGCTTTCTTCTGCCTCGAGGACCGCCACCCGGACAAACAAGGACGGCGCCGCTTCGGCACCTTCCAATCGTGCGGCCCCAAGGTAGATTGACAGCACTGCTGCGACAAGAAATCCTGATGGTCTCATAGCTTTCCCCTATCGGTATTAGAAATTATAACCGCCGCTGACCGAGAGCCGTAAAAAAATCGAAGGTCTCGCCCTTACTTTCACGCATCAAGGCATGCGAATTAAGAGAGGCGGAAGAGGTCTGGTTTGCCAGCACGACGACCTGTATGCTGCCAATCACGTGATTTAAGGTTCAGGCAGTTGGCGACGGCCGGGTGGGACTGGTATACCGACGGATGCTGGCGGGGAGGTTGGTGTGGAACTTACCGCCCAGTCGCAAGCACAGGCCGCCCAGTCGCAAGCACAGGCCGCCCAGTCGCAAGCACAGGCCGCCCAGTCGCAAGCGCAGGCCGCCCAATCGCAAGCGTATGCTGAGATGATCGATACCCGGTCCCCCTGATCAGGAGCGTGCTATGCAGGATATGCGGATCGGTGTGGTCCAGATGATTTGTCGGGTTGGTCCAACAGAGGCCAACCTCGAGACGATCGAGCGCTTTAGCGAGAAAGCTTCAGGGCAAGACGTGGACATGCTCTGTTTTCCCGAATTGTCCATTTGCGGGTACAATGCCGGGAGTACCGCTCATCCTGAGCCGGAAACGCTCGATGGTCCTTCCGTTGGACGGCTCAAGGCGATTGCCGCGGGCAATGGGATCACCTTGCTCGCGGGATTGTTGGAGCGGGATCGCAGTGGCATAGTCTACAACACGCAAGTCATCTGCGATGCAGACGGCCTGGTCGGAGCCTATCGCAAGACGCATGTGCCCACGGCAGAAATCGGCACCTGGTCGGCCGGGGCTGAGTTGCCGGTCTTTCTACACAATAAGGCGCGTTATGGAGTCGAGATTTGTTACGATTCGCACTTTCCCGAGGTGAGTGCCATTCTGGCGAAAAAGGGGGCAGACATTCTTTTTTTCCCCCACGCTTCGACCGGCGCCGGCGGGGGCGAGACTGGGGAGACAGCCGCAGCTAAGAAAGCTCGCTGGTTGCGCTATATGCCAGCTCGTGCCTATGACAATACGGTCTACGTGGCTGTGTGCAATCAGGCCGGCGACAACGACGCGGATCGGCGTTTTGCGGGGGTGTCCTTTATTTGTGACCCGTACGGGGTAGTCATCGCCGAAGCGGGGGGCGATGGTGAGGAAATGGTGGTAGCCCATTTGCAAGCAGCCGAGTTGCGGAGGGCGCGCAGCGTCCCCGAGACCTTCTTTCGCCATTTCCGCCGACCGGAAATGTATGCCCGTTGGCTGGGGGAGACCTGAGATTAACAAGATTGGCGCAGGGGTAATCGGCGTTGGGCGCGGCCAGGGTTTTGCACGAAGTGCGACCGACAGCGTGGGGATGACCGAGCAAACTGGCACGACTTGCGCGCTGGCCGCGAACTATCCCCTGACGGCGTTTCGCAGCCAGATTTAATGGTGACCCTGCCGCGGCAGTTTATTGGAGGGAGACTCGAACTTCGTCAATGACTGGCGAGTCGGCGCAGTTGACCGTGTCGAGGATCACTCGGTATTGGATCCACTGGCCCTTGATCGCACCCGCTGCAAATTTCGAGGGCTTGTCGAAGAAAGAATCCTTTCCCTTTGGTCCGCGCCAAGTTGCCTTGTTCAGTCCTTCGCGGGACCTGGCCGATCGCAATTGAAAACGAACGGCGGTCCTGGCAGGTGTTTCGGCCTTCCAGTCGATCCCTGTGACGCTTTTCCCATTGGCGTGATAGGGTGACGAAACGTAATCAAACAAGCAGCTACGGTCACGAATGTTTCCCACGTCAACGCCGATGTCGTAGTGCACTCCTTTACCCGGAATGCCCCAGCGGTTGTCGACACTGAAACCATCGGGTGATCCAAAGTAAAGAAACGAATCGGTTGCGTGATCTCCGAAGTGCCCAACCTCTTCGTGGGATCCATCGTGGCGATGGCACCAGAAGAAAACGTCGGTGTGACCATCGAAGTTGAAATCGCTGACCACGGCACCCGTACCACCATCGGTGGGCAACTGAATACGTCGGTCAAGGCTGAATTGGTCTGGGCCACCGAGCAGCAAAGACGAATTTAAGGACCGGCGTCCACCCTGGCTGTAGAGCGGGCAGACGATGTCGAGCCAGCCATCGTCATTGACGTCGCCGATGGTCATTGTTTTGCACTGCAGCTTGACGACTTGCGAGCGGGAGAGATCAAACTGGGCATCCTTATCTCCGTAGTAAATCTTGACTTCCTTTCCTCCGGCAAATGCGATGTCAAGGTGACCGTCACGATTAAGGTCGGCCACGTCAGGTGTTCCAGTATCGTAGGCACCTTCAATGAGTTGGCGGCGATCTTTTGAGAATTCTCGCGTTCCGTTTCCAAAAAAGATAGCAGCGGTACGGTCGACAGTCTTGTCTGCCCGCTCCTGGCCAAACACAAGATCCAAGTGTCCATCGCCGTTGATATCGACAACGCATGGTGAGCGACTACGGTTCATCGGCACGGTTGTGCTCTCTGTAACGACGTACCCGTGTGGACTTCCCCAAAAAATCGTGAACGCAGAGTCGGGGTCTGCACTGCCTGGTAAGGGAAAATAGTTGCTGACGAGAATGTCGATGTAGCCGTCCTTGTCCAGGTCGGCCACCTGTACACCCAACCCACGAACCGCAGGCAGTCCGCTCACTCGCCAGGGATGAAAGTCACCTCCCTCGTTCCAATAGATGAAGAGTTCATTGGCCCCTCGGGTAACCTCGCCTTGATTCATTAACATCAAGTCGACCTGGCCGTCATGGTCCAGGTCGGCCATCGCCTGTTCGTAACCCTCTCGGCCCGGCAGCGAAGTTTTTCTGTCGGGGGAGTGTTTGCCTTGGGCATTTCCAAAATAGAGCCAGCACGGATCATAGTCGCCACGCGATCCTCCCATCATCGAGGTGATCGCCAGGTCCAAATGGCCGTCGCCATTCAGGTCACCAACCGTACAGCCTTGAGCGCCATGCTCGTACAGCGGAGTTCTCTTTGCCGGTGAAAATCCGTTGGGGCCGTTCCAATAGATAAATGAAGGCACTTCATAGGAATAGTGTTCCTGGAAGTTGCACACCACCAGGTCGGTCCAGCCGTCACTATTGAGATCGGCGGCATTGGCTCCCCACCCACCCATGGTTTGCAACTCCTGCCGGTTGTCTGGCGAAAATCCGTCTGCCGACCCCCAATAGAGGTAGGAGTTGATCAACCGGTTGGCCAGCTTGGGATTACCCGTGAGCGAGTACTGGTGATTGGTAAAAAAGATATCTGCGTAGCCATCCTTGTTGAAGTCCGCCACGACACAGTCCTTGGCCATGTGAGTGGGAAATTCAATGCGGCGTGTCGGCTCGAACTTTCCACCCCGGTTCAGGTAGGCGAGCGACTCTTCGCCTTGCTCGTTGGCAAAAACAATATCGAGTGCACCGTCGTTATCGACGTCGGCAATCTCAACCGCATGAGGGCTTGTGGCCGGCAACTTGGTCGTGGGTTGTTTGGCATACGCGTCTTTACTGCCGTAGTAAATGTAGGAGTCCGCTTCTTTGTCCCCGTTGGCAAACACGATATCCGGGTAACCATCGTCGTTCAGATCAGCCACGGCGACATCCGATGCTCCCAGTGTTTCGAGATCCCGAAAATTCTCGGGATCGAATCCGTCTGCGGAGTTCCAGTAAATCCGCGAGGGTGCACCGACCGCTTCTGGATCGCGGTATTCCCAAAACCCACCGGCGAACGCGAACACGATGTCGGGATACCCGTCTTTGTTCAAATCAGCGACGACCGCCTTTTGGCAGTTTTGACTCGGCAGATAGGTGCGCCCGTCGAAAGCATAGGACCCATCACCGCTGGTCGCTCCCCAATAAATGGCCGAGTCCATTCCCGTCCAGGAGCCGTTGGAGTAATTGGCGACCACCAGGTCCTGGATGCCATCGGCGTTCAAATCGGCCGGCGTCACCCACATCGGCCCGTTGACGGGAACATAGGTATGATTGCGGATGCTGTAATCCTTGCCATTGCCCCAATAGATTGACATGTCGAGCATTTCGACAAGCGGATGGGAATTGACAAAAAACAAATCGATAAAACCGTCGTGATTCACATCCCACCGATTCACAGTCTGGATACGACCATCGGCCGAAACATAGGTGTTGGCCCCGGAATCCCCAAAAACGCCATCTTGAAAGTCTTTAAATGTGGACTCCACCCATACGTCGTTTGCCAGGCCTGCGCTGACTAGCCCACAGAAAATGCTCACAGCAATGCAAGATGTCCAAAGTTTCATCGATCCACCTCATCCGCGGTTAATTGTTTAGACTATTAAATGAATTAAAAAGTGTGACACCGATTCTGGCAAGTCAACCCGATATTGTGCCGTGGGTGGGTCGCGATAGCAACAACCGAGTAGCTCTGATTTGACCTGTGACCGCATGGCAGGTTCTTCTCCGGCTTGAAATACTCTGCCAGGAAAGATCCGCCGGGCAGCAGCTTGCCGGGGTACGAAAAGCTGAAAGTTGTGGACGCGGCAGCTATCTTCTAGAATATACGGGTATCCCCGCGCGTTTGATCATTCTTTGGTCCGTTTTCGTAGCTTGGGGTTCGTCGAACGGGCGTTGATGTCATGGTTGCAGATATCACACTGCATGGTGAACACAATGTCGATTACTCAGGTCCAACATGGTTTGAAACAACTTCTGTTTCGATCTGTTCTGCGTGGGCGCCTCGTTTTACTTCTTTCGATCATGGCGAGTGGAGCAGAAGCAAGCGGAAACGGGACGCCTGGTCCGCGCAGTGAGCCGGTCGATCTCACTTTGTATGAGCAGGTATCGTACGTAGCGCCGGCGGGGGAAGACGAACCAGACCGTGGTTCGCGAGACCATCCTTATCGCAGCCTGGGGTTTGCCGTAGCTCAGAGTCAAGGCGCCAGCGAGAAGAGCCGCGCCGCTATCCTGGTCGCGGCAGGGACGTATATCGTCAATGATCTCAAATTGTCCTCCTGGGTCGATTTGTACGGCGGCTTCGACAGCGAGAACCGGGTTCGTCAGATTGCAGCAAACAAGACGATTTTGGACGCCGACGGAAAAGGACGAGTCCTGGTCGGTGCGGACCAGTGCCGTGTTGACGGTTTCACATTACAGGGTGGGCGGCCTCGAGGGCATGGTGGTGCAATCCTTTGCAAAGACGCTGGCATGGTGATAACCAACAACGTCTTCATGAACAACGGCACGTTGGAACCAACAGGCTACAACCGTCAGCACCTCCACGAACGTGGGCATACAGGCGGAGCAATCGCAATGAGTTTTTCGAGTACGTGCGAGATCGCGCACAACCTGTTTGTCGAAAACTTTACCGAAATTGGCGAAGGGGGCGCTATCTCTTGCTATCAGTTGAGCCGGTCCCCACGCGGCAAATCGGTGATCCGGGAGAACGCCTTTCTGGGGAATCGTACGGGCGCATCGGTCATGCCGTTTCCTATGACCAGGGCGAGCAGTGGCGGAGCGATTTCCTGCAGCCACGGCTCAGCGCCCAATATTTTGCGAAACGCTTTCATTGGCAATCAGGCCGGCGACAACAGTGATGCCGGCGCAATCTATATGGAAGTCGCGTCGAGCCCGCTGGTTCAGGGGAACTGGATTGTTGGCAACCAGGGCTACGATGACGGTGGCGGTATTTATTGTATGAGAGATGCCCAGCCCACGATTGAGAGCAATTGGATCGCCGGTAACCAGTGCGTGCGGGGGGGGCCCGGCGGTATTCGACTCAGCAAGGAAGGGCGGGCGATCATTCGTAACAATTTTATCGTTCACAATCAAAAAGGAGGTGGCGTGATTAATGCCAACGGCTGGATGCGGATGGAGAACAACACCATCGTTAATAACGGGCAACTCGGAGTATACCATCACAATTCGTTGGAGCATTTTAACCCTTCGGTTCTATCTAGAAACATCATCCGCGGAAATACCGTGCAAATCGATGAGGGTGGATTGCGACCGGTCGTCTCGTACAACAATGTTGAGGGGGGATACGATGGGGAAGGAAACACCGATGCAGATCCCCAATTTGTCGAAGATGGAATCGAGCAAGCCGTTTCGCAAATCGAGTACGATCCCGAATCCTTTACGACCTGGATCGCTTGTGAGCCGACTTTGGCAGCTGATTCGCATTTGCAAGGCAGGATCCTGCAATATGGCAAACGCTGGAGTGTCGTGAAGTTAAGCGACGGGCAGTCGATTGTGGTATGGGGTGACGTGACACGCCAGTTGGGCGGAAATGCCAACGTCAGCGATGCAATCAGGATCATCCCGACCTTTCGGCTTAAAGAGAATTCGCCCCAGCGTGATATGGGTGCTCGTTGAATTATTCAACTTCACGTGGTGCATTCCGGCACATGGGCCTGCCCAACGGTCGTGCCCGGAAGAAAGGTTCGGTTTTGAATACCCAACTGCTCATTTCGAGTAACGGAGATCATCCACATATAACTCCACGTGATGACCTCCCGACTGCATGTTAAAAAGGCCAAAACGGTCGAGGGTTGCACCCTCTGCCCTCAGTCCTTCCTGCAGGTCGAGATAATGTGGCTGGCCATCGAACGTGACCGTAATACGACCACGACCATTGGCCTCATCAGGTTGGTAGTGCAGCGACCAGTGGTGAATCTTTCCATTGGGTTCAATCCTGGGGCGTTCCTGTTCTGTGCCCTCGTGAGTGGGAGCCTCGCCATGACCTTTGGATGTTGAATAGGCTGGTCGAAAGTAGTGGCCAATACGACTGGGGCCTTCGACCATGATTCCCAAAAGGTCGGTCTGACGCTGTTCGTGTTCTGGAAGGTCCTTGTACCGTTTGGCGTCAGCCCCGAACCAGCCGAGCATGGCGGCGCTATCGGCACCGGCGCTTCGCAGCACGACTTTACCGCTGGCCAGTAGTTCATGCTGCAAGGAAAAAGGGCCCACCGGGTCAGCATAGTATGCCGGTTTCTCATCGCGAAAGAGAATGCCTCCAATCTCGCCCTGCTGCCCCCCAGTATAGCTGGTCATGCTGTGGCCAAAATTGTGGTACGGCCGGATAACGCGTTGGGCAAAGGTGACGGGATTGCCGTCGGTGTGCCAACCGGGATCTGTGTCGAACGACTCCCCTGCCCCGTCGATGACAACATCATCAAGATAGACCTCCATGGAAACCCCAGCTGTTTGTTGGTTCCAAATCCCGAATCGATCGAACGTGGCGCCCTGCTGCCGGTGATCATTCAGAAGAGGAAATTCCCATGTTTGATTATCACAGCGAAATGTGACTAAGCCTCGACCGTCAGCGCCATCGGGATCGTAAGTCATTTCCCACTGGTGGACAGTTCCATTGGCCAGGTAAGGGGGCGTGGGGGTCGTTTGGTAGCGTTCTCCTTCGAATGCACCCACTCCACCAGTTGCCCATTGTTGAGTGCCGTATTCACAAAACACCCAATATTTTCCACCGTTGCCATCGAGCCGCATGGCCAGGGAACTGGGAGTGCGCCATCCCCGCGACTTTTTTTGATTAAACCAACCAACAAGCACTCCGCTTCCACCACCAGCTCGTGTTACTGCAAATTTTCCTGACGCCGACAGGCGGTCCTCCAATGTTTTGGGAGAGATCTTTTTCGCATAGGTGGCCCGCGGGTAGGCACGGTGAATAATTCCACCAGCCTCGCCCGGGCGAGAACCTCCTGCGAAATTCGACGAGCGGTAGCCAAAATTCTGCCGCACAACTGGTCGCCCCGCCGGCAAGAGCTGGCTGCGAAAGGATTCCCATCCTGGATCGGTATCGAAGTTTGCGCTGGCCTGGTGGCCTGGTTCCGCTCCCACTAGCCCGTTGACGATTCCCACTACGACGGTCACAGCCGCCATAATTTCGCGGAGGCGTCCAAGGGTATGGCGATTCATGACGATGCTCCTGTTGCGGTTGGCGACCAGGTTGGTGCGTTCGATCGTGGTTTATTTCATTGGCCCCAATGTCGACTACTCCCTCGCGGAGTTCATACCCGGACCGCCATATCTTGCTTATCGCCAGAATCTATCAGTGCGTCAAGCTACCTGTCATTGTCGCTTGTCGCTGGGATCGTGGGAGAGAATTTCCCACCCGTGGTGGGGCGTGTGAGAGCTAGCGAGAGGCCTGGTCTGCGAAGATCTCTTCGTTCGAGCTGAAGACCAACCAGGGGCCCGCTGATCAGCGGCCCGGCCGTTCAACGACAATGTCGAACTGGTTTTCACTCCCGTCTGTCAAGACGGTGTACCGCAGCTCCGACGTAGCGAAGCTGGTGTGCTTGCGGTGAATAATCTCGGGTACAAATCGGACCTCATCGCGGTCGCCCTCGAAGGGGGGTGGGGTGACCAGCGCTTCGTGGTCACCCTCAACCACTCCGTCGCCAGATTCGTAGGTACTCAACTGGTACGAGCCATCCTCCTGGATCGCGCCTCGCGCACCGACCCGATGCTCACCAGTGACGGACCGAAACTGAACAAGTCCGCCGGCCAGAGGTGTGCCGTCTGGGAAGGTAACCGTACCGCCGACCGGATATGTCCGCACGCCGCCCGATCCGCAACCGACCAGCAGAATTAACGCCAGTGATCTTAAGAGTAGATGCAGTGTAGGAGACATTTCTTTGATTGGCATCGCCATCTCCA
>Ga0315336_1004661_pt1 | contig 15924 bp, 13 predicted proteins | sample ASW5metaG_FD_204512 | JGI IMG/M metagenome (GOLD analysis project Ga0315336, IMG submission 204512) | Ammonia-oxidizing marine archaeal communities from Monterey Bay, California, United States - ASW #5 | ecosystem: Environmental > Aquatic > Marine > Intertidal zone | place: USA: California...
ATCCCCTGGTTTGGGCTGGAGAGGCGGAGACTCTCCTCGACGATGTCGGGAACCCGGCTCGGATCGGCCTTGAGCTTGTCCCACTCGCCCGGGGTCTCGGCCAGAAGCCGCAGCATCTCGCTGATCAACTTGGTGGTCGTCTCGTTGCCGGCCACCAGGAGCTGCTGCACGATCCGGACCAGCTCGGCCATGTTGAGCGGCTCAGCGTCGGAGCCATCCTCCTCGGCGCCGACATGGGAGTTGAGGAGGGTCGTGAGCAGATCGTCCTGTGGGTCGGTGCGGCGGGCCTCGAACTGCTCGGTGAAGAAGGCCTGCAGTTCGAGGTTGGCCTTCGCGTTCTCGATGTGTTGCTCGGGAGGAATCGTGGCGCCGATCGTGGATGTGCTGGCGTCGGACCATCGTTGGAAATCGGCATGGCGCTCGATCGGAATGTTGAGCGAGTGAGCGATCACGTGAAGGGGGAGCGGCACGCTGAACTGTTCGACGAACTCGATCGACGAGGGGTTGTCCCACTGATCGATGAGGTCGTCGGCCAGTTGTTCGACGAACGGACGTAGCTCGCGCATCTTCCGCGGGGTGAACGCACGCGACACGAGGCGGCGGTACCGGGCGTGGTCCGGTGGATCGTTGTCGAGCAGGGTTCGAGGACGACCCAGGCCCTGAGCGGCGATGCGTTTCACCTCATCGCGCACGGATTCGGGCGCCGGAGCCGAGCCCGAGCCGAGACGCGACGAAAACGTGAGCGGGTCGCGCAACACCGTGAGGACGTCCTCGTGGCGAAGGACGAGGTAGGCGTCGTTCGCCGGGATGTACTGCACTCCGCCGTCGCGAAGTTCGGCGTAGTGGCCGTGGGGATCTTGTTGGATCTCAGGATCGGTGAGATCGAAGCTCTCGGGCGACACTGGCATGCGCGAATCCTAGGTGAAAATGGACGAAATTGACCAGGCGGTTAATAATGCCGCGGTGCCTGCCCCGACGCCCGTACCCGCGCGCGCGTGGGCCGCGCTCATGGTCGGCTCGGCCACCGTCGTCCTGATCATTCTCGATGCCGGATTCGTCGCGCTGGCCTTCCCCGAGATCGAAGCGAGCTTCGGTGAGTCCAGCCGGTCCACACTCGGGTGGGTCTCGTCGGGCTACTTCATCGCCCTGAGCTCGTTCATGCTGGTGGCTGGCTGGCTCGGCGATCGTTTGGGTCGGCGGCGAGTGTTTTTCAGCGGCCTCTTCATCTTCGCAGTGGGCGCGCTGCTCACCGCGCTGGCCACGTCGACATGGATGCTCATCTTCGCCCGAGTGGTGCAGGGCACCGGCGCCGCGGCCCTGACCCCTGTTTCCCTTGCCATGGTCCTGCCCGCCTTCCCCCTCGAGCGACGAGCGTCTGCGGTTGGAGCGTGGGGTGTCGCCGGAGCGGTGTCGGGGATCGTCGCCCCCACCGGTGGGGCGTTCCTGATCGACGCCGTTGGCTGGCGGGCGCCCTTCTTCGTTTTCGTGCCGTTGGCCGCGCTCGCGTGGCTCGTGGGGCGACGAGTTCTGCCTGACGAAGCGGGCGACGATCCGGACGGCGTGATCGATGTCCCCGGGATCGTGGCCGCAACAGTGGTCGTGGGCGCAATCTCGCTCGTGGTGACGAAGGGAGACCAGTGGGGATGGCGCAGCGGTGGCACGGTGCTCGCGATCGTCGTCGCCCTCGTGAGCGGCCCGCTGCTCGTGCATCGGGCCCGCACCAGAGTCGGTACGCCTCTCGATGTCGATCTCTTCGGAGTCAAGAGCTTCGCCAGCGCCAGCGTGGTGTCGTTCCTCAGCCAAGCGGCCTTCTTCTCGTTCTTCTTCTCTGCCCCCCTCTTCTTGATCGATGTGTGGGAGTGGTCGACGTTGCAGGCCGGTTTCGCCATCGCCGTCAACCAGGTGTCGGCCGCGGTCGTGGGGATTGCCGGTGGACGATGGGCCGACCGCAACGGCCACCGGGGAATCATCGTGGTCGGTGGCGTACTGGGCGCGATCGGTCACGGATGGCTCGCATTCGCGGCGGACGCGAGCGTCGATGTGTGGCTCGTGCTCTTTCCGTCGTTCATCGTGGGTGGAGTGGGCTCGATGTTCATCGGCAGCACCATCTCGGCTGCCGCGTTCCACGATCTCGACGACCGACGCCTCGGTCGCGCCTCAGGCTCCTACTACGTCACCCGCCGCCTCGGCTCGGCGGCCGGCGCCGTCGCGGCGGTCGCGATCCTCGGCGACCGCGCGGGCATCGACGCGGTCGACCGATTCCGTTTGATCTGGGCGTTCAGCGCCGTGTGTTTCCTCGCCTCTGCCGTCGTCATGCGGTTGACCTTCGCCAAGCGGCCTGGCTGACGGCGGCGAGTCAGCCGTCGGCGAGTCGGTCGACAACCGGCGCGAAGGCCTCGAGAGTGCGGTTGCTGACGGTCACGTAGTTGATGCCGTAGCGCTCTCGGCGCTCAACGAGGAGGTCGCAGATCTCGTCGACCGAGCCGATCAGCGCGTGGGGGTGATCGGCCAGCAACGCGGGATCAGCGTCGAAGCGAGCGGCGAGCCCCGCGGCGGCGGCTTCGGGATCATCGGTGACGACGGCGAAGTAGGCCGCGATCTCGAGTTCGATCTCGTCGAATCGATCGCCGGCCCCGGCCCTCACCCAGTCGATCTTCTGGGTGGTCTGCGAGGCAGTGCCACTCTGCACACTCGAGGCCCCGAGGCTTCCCGACGAGTTGTCGAAGTTGAGACTCACGATGTCGGCTTCGCGGCCGGCGATGCCCAGAATCCTCTTCGACCCGCCCCCGATCATGATGGGAGGGCCGGCAGGCGTTGCGGGCTTGGGGACGCCTTCGAACCCCACTGCGCGTACATGGTCGCCGATCACGTCGACGGGGCCGTCCGCGAAGTGAGCACGGATCACCCGCAACGTCTCCTCCATGCGGTCGATGCGCACGCCGGCGCGATCGAAGGGAATGCCGATCGCGTCGTATTCGTTCTCGAGCCACCCACACCCCAGGCCGATCTCGAGTCGACCGTCGGACAAGACATCCAGCGTGGCCAGCTCCTTCGCGAACACCACCGGATTGCGGTAGTCGGTGCAGAAAACGCGGCAGCCGACCGTGATGGTGCTGGTCGCCGCGGCTGCGGCCGCGATGGCCGGCACGGCCGCGAAGTCCTGCACGCCGTGGTTGGTGGGATCGAGGGCCGGCCCCGGCCCGATGTGGTGATCGGCGGTGTGAAAGGCGCGGTAGCCGAGGTCCTCGGCCTTGCGAGCCTGGTCTCGCCAATCTTCAGCTGAGCTCGCGGAATACGACTGAACGGCGAACCGGAACGGCCGGTTCACGGCAACGAGATCACCGTGACGACGCCCGTGTCGCCATTGACTTCGATGGTCGCGCCATCGGGAATCCGGGTGGTGCCGTCGGTGGCCGAGACAACGCAGGGCAGTCCGAGTTCGCGGCTCACGATGACGGCGTGGCTGATCTGGCCGCCGACGTTGACGACAACGCCACCCGCGGTCATGAAGAGCGGTGTCCACGACGGATCGGTGAACGGCGCGACGAGAATATCGCCCGGCTCGAGAGCGAACGGGTCGGCGGGGTCGAGGACGACACGGGCCGTGCCGGTGACGACACCTGGCGAACCGGAGATGCCGACGATCTCGGCCCCAGCTGCTTCCGCCGCGGCCCCGACCTCTGTCTTCTGAGGCCAGTCGGCGAGGGCGGGAACGTTGCCGTCCTTGATGATGAACGGTGGTTCGACACTCCACAACGCGGCGTAGTCGTCGGCCCGGGCGGCGAGGGTGTCGCGGAACGACGCCGGGTCGGCGACGAAGCCATCGAGCTCGGACTCGAGGAGCATGAACGCGTGGTCCGCGTTGGCGATGTTGCCGGCCTCCGCGTGACGTCGGCCGAGCTCACGGAACACCATGCGGCCCTCGTGGACGACCTTGACGATCGTGGTCTTGGTGCGCTCGCGGTAGGCCATCATGTTGCCCGCGACGAGGGCGCCCTCGACCATGCCGGCCAGCTCTTCGTTGTCGGCGACCTTGGTTCGTACCTCAGCGGTGACCTCTTCGCGCTGAGCGGCGACGGCATCGTGGCGGAGGTGCGGTGACTCGTCGTCGGCCTGGAATCGGACGCGATCGAGCGCGGCGAGAGCCAGGGACGGACGGGTCTCCCATGAGTCAGCGTGGATGTCCCACTCGTTCGGGCCTCGGGAGCCGAACTCGGCGATGAAGGCGTCCCAGTCGCTCACAAGATCCGCTGCATCGGCCGAGCCGTCGGCACGAAGACGGTCGATCACGTCGTCGCTCCCTGCATCGAAGGCGGCCGTGAGGGACTCATTCGCCCGGATCTTGCGGGACATGGCCCAGAGGGCATAGCTCGGGAGGGCAGAGTCGACGTCGCCGATGCCGGCGAGGAGCTTCATGGAGATGGTGGTGTCGCCGATGGCTTCACCGACCGCGCCCAGGATGCCTGGGCCGATCGCCGAGCTGGATCCTGAGACGGTGTGCTGGTTGAACAGGTGGTGCAGCGTCGGACGAGTCGAACGGGCACGGGCGATGAGTTCGGCATCGCTGTAGGTGGTGAGATCGCCCCGGCTCTCGCGCAACGCTTGGGCGTCGGCCTTGTCCTGGAGAATCTCGGGCCACTCGGTGGCGGTCATGACCCAGCCGGTGTGGGCTTCGATGATCGGCACGAGGTGAGGCTTCTCGTCGTCGGGGTGCGCGACGTAGGGCGGCACGTCGGGGTGCTCGCCGAAGAACGCCATATCGAGCGCCTCCACGGTCACGGCCGGGTTGCGTACTCCCTGCATACGACAGCTGGCGAGGTTGATGTAGAAGTGGCCGCCGAACATGGCGAACGTCTCGGGATGGTCGGCGTCGTAGTCCTCGATCTCGTGGGTGCCGCCTCGGATCCAGCCGTCGCGAAGGCCGAGCACCATGGCGCCCTCCCAGCTGAAGGTCCAGCCGAGCGGGCTCACGGGGTCGCCCATGACCTCGCCCGCGTTGGCCCGCGTGTAGTGCGGAAAGCGTTCGCTGACAGGCCAATCGGTGATGAATCCGGCAGTCATTCTTGTCCCCTTGAAGGTACGGCTCGAGAAGCGTGTGGGGAGAAACTAACCGATGGGTTAGTTCGGTGGAAATGCCGCCCTAGGGCAGATCGATGATGGTGACCGCGCCGCTGGCGCCGTCGATCGAGATCGTCGCTCCATCGGGAATCCGACGCGTGGCATCGACGACCGACACGGCGCACGGTACGCCGAGTTCGCGACACACAATCGCGGCGTGAGAGGCCACCGCTCCAACGTTGACGACAACACCGGCGGCCGAGAGGAACAGCGGCGTCCACGACGGGTCGGTCGTGGGGGCGACCATGATGTCGCCCGGCTGAATGGCTGACGGGTCGCTTGGGTCGAGCACCACGCGGGCGGTGCCGCTGACCGCCCCCGGCGCACCGGCGCCACCCTGGAGCACATCGCCGACCGAGACGGCCTCGGCTTCGCCGCTGTTGCGCTGGCCCCATTCGCTGATCGGCGGCACGCCCTCTTCGTACTTGACGATGTAGGGCGGCTCGAGCGTGTGGAGATGAGCGAAGTCCGCGTCGCGCTGCAGAAGCGTGTCGCGCATCGACATCGGGTCGTCGAGCATGGCGTCGAGTTCGCTGTCGACCGCCATGAAGACTTGCTGCACATCGTCGATCGCGCCGAGCTGCACCATTCGTCGGCCAAGCTCGAAGAACGCGAGCTTGGCTTCGTGGATCAATCGGATGCAGCTGTTCTTGCCCATCTCGCGCAAGCCGTAGAACAGCGCGGCCGACTTGAGACCGGCGGCGAGAGTGCCGTGAGCTTCTTCGTCGCCCTCCACCATCGCGAGGATCTCGGCACTGAGCTGCTCGCGTTCAGCGGCCGCAGCAGCCTTGGCATCGTGCGGTGACCGACTGTCGTCCTGGAAGCGGAGCCGTTCGATCATTCCGAGCGCGAGCTCGGGCTTGGTGGTCCAGCTGTGGGGTCGCATGTCCCACTCGTTGGGGCCACGGTGACCGTGCTGGTCGAGCAGCGTGGCGAAGTCGGCGAGGAACTGTTCCGCAGCGGCTTCCGATGTCTGCGAACGAAGACGGTCGAGCAGGCCCTCGGTGCCGCCGTCGAAGGCAGACATGAGCGCTGGCGACGAGGCGACAACGCGGCTGAGATCCCACATGAGGAACGAGGCTTCGGCTGATTCGACATTGCCGATGGCGGCCATCAGCTTCACGGCGTCGGCACCGCGTCCGACCGCGTCGCAGATCGCCTGCACCGCACCGGGGCCAAGGGAAACCGCGAGGGCGGTCTCGCAATAGGGCGTCCACGCGTCCTCGACAAGCTTCGCCATGCGGCGGCCGTAGGAGACGAGGTCGGCGTCCGACATCGCCGCGAAGTTCGGACGCTCGGCAACCACGCGCCGGGCCATTGCCGCCGACTCCTCCTGGCGGGGGAACCCGTCGGTGCTCATGGCCCAACCCATGGTCGCTTCCAGCTTTGCGGTCTGCGCCTCGTTCTCGTCGTCGGGGTGCGGCGTGTAGGGCGGGACGCCGGGATGGTCGCCGAAGTAGGCCTGGTCGATCGCCTCGGGCGACGCGCCCGGCATGCGACAACCCATGACGCGGGGCAGAGACAGCTGGTTGTAGAAGTAGCCGCCCCAGTTGCCGAAGACCTCTGGTGGATCGACGGCAAACTCATCGGCCTCGAGCACACCGAACGAGATGAAGCCCGCGGCCACACCCGGGATGCAACCCTTCGCCCAACCGAGGCTCCAGCCGAGGGGGCTGAACGGATCGGGTCCGACCTCGTCGGCGTTGGCCCGCGTGTAATACGGGAAGCGGCTGCTGAGCTCAGTGTCGGAGATCCAGTTCTGCATGGCGAGGAAACTAACCGATCGGTAGGTTTCTTTCCCACACGATGTCCATCACCGACGGGCCAACCCCGTACTCGCATCTGGCCCGGGCCAACGACCTCGAGCCGTCTGACGGTCACCGAGAGCTTCGGGAGTGTCCCGTGCACCGTGAGACAGCCCACGAACCACCGTTCTACGTCGTGAGCCGCCACGCCGATGTGCTCGATGTGTTGAAGTCGCCGACGGTTTGGGGCAACGGGCGAGGGCCCGGTGTGTTCGTGCAGGAGAGTGGCGTGCTCGGGTCGGCTGACGGGCCCGACCATCGACGCCATCGCGGTGTGCTGCGGTCTGCCTTTCTTCCGTCGGTCATCGCCCGCCTCGAGCCTCAGGTCGCGGCGCTTTGCGACCGCGTGTGGGGCGACGCGTTCTTCGACGATGGTGACGGCGATTTCGTCGAGCGGTTCGCGTTTCCGTTTCCGGCTCTGATGATCGGCGAGGTGCTGGGTGTCGATTCGGCCGATCGCGATCGATTCGGCGCATGGTCGCAGGCGATCGTCGATGCGCTGGGCAGCAGCAACATGAATGCCTATCGGGCTGCCACCGAGGCGATCGGCGACTATGTCGACCGCATGGTCGACGACCGGATCGCGGCACTGGAGATCGACGATCCGATTCCCAGCGACGTCATCTCGACGCTCAGTCGCGCCCTCCTCGCCGGCGAACTCGACCGGGGAGAGGTGCGCCACCTCGCCCACCAGTTGTTGGTTGCAGGCCACGAGACCACAACCTCGCTGATCGGCCTGATGCTCTACCGGCTCATCGAGAACCCGGAGCTTCGTCGCCAGCTGCGTGATCGACCGGAGCTCCTCGAACCGGCCGTTGAGGAGTTCCTCCGCTTCGACTCGCCGGTGCAGGGCCTCTTTCGTACATCCGAGGAGTCGCAGGAAATCGCGGGAGCCGAGGTTCCGGCCGAATCGAAGCTGCAGGTGCTCTACGCCTCGGCCAACCGTGACCCCGACGCGTGGGAAGACCCCGACGAGATCCGCTTCGACCGCGACACCGCGTCGGCCCGGCAACATCTCGCGTTCGGTTGGGGCACCCACTACTGCATCGGTGCGCCGCTCGCTCGTCTCCAGGCCCGCCACGCGCTGCGACACATCGTCGAGTCGTTCGACGATGTGCGACTCTCCGGCGAACCGGTGCTCAGCACGCCCTTCGTGCTGCGCGGCTTCTCGTCCCTCCCGATCCGTTGGACGGTGCGCCGTGACTGAGTCGGATTCAGGCCAGGTCGGGACGGGTCTCGCGGAGCTGGGCGTATTCGATCGGACCCGGGAGCTTCTGGGTCGACGCGGCGCCGTCGACCTTGATGATCTCGCCGGAGACATAGCCGGCCTCGTCGCTCCCGAGATACAAGGCGCAGTTCGCGATGTCGGACACGTGACCCATCCGGCCGAGCGGTGTCTGTTGGATCATCGCCTCGAGGCGCAGCGGGACCTCGAAGAGACCGGCGGTCATCGGCGTCTCGATCAGGTGGGCGGCGATGGCGTTGACCCGCACATTGGCGGCGCCGTATTCCACCGCCGCGATCTGGGTGATGTACTCGATGGCCTTCTTGGATCCGGCATAGGCGGCGTGGCCTCCTCCGGGGTTCTGGGCCGTGAGCGACGACACGCTGATCATCGACCCACCGCCGCTCGCCGCCATCGCGTTGCACAGGTGCTTGATCGCCCACACGCCGCCGATGAACTGCACGTCGACCATGTCACCGAGGGTGTCGGGCGTCAGATCCTCGATCCGGATCGATGCGGCGAAGCCCGCACAGTTCATGCCGATGTCGACGCTGCCGTGGCGGTCCATCACGGCCGCCACGAGGGCTTCGACCGAGTCGTGGTCGGTCACATCGCACTGCATTCCCCACCCGCCGAGCTGTTCGCCGACCTCGGCCGCGAGGTCGCCGCGACGACCGCCGACGACGACCGTGGCACCCTCCTCGACCAATCGCTCGCCAGTGGCCAGCCCGAAGCCGCTGCTCCCTCCGATGATCACCGCCACCTTGCCGGCAACTCGTCCGGCACGATCTGTTCTGTCAGCCATGAGTGCGAGAGTAGCCACCGATGACCGATTCCATTGATGCCCTGGCGACGGTGAATGCATTCATCGCCGCGATCGAGCGACAAGATGTCGAGGCGGCCGTTGCGCTGCTCGCCGACGATTGTGAGTACGACAACGTGCCCATGGGAGCGGTCCACGGGCCGGCGGCCGTGCGCGACATCCTCGGCCCCATGCTCGAGCGCTGCACCGAAGTCGACTGGCCGGTGGCTCGCCAGGCCGCAGACGGCAACCTTGTGTTCAACGAACGCCAGGATCGATTCCTGATGGCGAACGGGTGGGTCGAGTTGCCCGTCGCCGGCGTGTGGGAGGTCGTCGACGGTCGCATCACACTGTGGCGCGACTATTTTGACGAAGCGACCTACCGAAACCAACTCGCGCAGATTGCCGATCCCGGCACCGACCAGAAGCAAGGACCCGACAATGCCGAGTGACTACGAAGACGTCTCCGTCTTCACGCTCTCCGATGAACGCGAGCAGGTGCTGTTCGAGAAGCAGACCGAATGCACGTTCATGTGGACCAACAAGGCCGGCGAACCGGTCGGCGTGATCATGAACTATGTGTACCGCGAAGGCAGCTTCTGGCTGACGGCGACTCGGCAACGGGCCCGCATCCCGGCGATCGAACGCGACCCGAGGGTTGCCGTGGCGATGTCGAGCCGGGGAACCGACATCGGCATCAGCCAGAGCGTGACCTACAAGGGCATCGCGGTGGTGCACGAGGACGCGGCCACGAAAGAGTGGTTCTACCCGGCGCTGGCTGCGTCTGTTCGGCCCGACAGCGAAACGAAGCAGCAGGCGTTCGTGGACCACCTCGACTCCGACGGTCGCGTGGTGATCGAGGTCAAGCCCACCACCCGGATCGGCTTCGATAGCGAAGAGATGTTCCGCGGTTCCGCGGCGGGCAAGACCAAGTCACAGCTCTGACCCCTTCATGAACGCGAAACGGCCCCGGGCTTCCCCGGGGCCGTTTGCATTGCCTGATTGCAGGGCTTCAGATCAGCCGACGCCCCAGAGGGCCATGAACTGGTCGGCCATGGTGTCCGGGCCGGGCCACCCGTCGCTCGCGATCCAGTCGCCGGCGGTGTCGGCCGTGGCGATCCAGTTCGGAAGATCGGCACTCGAACGCTCGTCAGGGTTGTCCTGACCAATCGAATGGCGAGCCATTGCATCGACCATGATCCACGCGGCGTACTCCTTGGGGTTCGCCGTCCAGAACTGGTGGGTTCCGTCGACGATTTCCTGGAGCACTGCGCCGCTGAAGTCGACGCCGACCAGGTTGCGACCTTCGAGCAGACCGGCTTCCTCGAGTGTCGCCGACACGCCGCCGGTCAGACCATCGAACGCGAAGTGGACGTAGTCGATGCCGTCGTCTGCCTGAATGGCGGACACCACAGCGCCGGGGACGTCGCCGGCGAGGAGCTGGTCGATTGTCACGGCCAGTTCGTTGAACGTGCAACCCGGGCAGTTGTCGGCGTAGGCCTCTTCGGCACCCTCACGCTCAGACACGAGCACCGCGAAGTCGGGGATGTTGACCATCAACACGTTGGCCGTGCCGTTGGAGTCGGCGATGATGGCGTTGGCGAGCAGGTTGCCAGCACCGGAGACGTCGTCGTCGTCACCACAGTTGGTCCAGATGTTGTTGTTCGGTCCATCGGGATCGGTGGTGTCGAAGCAGCTCATCAACGGAATACCCGCTTCTGCTGCCGCATCGATCTGATCCTGCATCAGCGCCGGCGGGGTGCCGGTGACGGCGATGTAATCGACCCCAAGATCAATTGCCTGTTGAAAGCCCGGAGCGGGGTTGAACGACTCGATGCTGATGCTCTCCAGCGTCCAGCCGAGGGCCGCGGTGGCGTCCTCAAAGCCAGGGGTAATGGCCGAACACGAGGGGAGTTCGCACTGCAGCCAGCCAACCGTCTTCGCCTCAGGAACTGAGTCGAGAGGGGTCGACGGCGTGATGGTGTCGAATGGTGCGCTGTTCGCATCGACGATCGCCTGTGCCGCAGCGACACCCGCAGAGTCGCCTCCCGCGTCGTCGTCGCTTCCGGTGTCGTCGTCATCGCCGCATGCCGCGGCGATCAGGGTGAATGCCAGCGCGAGTGCGAGCAATCGAATGAGTTTCTTCATGGTTCCCTCCAGAGGCGGCGGCTCGACGTTCGGCCACCGGCAAACTAACCGATTAGTATGTTTGGTCGGACGGTTAGGACGGTAGTAGGCCTTGGGGGACATGTCGAAGACCTTGACGGTGCGTGACGTCGCCAAGACGTTCCCGGGTCAGGTGGCGCTCGACCGTTTCGCTCTCGATATCTCGGCGGGCTCTACCCACGCCCTGGTCGGACAGAACGGCTCGGGCAAGTCCACCTTCATCAAGATCCTTGCGGGATACCACCAACCGGATCCAGGGTCCACGGCAATGATCGCCGGCGAACCGTTGACGCTCGGTGACGGGCGGGCGAGTCAGGCCGCCGGGGTTCGATTCGTTCACCAGGACCTCGGCATCGTCGACTCGCTGAGCTGTGTCGAGAACATCAGCATGGGCGTCGGCTACACCACGAAATGGGGTCGCATCCAATGGCGTCGCGACACCGAGCGGGCGAGTGATGCTCTTCACGCGCTCGGGTTCCACGACATCGACGTCACAGTGCCGGTCGGCACGTTGGCGCCATCGGAACGGACCGCGATTGCGATCGCGCGAGCGCTGATCAACTGGGAGGACGGCGCCCACCTGCTGGTGCTCGACGAGCCGACGGCATCGCTGCCGGGCGACGACGTCGAGCGACTGTTCAGCGCGATTCGGCGGCTGAAGGAGCGTGGGGTCGCGATCCTCTACGTGTCGCATCACCTCGACGAGGTGTTCGAGATCGCCGATGAGGTGACGGTGCTTCGAGACGGACGCCGGGTCACCACGGTCTCGACCGACGCGGTGGACCACGATGGCCTGATCGAATTGATGATCGGCCACGAGCTCGAGCGACGCACCTCCACGGCTCAGGCGGCCGCGGGAGAGGCGGGCGGTCTACGGGTGCGCGGCCTGGTCGGTGGCACACTCCGCGACATCGACCTTCATATTCGGCCCGGCGAGATCGTCGGCGTCGCGGGAGTCACCGGTTCGGGTCGCGAGATGGTCGGCCCGCTGATCACCGGCCAGATCCCGAGCGATCGAGGAACCGTCGAGGTTTCGGGCGCGGCGATCCCCAACTATTCGCCGCGCGCAGCGATCGACGCGGGGATGGCCTTCGTCCCGCTCGACCGGGCGACCCTGGGGGTCGTGCCCCTCGAATCGGTCCGTTTCAACACGACGCTCGCCGATCTGTCGCCTCACTGGCAGAACGGGCGACTTCACCGCGACAGTGAGGTGGAGGAGACGGGCGCGCTGATCGCTCAGCTCAGTATCAAAACTCCGAGCAGCGAGACGCCGATTGGGGCGCTGAGTGGCGGGAATCAGCAGAAGGTCCTCTTTGCTCGCAGCCTTCGCCTCGATCCGAAGGTGCTTGTGCTCGACGACCCCACCACCGGCATCGATGTGGCGGCGAAGGAAGAGATCCTTCAGCTCATCGAGGACGCCGCGGCGGGCGGCTCTGCGGTGCTAGTTGCCTCCACCGACACGGACGAACTCGTCCGTGTCGCCCATCGGGTCCTCATCATGGTCGAGGGCTCCATCATCGAAGAGATCCGAGGCGAGCAGATGACCGCGGAGAACGTGGAACGCGCCCAACTTCAGTCGACTCGGGAGGTGACGGCGTGAACACCGACAGCGAGCGTGCTGGGGGACTGAGCTTCTTCTCGCGCCTCGGCATGGACCGGTTCAGCGGGTTGTACCTGCTCGCCGCGTTCTTCATCTTCTTCGGCCTAACGGAGACCAACTTCCTCCAGTGGAACGGCAGCATCGAGTTCGTGCTCACCGACAAGGTGATCGTGTGCATGCTCGCGCTCGCGTTCTTGGTGCCGATGACCACCGACACCTTCGATCTCTCGATCGGCCACCAGATGGCGCTTTCACTCGTAATCGTCAACAAGGTGGCGCTGGAATCCGACCTTCCCGACGGATTGGGCGCGTTGATCGCCCTGGGCGCCTGCCTGGTGGTCGGCGCGTTGAACGGCCTGATCGTTGTGCATTTCAGGGTGAACAGTTTCATCGCAACGCTCGGCATGTCCCAGGTTGTGGCGGCCCTGATACGGCGGATCCACGACGGCGGGCAGATCACGAAGGCCTTCGGTGATCGTTATGTGGACTTCGGCAAGAACGACGTCTTCTCGTTCGGCTGGCCCGGCTCGGGCAACGAGATTTCGCTCCCGCGGTACTTCTTCTACGGGCTGATTGTCACCATCGTCGTTTGGTATGTGCTCGAGCACACCCCGGTCGGTCGTCACATGTTCGCGACCGGAGGAAACCGCGAGGCCGCTCGTCTCTCCGGGGTACGTACCGATCGCCTGACGTTCGGATCCCTGCTCGCCTCATCGGCGATCGCCGCGTTCGCCGGGTTGGTCTACTCCTGGAAGTTCGCGACTTTCAGCACTTCCGTCGGCCCGCCGCTGCTCTTCCCTGCGGTGGCCGCCGTCTTCTTCGGAGCCAGTCAACTGCGAGGTCGCCCCAACGTCTGGGGCACCGTCATCGCCGTCTACACGTTGGCATTCGGGATCAAGGGCATCGGCCTGCGCTACCCGCTCGAGGTCGACTGGATGCGTCCGCTCTTCGAGGGGCTCACGCTGTTGATCGCGGTCGGCATCGCGAGCCGCCAGGGTGTCATCAAGGTGCAGAAGCGTCGGCCCCCCGACCCGGCACCTCCCGACGGCCCACCGGCTCAGGCGCCGTCCCAGTAAGGCGCACGTAGGGCCCGCTTGTTGACCTTGCCCATCGTGTTGCGGCCAAGCGTTTCGACGAACTCGAGCGATCGCGGGCACTTGTAGGTCGACAGGTTCTCGCGACAGAAGGCGAGGATCTCCGCGCCTGTCGCCTCCGCGTCGCCGGCCCGCATCACCAGCGCCCTCAACTCCTCGCCCATCTCGTCATGGGGAATGCCGATGCAGGCGACGTCGGCGACCGCCGGGTGATCGATGAGCACGTTCTCGGCTTCGGCCGGGTAGAGGTTGACGCCGCCCGACACGACCATGTCGGAGAATCGGTCGGTGATGAAGACGAAGCCGTCGTCGTCGAGGTAGCCGATCTCCCCGAGCGTGAAGACACCGGGTTCGAGGTGTGCGGCCGCCGACTTCTCCGGGTCGTTGTGGTACACCACGCCGCGCCCGGTCGAGTCCCGAAAATAGAGGCGTCCCTCGGTGTTGGGCCCGACTGGTTGGTCGTCGTCGTCCACCACGAGCGCCTCGAACGGTGGAACGGCCTGGCCGACCGATCCCGGGTGGGCGAGCCAGTCGACGCTGTTGATCGAGCACGTGGTGCCGACCTCGGAGGCGCCGTAGGCCTCGACAAAGCAGGGGCCCCACCACTCGATCATCGCTCGCTTCACCTCTTCGGGGCACTTCGCTCCGGTGTGGGTGACGAGTTCCATCGAGGAGACGTCGTACTTCGCCTTCACCTCGGCGGGCAGCGCGAGCATGCGGACGAAGTGGGTGGGGACCATCACCGCGCTGCGGGTCTTGTGTTGATCGATTGCGGCCAGCGTCGCTTCAGCATCGAACCGGCGAAGGATGACCGACGATGTGCCGGCGACGAGGATTCGCATGCCCGAGAGCGGACCGGTGTGGTACATCGGGCCGACGACGAGGTGGGGCCCATAGTTCGCGAAGCGAGCCTTCTTCAGCCCTTCGAGGTGTTCGTCGATCGTCGTGCCGCCGGCAAACATCGTGGGTGGCAGCTCGGTGCCCTTGGGCCGTCCCGTGGTGCCCGAGGTGTAGAGAAGGTTCGGTCGCGGTGTGAGGTCGCCCGGAGGGTGTTCGTCGACCGCGCCGGCGAGCCAGGTCTCCCAGGGGATGATCGAGTCGTCGAGACCGCCGCCCCACCCCACGACTGTGTCGATGCCGGCTTGGCGAGCAGCCTCGAGCCCGCGCTCGGCGGTCTCCGGTCCCACGAACATGATCGACGTCTGGCTATCGGCGAGAATGTAGGCGGCCTCGTCGGCGGTCAGGTGAAAGTTGACGGGCACGGTGGAGGCGCCGCCCAGCAGGCCGCCCAGGTGTGCGAGCGCGGTTTCCGCGGCGTTCTCGGCGAAGACCGCGACCCGATTCGCGGGTCCGAGATCGGCGGCCAGCACATTGCCCGCCGTCTGATTGAGGGCGGTGTTGATCTCCGCCCATCCGAACGAGCGGGCACCATCGATGAGCGCGGCCTCGTCGGGCCGCTCGGCGGCGAGGTGTTCAGCGAAGAGGGGCATGTCAGCTCTCTTCGCTGGTGTCAGCTCGAAATTGACCGGACAGGTCGCTGAGCCCGGAGTAGTGCTGGACCAGCGATCGTTCCGCGAAGCGCCAGCCGTCCTCGGTGCGAACGTAGCGATCGTCATAGTGACCGATCATCAGGTTTCGCTCGCCGGTGCTGCGCTTCATCACCTCGTGGACGTACCAACGACCGGTGCCCACGCCGTCGACCTCGTCGAGGTCGACGGTGCCGTTCATCACGGTCTGGACCACGGCATCGAATCGCGTCATCGCGGTGATCCACATCTCGAGAATCGCGTCGCGGCCCTCGACCCGGCGACCCTTGCCGAGATCCCAGACCGCGTCGTGGGCCCAGGTCGAGGCCCATTGCTCGCGGTCGGAGTGCACCACCGCGTCGGAGTAGCGGTGCACGAGTGCTTCGATCGAGTCGCGGCTCATGTGGATCTTCCGTCGAGGTAGGTGGCGAGCGTTGCGTGCATCTGTCTGATCCGAGACTCCTGATACACGCTGAGATTCTGGCTCCCGGTCGTGCTCGCTCGGAGCCCACGGGTCTGCGCCGCGAGGTTGCCCGTGTCCTGGTCGTAGACCTCGCCGAGGGAGCGTTGGATTCCCGGCACGGTCGT
>Ga0315336_1004662_pt1 | contig 15918 bp, 13 predicted proteins | sample ASW5metaG_FD_204512 | JGI IMG/M metagenome (GOLD analysis project Ga0315336, IMG submission 204512) | Ammonia-oxidizing marine archaeal communities from Monterey Bay, California, United States - ASW #5 | ecosystem: Environmental > Aquatic > Marine > Intertidal zone | place: USA: California...
CCTTTCAGCAGATTGTTGCCGTTGGTCACGTAAGCTTGGTGATGCTTGTCGTGGTGATATTCGAGCGTCTCCTTGGACATGTAGGGCTGGAGCGCATCGTGGGCATAAGGCAAATTCGGGAGCGTGAAGGTCATGGGTCTACTTCCGGAAATTGTGGGTGACGAGGTGTCAACGCGGCGCACTATAGAAGGTTTCCCGGAGAGGGAAACAGATATGCCGCGCGGAATGGACGTGTTTCGTCCGGGACTTGTACCCCGGCCTGATACCTAAAAGGCTGCCCGTCTTAGGGCAGCCTTTTGGGACAGCCGTTGTTCGCCTGCGGTTCTAGGCCGCGTTGGGCAGCGCGCCGGACAGTTCGTCTTTGGGCTTTGGCGGCCGGACATTCATCAGCATCTGGAACGAGCCCGCGATCAACCCGATAATGACCGCGCCCTTCCAGGCCAGATCATAGCTGCCGAGGTGATCGAAGATCAGGCCGCTGCCCCATGCTCCGATAAACGATCCCACCTGATGACTGAGGAAGGCGATGCCGGTCAGGGTCGCCATGTAGCGCAGCCCAAACAATTGCGCGACGAGACCGTTCACCAGCGGAACGACGCCAAGCCACAGCGATCCCATCACCGCTGCAAACACCAGCGTCGAGGCTGGCGTTGCCGGCAAAACAAAATACACCGCAATCGCCAGCGACCGCACAATGTAGATGCCGCCGAGCAGCAACTGCTTCGGATACTTTCCGCCGAGCCAGCCGAAGGCATACGATCCGAACACGTTGAACAGTCCGATCAGCGCCAGCGCCTGCGCGCCGAGCGACGGATCGAGACCGCAGATCGCCAGATAGTTCGGCAGATGTGTCGTGATGAAGACGAGTTGCAGCCCGCAAACGAAGAACGCGAGCGCCATGATGACGTAACCGGAATGTCCAAGCGCCGACTGAACCACCGCGCCAAGCGACTGGTTCAGGTCGTCCGCTTTGTCGATCTCGATCTTGTCCGCGTTGCCGGCGGCGAATGCTGACGGCAGCATGACGCAAGCCAGACCGATGAACCCAACCAGTGCGACCTGCCAGCCTGCGGTGGCCATCAGCGCCTGCGCCATCGGCGAAGCGATTATCAGACCGATTGAACCCGCAGCCGAAATCGCACCCATGGTGACGCTGCGCTTGGCAGCGGACACTGCGCGCGCCGACACCGTCATGCTCATGCTCGACGCCGTGCAGGACAGCGCTATACCGACGCAGATGCCCGCGCCGAAGGTGAATGCGAGCGCCGTGGTCGAGAAGATCATGGTGACAAGGCCGAGAATGTAGACCAGCACGCCGATCAGCATCACGTAACGCGAGCCGTATCGGTCGGCGAACACGCCGACGAAGGGCTGGGTGATGCCCCAGACAATGTTCTGGATCGCGGTTGCCAGCGAGAAGTCGGCACTGGTGATCTGGGTATCATGCAGGATCGAGGGCTGGAAAAGCCCGAAGCTCTGCCGCATACCCATCGACAGGCTCAACATGACGGACGCGCCGATCAAAATCGACCACTTCTGGTAGGAGCTAAGCTGAGCCGCCTGCATTGTGAAAAGTTCTCCTGATATGACGCATATAATCGCATCAGAATCGGCGTTTCACCATCCGGTCTGACGCAATCCTGCTCCGCAAAGAGGTTAAACTGCCCATGAGCATCGAGATCGACATCCGGACCGGCGACGCGGGCTGGCCTCTGGCAAAACCTCTTCTGACCTCGATATGGCCGCTTGGCGGACCGATCGAGTGGGCCAATCCTGATCTGCGGGTCATGATCGAGGACCCCGACCATGGCCTGGTCTGCCATGTCGGCATCTATCACCGGGTCGGGACCTGGAAAGGCCGGAAGGTCAAGATCGGCGGTATCGGCGGCGTTGCCACGCACCCGGACTTTCGCCGCCGGGGGTATGCAGGCGTTGCCCTGACGGCAGCCATTCAAACCATTCGCGACGAGCGAGCGACCGATTTCATCTTGCTGGTCTGCGAGCCGCATAATTTCGCATTCTATGAATCGCGCGGTTGGCACGCTTTCAACGGTGAACTGTATGTCGAGCAGAAAGGTGAGCGTGTCCGGTTCGAGGCCATGGCGCCCTATGTGTTCGATACACGCTACGGTCCCCGTGATGGCGAGATCGACCTCTGCGGCTTGCCGTGGTGACCGGATCGATCAACAGAAGCAGAACAATAAAAATGTGAGGGAAGCGCCATGAGTGACACACAGGCCGATCCGCGAAAACTGCCGAAGGACGCCCATCCGGCTGTCGCGGCATCCAATGCAGCAATGCTGGCCGCACTCCCCTTCGAAGACCGTCAGGATTACGAGGACGCCAGCCGCGGCTTCATCGATACCCTGCCGGACGCCACCGTCACCAATGCACAGGGTCGCGTGGTCTGGACGCTGAAGCCTTACGGCTTCCTGTCGTCAGATACAGCGCCCGCAACCGTCAACCCGAGTCTGTGGCGGCAATCGCAACTCAACATGAACCACGGCCTGTTCCAGGTCAGCGACCGCGTCTATCAGGTGCGCGGCCTCGACATCGCCAACATGACGCTGATCGAAGGCGACACCGGCGTGATTGTCGCCGATACCCTGACATCGACCGAAGGCGCGCGCGCCGGACTCGACCTTTACTTCAAGCATCGCGGCAAGCGGTCCGTGACGGCGGTGATTTACACCCACACCCACACCGATCACTGGGGCGGCGCGCGCGGCGTGCTCAGCGACGACGATATCAGCAGCGGCCGCGTGCCGATCATCGCGCCGAATTTCTTTATGGAATTCGCCGTCTCGGAAAATGTCATCGCCGGAAATGCGATGCTGCGGCGGGCGCAATACCAGTTCGGGCCGTTCATCCCGCGCGGCGCGCGCGGACAGGTCGATTGCGGTCTCGGCAAGTCGATGGCAGCGGGCACGGTCGCGCTGGTCGCGCCGACCGATCTGGTGATGGCGACCGGCGACAGGCGGATCATCGACGGCCTTGAGTTCGTGTTCCAGATGGCGCCGGAAAGCGAGGCACCCGCTGAATTCCACTTCTATCTGCCGCAGTTGAAAGTGCTCAACATGGCGGAGAACGCCACGCATAACTTTCACAATCTGCTTCCCTTCCGCGGATCGGAAGTCCGCAATGCGCTGGCATGGTCCGGCTACTTGAGTGAAGCACTGCAGATGTGGGGCGATGACGCCGAGATTCTCGTCGGGCAACATCATTGGCCGGTGTGGGGAAATTCGCGCGTCCAGACTCACCTGAAACAACAACGCGATCTCTACAAATTCGCTCATGACCAGACCTTGCGCATGATCAATCACGGCATGACAGCATCTGAGATTGCCGAGACGATCCAACTGCCGAAGAGCCTTGAGGCCGCGTGGCACACGCGCGGCTATTACGGCCACATCCGTCATAACGTGAAAGCGATCTATCAGCGCACGCTCGGCTGGTACGATTCCAACCCGGCCCATCTCGATCCTCTCCCGCCCGTCGCACTCGGACAAAAACTCGTCACCTATATGGGCGGCGTGGAGCGCGTGCTGGCGAAGGCGCAGGACGACTTCGCCGCTGGCGAATTCAGGATCGTCGCAGAAGTGCTCAATCACGTGGTGTTCGCTGAACCTCACAACGAAGCTGCACGGCTGCTTCTGGCCGACACCTACGAGCAGCTTGGCTACGCCAGCGAAAGCGCGACGTGGCGCAATGCGTATCTGTTCGGCGCGCAGGAGCTGCGCCATGGAATGCCGAAAGTCCCAAGCCGCAGTCCGATCTCGAACGATACGGTCCGCGCGCTGCACACCGGCCAGTTGTTCGAGTATCTCGGCGTGCGTCTCAACGGCCCCAAAGCAGAAGGCAAGACCATCGTCCTGAACTGGGAGTTCACCGACACAGGCGACCGCTTCGTGCTTAATCTTGAAAATTGCGCACTCACGCATATCGCCGGCGCTCACACCGCCAATGCCGACGCGACGCTGACGCTCGACCGCAGCGCGTTCAACGAGCTGATCCTGCAAACATCAACCATGGCGGATGCGGTGAAAGCCGAAAAAGTCCGTACCACGGGAGCAGCAACCCGTTTCGATGAACTGATGGGGCTCATGGATAATTTCGAGCGGATGTTCGAGATCGTCGAACCGCGCACGCGGCGCGAACGCGCTTAGTTGACCGCCCAAAAGGCCGAAAATGAGGCTTGGTATATGATTGTTATGTATACCAACTTGCGTTAGATACGGGCGCCCCTTCCACCGACGGGGCTCTCCCCCTGTCATGTTGAGGGTTTGGCCTGCGCCGCTCCTTGCTCTGCCAGGATTTCTGATGTGACGGACGATCCAGCGCGCGCTGGGCTGGGCCGTTAAGATAAATTTTTGGACGAGTGATCATGGCACGCAATATTCTGATTCTTGGAGCCTCGTACGGCTCGCTGCTGGCAACGAAGCTACTGATGGCCGGTCACAACGTGACCCTGGTTTGCCGGCGGAATACTGCGGACCTCATCAACAGCGAGGGGACCGAAGTCCGCATCAAGCTGCGTGACGAGCCGGCACACCGTTCAATCTTCTCGCGCGATCTGCCCGGAAAGCTCGACGCGACGTCGCCCGACAAGGTCGATCTGTCGCGTTACGATCTGGTTGCGCTTGCGATGCAGGAGCCGCAGTACACCAACCACACGATCCGCGTTCTGATGATTAAAATTGCCGAGGCAAAACTGCCTTGTCTGTCGATCATGAACATGCCGCCCCTGCCCTATCTGAAGCGCATTCAGAAGCTTCAGGGCATGGACCTCGAAGAGGCCTACACCAATGCGCAGGTCTGGGAGCGGTTCACGCCGGGACTGGTGACGCTTTGCTCGCCCGATCCGCAGGCCTTCCGCCCACCGGAGGAGAAGGCGAATGTTCTTTTCGTCGGCCTGCCAACGAACTTCAAGGCCGCGACGTTTGAAGATGAAGCTCACAACAAGCTGCTGCGCGAACTCGAAGCGGATATCGATGCCGTGAAGCTCGACGGCCAGGACGTTCCGGTGAAGCTCAAGGTGTTCGATTCGCTGTTCGTGCCGCTGGCGAAATGGTCGATGCTGTTGACCGGCAATTATCGTTGCATCACGCCCACCGATCCGCAGCCGATCCGTGAGGCCGTGCATGGTGATCTTGCACTCTCGAAATCGATCTACACGCATGTCGACGCTGTCGCATTGCGTTTGGGCGCGGACCCGGAAGATCAGGTGCCTTTCGAGAAGTACGCCAAGGCCGCTGAAAGCCTGCTGAAACCTTCGTCTGCGGCGCGCGCGGTCGCCAGCGGCGCGCCTTTCATCGAGCGGGTCGATCTGCTGGTGAAGTTGATTTCCCATCAGTTGGGCATGCCCAATGCTGAAATCGACCGCACGGTCCAGATCGTCGATCAAAAGCTGAGCGACAAGATCGTTGTCGGTGGATCCGGCGGATAGCAACGCTTCCTCCGCGACACGACCGGTCAAACGAAAAACCCTTCCAGATCATTGATCTGAAAGGGTTTTTATTTGGTTGCGGGGATAGGATTTGAACCTATGACCTTCAGGTTATGAGCCTGACGAGCTACCGGGCTGCTCCACCCCGCGATAAACCGGTGCACGCCTTCAAAGGCAGACGGACGACAGTTCAACGCCAAAAGCGTCGTTCCAACCCGTCCGGAGGCGAGAGAAGGCTACCAGGGCAAGTGCCCATGGTGCGAGGCGTATGTACCAACGGCATCCCGCTTTGGAAAGGCCTGCGGGCGATCTTTTTCACGATTTTATGACGGCCATCCAAGCACCTGATCAAGCACCTGATGTTGGGGCGTTTCCTCGCCCGACGCCGCTGGCGGGCTTGCCAACAGCACCGTGAAAGATCAGCCTTGCGGGCAAGATAAAACAAGGCCCGGCGCACAAAATGCCGGCCGCGAGGAAAGCCGGGGAACCGATGAATCAGGCTGTGAGAAACCCCGCCGCAGGCGGCATCGAGGACGTTTTCCGCCGCGCGCTGGCGCTGTCGCGCGCAGCGGAACCGACCCTTGCGGAGCGGCGCGATCGGCTCGCGCGGCTGCGCGCGCTGGTGGTGGAAAATGAATCCCGGTTCGATGAAGTGATTTCTGCCGATTTCGGCAATCGCTCTAGGACGGAAACGCTGATCGCCGAGACGCTGTTCGTGCTCGCCGAGATCAAGCACGCGACCAAACATCTCAACCGCTGGATGGCGCCGAAACACGTCGCGACCGAGCTGCAATACTTCCCGGCCAAGAACAAACTGCTGCCGCAACCGCTCGGCGTGGTCGGCATCATCGCGCCGTGGAATTATCCGCTGCAGCTCACCCTTGCGCCCGCGATCGCGGCAATCGCAGCCGGCAATCGCGTGATGATCAAGCCGAGCGAACTGGTGCCGCGATTTTCGGCGCTGCTGCAAAAACTGATCGCCGAAAAATTCGACGACACCGAGCTGATGGTGACCGGCATCGACGGCAACATCTCCGAACAATTCGCAGCACTGCCGTTCGATCATTTGATCTTCACCGGCTCGACCCGCGTCGGACGGATGGTCGCGGAAGCCGCAGGCCGCAATCTCACGCCGGTCACGCTCGAACTCGGCGGCAAATCCCCCGCGATTATCGACCGTTCCGCCGACATTTCCGAAGCGGCCGAGCGCATTGTCTATGGCAAGCTGATGAATGCCGGGCAAACCTGCATCGCGCCGGATTACGTCCTGATCGCACGCGGACGTGTCGATGAGTTCGTAGCCAAGGCGAACAACGCCGTTGCGCGCATGTTCGGCACCAGTCCCGACAACAAGGACTACACCTCGATTGTCTCCGACAAACACTATGCCCGGCTGGAAAGTCTGGTGCAGGATGCAGTCGCGCGCGGCGCAAAGATCGTACAGACAGGCAAGCCGGACGATCCGGCGTGGAAAACAAAGCGAAAGTTTCCGCCGACCTTCATCAGCGGCGCGACCACAGACATGAAAGTGATGCAGGAGGAAATCTTTGGGCCGATCCTGCCGGTGTTCGCCTGCGACACCACCGACGCTGCGATTACGTATATCAACGCCAATGACCGCCCGCTGGCGCTGTACTGGTTCGGCAAGGACGATGCTGCGCGCGATCAGGTTTTGGCCCGCACGGTCTCCGGCGGAGTCACGATCAACGACTGCCTGTTTCACTTCGTGCAGGCCAATCAGCCGATGGGCGGTGTCGGCGCTTCGGGCATCGGTGCCTATCACGGCGAATGGGGCTTTCGGACCTTAAGCAAGATGAAGCCGGTGTTCTATCGCTCACCGTTCAACCGATTGGCCGATCTTTACCCGCCTTACGGCGGCAAGATCGCGCGCCTGATCAAGTTGCTGCGTTTCATGTCATAGCTTGTCGGAAGATCAATGCGACCGGCATCAATGCCGGCGTAAAAACTCGCTTGGGGGAATCGATGCCGGATACGTTCGATTACGTGGTTGTGGGCGCAGGTTCCGGAGGCTGCGCCGTTGCAAGCCGCCTGTCGGAAGATCCCAATGTTTCGGTCGCGCTGCTGGAAGCAGGAGGCCGCGATGACAACTGGGTGGTGACCACACCCGGCGCGCTGATCTTCATGGTCTCCGGCCCGGTCAACAACTGGGCGTTCAACACCGTGCCGCAGCCCGGCCTCAACGGCCGCATCGGCTATCAGCCGCGTGGCAAGGGCCTCGGCGGATCGTCATCCATCAATGCGATGTGCTACATCCGCGGCCACAAGGCGGACTACGATCATTGGGCAGCACTCGGTAACACCGGCTGGTCCTACGCGGACGTGCTGCCCTACTTCAAGCGATCCGAGGACAACAGTGAATTCGGCGGCGAGTATCAAGGCAAGGGCGGTCCGCTCAGCGTCACCAAGCTGCAAACCGACAATCCTGTTCAGGACATTTACCTGCAGGCCGCACGCGAAGCGCAATTCAGGATTAACGACGACTTCAACGGCGAGGAACAGGAAGGCCTCGGCGTCTATCAGGTGACACAGAAGAACGGCGAACGGTGGAGTGCCGCGCGCGGCTACATCCATCCCTTCATGGAGACGCGCAAGAACCTGCATGTGATCACCGGTGCCCATGCCACGCGCATCCTGTTCGAGGGCAAGCGCGCGGTTGGCGTCGAGTATCGAGAAGGCAAAGATACCAAACAGATTCGCACACGGCGCGAAGTCATCCTTGGCCTCGGTGCATTCCAGACGCCGCAACTGTTGATGCTATCCGGCATCGGCGATCAGGCAGAACTCGCCAAACACGGCATCGCATCGGTTCATCACCTGCCCGGCGTCGGCAAAAATCTGCACGATCATCCGGACTTCGTGTTCGGCTTCCGCTCCGATATGCCCAATTTCACCGGCCTGACGCTCAAAGGCATCGGACGCATTATCAAGTCGATTTTCCAGTACCGCCGCGAGCGTCGCGGTCCGATGACATCGAACATCGCCGAATGCGGCGGGTTTCTCAAAACCCGGCCCGATCTCGCGCTGCCCGACATCCAGTTGCACTTCTGCATGGCGGTGGTGAACAACCACGGCCGCACGCCCTTCTTTGGCAGCGGGTTTTCCTGCCACGTCTGCCTACTGCGGCCGAAAAGCCGCGGCAGCGTCTGGCTGCAAAGCGCCGACCCGATGCAGCCGCCCGCTATCGATCCGAATTTCTTCGGCGATCCGGACGATCTCGAAGCGATGGTCGCGGGCTTCAAAACGACAAAGCGCCTGCTCGATGCCCCTGCGCTCAAGGCGATCCAGACATCCGATGCTTTCACCGCCGATGTGAAGTCCGATGACGACATCCGCAACACGCTGCGTGCGCGCACCGACACGGTCTACCACCCGGTCGGCACCTGCAAGATGGGTGTCAACGATCCGATGGCCGTGGTCGATCCAACGCTCAAAGTGTACGGCATCGAGGGCCTGCGCATCGCCGACGCGTCGATCATGCCGGATGTTATCGGCGGCAATACCAACGCACCGACCATCATGATCGGAGAGAAGGCCGCCGACATGATCAAGGCAGAGATGCATCCACATTGATTGTGCCCGATCTCCAGATCGGGCATGACGGCAGCGGCTATCGACCAGGAAAAGCAACAAGAGCAGGAGTAACGCAGTGGATCTCGGAATTTCAGGACGGCGCGCGATCGTGTGCGCAGCAAGCAAGGGACTTGGACGCGCCTGCGCTATCGCGCTCGCCAACGAAGGAGTCCATGTGACCATCACCGCGCGTGGCGCAGAGGCGCTCGCCAAGACCGCGGCGGACATTCGCAAGGCCAGCCCCAAGGTGACGGTAACGGAAGTCGTCGGTGACATCACCACGCAAGCCGGACGCGAAGCTGCGCTGAAGGCCTGTCCCGACCCGGATATCCTGATCAACAACGCAGGCGGCCCGCCCCCCGGCGATTTCCGCGACTGGACCCGCGACGACTGGATCAAGGCACTCGACGCCAACATGCTGACGCCGATCGAACTGATCAAGGCGACGGTGGACGGCATGATGGCGCGCAAGTTCGGCCGCATCGTCAACATCACGTCCGCTGCGGTGAAAGCTCCCATCGACGTGCTGGGACTATCGAACGGCGCGCGCAGCGGCCTTACCGGCTTTGTCGCCGGTATCGCGCGCAAGACCGTGATCGCCAACGTCACCATCAATGGTCTGTTGCCCGGCCCGTTCGACACTGACCGCATACGCGGACCAATTGCGCAGAAGGCGGCGGACGCCCAGGGCATTTCCGTCGACGACCTGCTGAAGCAGCGCGCCAAGCAGAACCCCGCCGGGCGCTTCGGCGATCCGGAAGAGTTCGGCCTCGCCTGCGCATTCCTGTGCGGCGCGAAAGCCGGCTTCATCACCGGACAAAACCTTCTGATGGACGGCGGCGCTTTCCCCGGCACGATGTAAACGCAAAACGCGCGACTCCACAAAGCACACCCTCGGGCATGGCCCGAGGGCGAAAACCGGCGGCCAAAGACAAAGAATAATCAGGAGCAAGCTTGATGCAGTGGACTGTGGGCCGTGTGAAGATCACGAAAGTTCCTGAGATCGCATCGGTCGGCGGATCGCGCTTTATTCTCCCGCTGGGAACACCTGAAGCAATCCAAAAGCTGCCCTGGATGGTGCCCGATTACACCACGCCGGAAGGCCGGCTCAAAATGACCGTGCAGTCGTGGATCGTTGAAACACCCACCCACAAAATCATCGTCGACACCTGCATCGGCAACGACAAAGCCAACCGCTCCGTGCCGGTCTGGAATGGGCTCGACAAGCCGTTCCTGAATGACCTCGCCTCAGCAGGTTATCCCGCCGACACCATCGATACCGTTCTTTGCACCCATCTGCATGTCGATCATGTCGGCTGGAATACAAAACTCGTCGATGGCAAGTGGGTGCCGACTTTCGCCAATGCCCGCTACCTGTTCGGCAAAGCCGAATATGACCATTGGGCTGCGCACAGTACCGATGGCGAGCACAAGGCGGTGTTCGAGGATTCCGTTCAGCCGATTGTGACCGCCGGGCGCGCCGACTTGATCGATGCCGATCATCGCATCGGCGACGAGGTGTCCCTGATTGCGACGCCCGGTCACAGTCCGGGTCATATGAGCGTCCTGATCAAGTCCGACGGCAAGCAAGCGTTGCTGACCGGCGACGTCGCGCATCATCCTTGCCAGATGGCTCATCTCGACTGGTCGTCGACCGCAGATTCCGATCCAGTCCAATCCATCGAGGCCCGGAAAATGCTGTTTTCACGCTTTGCCGACACGCCCACGCTGGTGTTTGGCGGCCACTACGATCCCGGATATCTGGTGCGCGATGGCGATGCCTTCAAATTGATCGCGGATCGCAATTTTTCCTGAAATGAGCGCGCTGCACAACGCACTGATGTCGTGGTTGGAGGTTGAATTTCGCCGCGCCCTGTCGCATGAAACATCCGACGAATGAAACATCGGACAAAAGCAAAGAGGAAAAGCCTATGAAATTGGTTCGTTATGGTACCATGGGCCAAGAGAAGCCCGGATTGCTCGATCGCTCAGGCCGCATTCGCGATCTGTCGGCCCTGGTCAAGGACATCAACGGCGAGGCGCTGTCACCCGCTGGACTGGCCAAAATCGCTGCCGTTGACCCTGCGTCCCTGCCGCTGGTCGATGGCGACCCACGCCTTGGCGCTCCGGTCGGCAACATGAGCAAATTCGTCGCTATCGGCCTGAACTATGCCGACCACGCAGCCGAAGCCGGCATGCCGATCCCGTCCGAACCGATCGTTTTCATCAAAGCCAATAACAGCCTGTGCGGGCCGAACGACAATGTCGAGAAGCCGCGCGGATCGACCAAGCTCGACTGGGAGGTCGAACTCGCCATCATCATCGGCACCAAGGCCAAGTACGTGACGGAAGCCGATGCCTTGAAGCATGTCGCCGGATACGCGGTCTGCAACGATGTCTCGGAACGGTTCTTCCAGATCGAGCGCGGCGGACAATGGACCAAAGGCAAGTCGCACGACACCTTCGGGCCGGTCGGCCCGTGGCTTGTCACCGCCGATGAAATTCCGGACGTGCACAAGCTCGGCATGTGGCTCGACGTTAACGGCACGCGTTGCCAAACGGGTTCAACGGCGACGATGATTTTCAACGTACCGAAGATCGTTTCCTACCTGTCCGAACTGATGACACTGAATCCCGGCGACATCATCACCACCGGCACGCCACCCGGCGTCGGCCTTGGCATGAAGCCGCCGAAATTCCTCAATGTCGGCGACATCGTCACGCTCGGCATTGACGGTCTTGGCGCGCAGCGCCAAGAAATCGTCGCGGCTTAATAGCGTCACATCGATGGCTTCGGCGGATACGCCAGAGCCATCCATTCAATTCGTCCGCTCAGGAAACATCCCATGAAAATGGCCTACTCGCCGGCCTCTCCGTTCGCACGCAAGATTCGCATCGCGGCGATAGAGCTTGGCCTGCTCGACAAGATCGAATTGATTTCGCCGATCAAGGCAATCCCGGTCACCGAGAATGAGGACTACGCGCACAAGGTCAGTCCGCTGCGAAAGATTCCGGCGCTGATTTTGGCCGACGGCAACGTGATCGTGGATTCCTATGTGATCGCCGAGTACCTCGACGAACTCGCGGGCGGCGGCAAGCTGATCCCGGCGTCGGGACCGGCAAAGTGGCAGGTCAAGACCGATCATTCGATCATTCAGGGCATGCTCGATGCGCTGCTGCTGTGCCGTTATGAGAAGATGTTGCGGCCCAAGGAATTTCTCTGGGCAGAATGGGCCGACGATCAGTTCAAGCGCGCATGGGACGGACTGGCGCGCTTCGAGGCGCATCCCGACGTTCTCACGCGGCCGCTCGACATCGTGCAAATAGGCATCGTCTGCGTGCTCGGCTATCTGGACTTCCGCTTTCCGGATTGCGGCTGGCGCAAGACGTTTCCGAAGCTCAATGCGTTCCATGAGAAGATGATGCAGCGGGCCTCGGTGAACACGACGCTGCCGCCGCCTGCTTGATTTAAGGCTCGCTTGAAGGGATCACGATGAGCGACCGCGCGGACGACACCGATTTCAAGGCCTGGCACGCGGTCGCCGATCTCTACCACGCCTATTTCACCGGCCTGATCATGTCGCTGGTGACACGGCGCAGCACCGCGGATGCTGCCGAGTTCGTCTATCGTGTCTTCCGCCGCCAGCATCACGAGCGCTTTCTCGCCGGCATCGAGAAATTCGGCCTGAGCAAGACGCCACATGCGGTCGCCGCCGCACAGTATCACTATCTCAGCAACCAGATCGGCGGTGTCAACGTCGAGTACATGCGCGAGTCCGACCGCAAGGCGTGGATTCGCTATCCGCCGCCGCGCTGGGTCTGGCGCGACACCGCGATTTGCGCCATTCCCGGCGAGGTTTCGGCAGCGATGCTGCGCGGCTGGCACGCCCATAACGGCGTGTCGTTCAAGAATCCGCGCATGGGTTTCGTTTGCACCAAGCAAACCGTCGATGGTCAGAACGGCCTTGAAGGATTTTATTACGAGTACGATCGCGATCTAGCGCCCGACGAGCGGCTGGTGTTTGCGCGACACCTCGAAGCCCCGTTATTCGATCCGGCGCAGGCGCCAAAACTCGCAACCGACACCTGGCCGCGCTCGCGACTGGAGAAGGCTTATCGTAACTACGCAATGGAATATGTGCGCTCCGCATTGCCGGTGATCGTCAACCAGTTCAGCCCGCATGACGCATGCCATCTGCTGCACCTGACCGGACGTCTGATCGGCATGCAGTTCTATCCCGATATCGCCGCGAGCTTCTCGTCAACTCACGACAGCGGGCCGCAAGGTTTCGGTGCATTCCTGCTTGCACTGCTGCAATCGCAGGGCGACGAGGCCGATCTCAGTCAGGTAACCGGCAAGGTCACCGTGACGCAGAAACAATGGGGATTGATCGCAGGCGTTCCGGATTATCATCCGATGTGCCTGCGTGCGCTGACCGGACTGGTGGAAGGCCTGATGACCGCGCATGACCGCCGCTTGTCGCTAACCTTCGAGGCAGACTCAGATCGCACACCCGGTCCGCTGACATGGACGATCTCGCAAAAGCCGCTCGCGTCGACCGACGACGGCCGGTTTCCGGCGTAGACTCGTTTTCATAATTTCAAACAGCCCAATCCATTCTCGCGGCGCGAATGTGCGTCCGAGTTTTGCGAACTCCATATCTCCCGCTTGTGCGGGACGATGGAGCGGCGGGAGGCGCCAGGTGCTTGCGAGGCACCTTTGGCGGAGCCCTTGCGATCGGGCCCGCCGCGCAGCCTTGCGAGGGCCGCGCGCGCCTGATGCGACAGGCGCTGCGCCTCCCGGCGCTCCACCGTCACTCAGGTTTCTTTCTTCTCGTGGCGGTCATGACGCGTCACGGGAGCAAAACAGAAATAGGAATATAATCACATATCCAGAAAAATCAAGCCCGCTCCAGCGCCGCGCGATCCCATTTTCCGGCATTGGCGGCGGCCTCATACGTACTCTGAAAGAAATCGAGCAGCATCGCATCGGGGTCGGCAGCCATCCGCACGACGTCGTAATCCAGAATGAACTCCTGCATGTTTGCATCGAACGAGGCTGCCGAAGGACGCAGCGGTGCGTCGGCGAATCCTGCCGGCGCGGGATAGGCGTAGGAATAAAACGCGGCCTTGCCGAAGCCGCCGTTGCCGGGCCAGAATCCGCAGCTCGACACCTCGTGCGAATAAGCCTCAACCGCCACCCAGTCGCCGAGATTCGGCATCCCGCCGGGATGCGGCGGCGCTGTGCGGCCCGAAAACCGCGTGACCGCAAGATCGAAACTGCCCCAGAAAAAATGCACAGGGCTGACCTTGCCAATGAAGCCCGCGCGGAACTGCTTCATCACGCGATCCATCTGCACCAGCGCGCGCCAGAACCGATGCACCGCATCGGCATCGTAGGATCGGTGCTGATTGTCCTGTTCGAACGGGATCGCGTCGGCCACCTCGACCGGCATGGTCCAGATGCTGACATCGAGGCCCAGATCATGCAGAGCCTGCATGGTCTTGTCGTAAAACTCGGCCACCGTCATCGGGGCCAACCCGATTTCGGCACGACGCCGGTCGCTGGTGACGATATCAAGCGTGTGCCGGCAGAAATCGAAATCGATCTGAACGCTGCGCGCGCCGTATGGCATCGGCGATGTGGTCAGCCCTGTCGCCGTCACATACAGCGGCACCTGCCACCAGTGATTGACCATCGGTTCCAGCGCGAGGCGGATCTTGCCGACCACCTGCGTCCACATATGCAGTGTCGTGCAGGTGTCCTGCCAGCCGATGAAAGGCAGTGCCGGCCACGCTTGTTCGGATGTCTCGATCTGCGCCATGCTTGCTGCCCACAGGTTCTCCCGCTCATTTCCACGAAAGCGGAAATCCAGTCCTTCAAGGAAAGCGCGGGTCCCCGCCTTCGCGGGGACGAACGGAAATAAAGCTTAGCGTCCGAACCTGCGGACAGAAAGCAAAACGCCGCCCGCAAAGGCGGCGTTTTTAATCCAGCGTGACGATTTATTCGTCTTCCTGAAACAGCGGGCCGAGCTTGTCGAAATACTTGGTGACCAGTGTCACGTTGCCCGGAAACTTGACCGGCTCCATCGACTTTAGCGCGCCGTTCATGTCCTCGAGGATCGCCTTTTTGTCCTTGGCGGGAATTTTGGTATCGGCCTGCACCGCGGCGATCTGCTTCTTCAGCATTTCCGGCGGCTCGGTGAACGCCTTGGTCTTCGGATCGATGCCCGACATCACCAGCGACACGTTGTCATAGACCGCGCCATAGTCGTCCATGCTCGCAAAGCCATTCTTCTTGGCTATCCCTTCAAGCTGCGCCTGCAGTTTGGGATCTGGCTTATCTTGCGCGCCTTCCGGCAGCTTGTCGGTGACTGCGTCCATTTCCTTTTGCGCGACCAGCAGCGATTCGACCTGCTTCTCGGTCAATTCCATTTGCTTCATTGGCGGCGCCGGCTCGGGCGCTGCCGTTTGCTTGGGCGGAGCAGCCTGTTTGGCAGGGGCCGGCTGCTGCTTGGCCTGCGCGAATGCAGGGGCGCTGAATGCTGCTGCTGCAACCATGACGGCTGCGGCTATAGTCAGGGCGGCGATCGGTGAGCGGACAACATCGCGCATGGATATCTCCTGGGGGCTAGATCGGATCGAAAATTGGTCGGCGGGAATCATGTTCCGGTTCAAGAGGCAATGCCGGATCATTGTTCCAGATCGTGACGAAAACAAAGCGACAGCGCGCACTCGGCGATCGCTCAAGATCCCGATCTCAAGCGCAACTTCTCAAGTGCGAAGTCCCGTATGCGAATCCCCAAACGCAAAAACGCCGCCTCCAGAAGGAGGCGGCGTTTTGTATATCGAACATCGTGTGAGGAAAATTTCTGTCCGTT
>Ga0315336_1004664_pt1 | contig 15908 bp, 16 predicted proteins | sample ASW5metaG_FD_204512 | JGI IMG/M metagenome (GOLD analysis project Ga0315336, IMG submission 204512) | Ammonia-oxidizing marine archaeal communities from Monterey Bay, California, United States - ASW #5 | ecosystem: Environmental > Aquatic > Marine > Intertidal zone | place: USA: California...
GCTACAGTTAATAAGTTCCCATTTCCGCAGATACCTTATAATGAATCTTTAGAGAAGTATGGAACAGATAAGCCAGATTTAAGAAATCCACTTATCATTGAAGATTATTCTAAAATTTTTAAAGATTCCAATTTTAAAATTTTTGCAGAGAAAATTTCATTAGGCAGTATTGTTAAAGGTATTAAAGCTAATACAAGAGATAAACCAAGAAGTTTTTTTGACAAATTAAATAATTGGGCAAGAAATGAAGGAACTGCAGGACTTGGTTACATTTTTTTTAATGATGGAGAGTATAAAGGACCAATTGCTAAAAATTTATCTGAAGAAAAATTAAGTGAGTTTCAATTAAGTGATGGAGATTCAATTTTCTTTGTATGTGATAATATATTGGAAGCAAGGTTGTTTTCAGGAAAAGTTAGAAATAAAATATGTGCTGAACTAGATTTATTAAATAAAAACTCATTTCAGTTTTGTTGGATTGTTGATTTTCCTATGTTTGAAATAGATGACAAAACAAATAAAATTCGATTTAGCCACAATCCTTTTTCAATGCCTCAAGGTGAAATGGATTCTTTAAAAAATAAAAACCCTTTAGAAATTAAAGCTTACCAATACGATATTGTTTGTAATGGAGTGGAACTATCTTCAGGGGCGATAAGAAATCATAAACCAGAAATTATGTACAAAGCTTTTGAAATAGCGGGGTATGAAAAAAAAGATTTTGAAAAAGATTTTTCTGGTATATTAAATGCTTTAAAGTATGGAGCCCCACCTCATGGTGGAAGTGCACCTGGCATTGACAGAATAGTTATGCTTCTAGCTGATGAACCAAATATTCGAGAAGTAATTGCTTTTCCTATGAATCAACAAGCAATGGATTTAATGATGAATGCACCTGCTTCAATTGATCATATAAGGCTAGAAGAACTAGGTTTAAAATTAATAGATAAAAATTAAACCAGTACCTAAAATTGCTAAAATTGTACCGATCCATGCGCCTTTAGTAGGTATTTTTTTTGTAAATAACCAAATCAAAAATAAAACAATAATTGGGCTAGTTGAAGATAAGGTAGCCACTATACCTGCATCTGCATTTTGAAGAGCAATTAACAACAAACTCATACCAAGAGCCATTCCTAAAAAACCACTTATAATTGATTTAATTATAATGGAAATATTTATAGGAATTAGTGATACAAAATTTTTTGTTTTTAAAACAAAACTACTGCTAAGTAAAATAAAAGATATTGATGTTCTTATTGCAGCTGAAGCTATAGGATCTACACCTAAATCTAATATAGGCTTCATCATTATTAATCCTATTGCTTGACATACAGCGGCTAAAATACCAAATAATATTCCTATTTTCAGAGATCCTTGAATAAGCTCCCATCTATGATGGTTATTTGTATTTGAACCAAATGCAATAGCTATAATAACTCCAAAAAAAACAGTGAAACATCCTAATAAATTTATAATAGACATACTTTGTTTTAAAAAAAATATATTTAATAAAATAGTAAAAGGAGCTGCTAATGAAAATAAGATATTATTTCTGCGAGGTCCAATTTTTTGTAAAGCAATAAATAATAATGTGTCACCTAAAAAAACTCCAATAATACCTGAAATAATTATTATACTTAAGTGTTCAAAATTAATAGTTTCCCATGTGCCTATTAATGATGTGTATGTGATTAACATTATTGAGACAAAAAATAATCTTAATCTATTAAATACTAATCCCCCAATCACTCTTGTAATGTCTGCAGAAATTAGAGAGGATACAGCCCAACATAAAGAAGCAAGTATTGCTAAAAAATAGTAAAATACCATAAGAATTATTTTTTAAAATAAACTAAGTATAAACTCTATTGGAAGAGATAAGTAGTAGCCTAATCCATGTTCTTGCAAAGGTATACGTTTTATCAAGTCTGTCTTTCTAAGAATTGCATATATAATTAATATCCATAAATAAATCCCAAATAAAAAATTTAAATAAGATACAATTTTTTTAATTCTATTATAAAAGTACATATAATGAAACCTCAGTATTGGAATAAAGGGAAATCTTTTTTATCAAATAAAGATAGTGTTTTGAAGACTATTATTGAGAATTTCCCTAATGAAAATTTGGAAATAAATTCTAATTACTATCATACATTGCTTAATTCAATAATTGGACAACAAATTTCCGTATCAGCTGCCAGTGCAATTAAAAAAAGATTCTTTAATCTTCATAGAAATATTACACCTATAAATGTTTTAAAAATTAATGAGGAGACTTTAAAGGTATGCGGTTTATCGAGACAAAAAATTTTATATATATTTAATATCTCAACTTTTTTTTTAGAGAATAAAAAGTTTTTTGCTAATATAAACAAATTTGATGATAACAAGATTAAAGAAAAATTAATTACTATTAAGGGTGTAGGTAATTGGACTGTTGATATGTTTTTGATATTTAGTTTAGGTAGCTCTAATATTTTTCCATCTGGAGATCTTGGTTTTATAAAAGCAATTTCAAAATTATATAAAAAAAAATTACCTCTTAATAAATCATATTTAAAAAGATTAAATAATAGATGGTCTCCTTATTGCTCTTTAGCCACTTGGTATTTATGGAGATCTTTAGACCCTATTCCTATTAGTTATTAATAGGTGATCCTTGTAGGATCCAATTATTAATTTTCATTCTTTCAGTTTCAGTAATTCCTGTTAAGTTGCCTGGAGGCATTATGTCTGTTTCAATTGCTTGTGCTTTTATTTTATTAATGTTTTTTAAGATATCCTCAGGGGTGTCAAAAATAATTCCAAGAGGAGGATCTTCAAATCCCTCAAAAGTTGCCTTACTTTCGTGACAAACTCCACATCTATATTTAATTATATTATTAATTTCATTAAATGAGATAATTTCATTTAAATTAGAACTTTGATTATTTTGATTAATCTTAGGAATTGAAACATATAGCATTAGGCAAATCATTCCTAAAGCAGCCAAAGGCAAAATCCATATCTTATTTTGTTTTTTGTTTTTAAGATTAAAATAATGTCTAACAGATGCCCCAATGACAGAAATTATAGCTAATATTAACCAATTATATTTATGTCCATAAGTAAAAGGAAAATGAGAACTTATCATTATAAATAGGACAGGAAGAGTTATATAATTATTATGTATGGAACGATTTTTTGCTGATATGCCTTTTTGTAAATCTGGTGCTTTATTTTCTAAAGCAGTTTTAACCATATCTTTTTGTGATGGTATAATAACTCGAAAAACATTTGCAGCCATGATAGTACCTAAACAAGCTCCAACATGAATATAAGCTGCTCTTGAGCCATAAATTTGAGTAAGGATATAACTTACTAATGTTGCTAAAATTAAACAAGTTATAGAAAAAAAAATACTGTTATCTATTAATTTTGATTTACATAAAAAATCATAAACAAACCATGAGCCTAAAAGAAAAGTTAATGAGATAATAATAGCTGTAAATGTATTTATATCATTTATATTTTTATCAATCATTATTCCTTCTGCATTTAGATAATAAACAATTATTAAAAGTACAAATCCACTTATCCAAGTAGTGTAAGCTTCCCATTTGAACCAGTGCAATTCTTTTGGAAATGTTTTGGGGGCACCTTTTAGTTTATTAATATTGTAAAAGCCCCCTGAATGAACAGACCAAAGTTCACCTTCAATACCTTCTTTTTTTGTTTCTCGATCAAGTCTACTATCTAGCCAGTTAAAGTAAAAAGATGTCCCAATCCATGCAATTCCTACAATAATGTGTATCCATCTAACTATTAAATCAAGCCAATCTATTAGTAGAGGGTATAAAGAAATAATTATTTCCATTTAATATTTAATTTTATCTTCTTTTAATTCCCATTCCTTAAAAGCTATTAATGCTTGCTTTTGATTAATTTGTTTTAACGGAATTTTTCTTTCATTTAAATCTATACTTAATTCATCGTAAATAAAATTATCATCAAAACCTATTCTAGCTGCATCTAATCTAGTATTTCCATAAAATACTTTATCAATATGCGACCAGTAGATTGCGCTTAAACACATTGGACAGGGCTCGCAACTAGTATAAAGTTCTACTCCACTCAGATCAAATGTTTGAAGTTTTTGACAAGCATCTCTTATAGCTACAATTTCTGCATGAGCTGTAGGATCATTATTTTTAGTTACTTGATTGCTTCCTTCAGCAATAATTTTAGTATTTTTTACTATAATGCAACCAAAAGGACCTCCATTTTTATCAACGCTTTCTTTTGAGAGTTTTATTGCTCTCAACATAAATTTTTCATTGCTATTCATTTATTTTCTTAATTATTTTATAGTTTTGTAAATTAGTTCTAGACCTATAATCAATTAATTTAGCAATAATAGAAATTGCAATTTCATTTGGTTCTTTAGAATGTTTAATATCTAAACCCACGGGACACTCAATCTTATTAATTAAGCGTTGATCATGACCATTATCTTTCAATCTATTTGAAAATTTATTTTTTTTAGTTTTTGAACCAATAAGACCTGTAAATTTAAATGATTTCATAAATAATATCTCATTTATAATTTTAAAATCATAATCATGACTATGAGTTAAAATAATAAAATATGATTGTGGAGATAAATTTTTAATTAATTCCCAAGGTTTAACAGCAAAAATATGATTAACGTCTTTGTATTCATTCATATATAAGTAATCTTTTCTTGAATCTATAAGATGTACATTAAAGTTTAAATCAGATGATTTTAAACTAAGCGCTTGTCCAATATGTCCTGCGCCAAAAATAAATAAATTATCATGATCTTTTATATATAACTCTTCATTCAATAAGCTATCCTCACCATTTAAATGATATGATAAAAGAATTTGCGCATATCCACCACAGCATTGACCAATACCTGGTCCAAGAGGAATATTTATTGTCACATTTTTTTTAGTATTTTTTTTTAAAAATTCTTGGGCTTTATTAATAACCATAAATTCTAATTGTCCACCACCAATGCTTCCATAAATATTATTTTCAGTAATTAGCATAAAGTCACCAACAGCTCTTGGAACCGATCCTTGAGCATTAATTATTTTAGCTTTAATTATTTTTTTATTATAATTTTTTATTTTATTTATTTTATTAAATTTCATATCTAATTTATGTTTAATAAAATGTTTTCTGGTGTAGCAGGGGCTTTAAGATTTTTAGATTTTTTATTTTCTCCTTTTATCGCATCTTTTAAAGCCATAAATACTGATAGAGCTAACATTAGCGGGGGTTCTCCAACAGCCTTAGATTTATTTACAACATTTTCTCTATTAATTCCTGCTTCATATATTCTAACATTAAATTTTTCCGGCAAATCACTTGAAGTTGGTATTTTATAAGTTGAAGGACTATGAGTTTTAATCAAACCTTTATTATCCCATGAAACCTCTTCAGTCGTTAACCAACCTAAACCCTGAGTAAAGCCACCTTCTATTTGACCAATATCAATTCTAGGATTAATTGAATTACCTACATCATGAAGAATATCTACCTGAGTTAATTTATTTTCACCAGTTAAGGTATCAACAATTACTTCACTGACTGCTGCTCCATATGAAAAATATAAAAAAGGACGTCCCTTTAGATTTTTTTTATTAACATGAATTTTAGGCGTTTTGTAAAATCCATTAGATGATAGAGAAACTCTATTCATATATGCGTCTACTACTAATTGTTTAAAAGATATTTTTGTACTACCAAAAATTACTTGATTATTTTTATAAATGATTTTGTTAGCTTTGTATTTATACTCAGTTTCTATAAAATTATTTAAGTTATCTTTAATTCTGTTAATTGCATTAATTGCAGCAGCACCATTTAAATCTGTTGAAGCAGAAGCAGCTGAAGCTGAGGTGTTTGGTATTTTTTCAGTATCAGTAGAAGTAATTTTTATATCACTTAAATTTACACCAAATTCTTTAGCAGTTAATTGAGCTATTTTTATCATCAAACCTTGTCCCATTTCTACTCCTCCGTGGTTTAAATGAATAGAGCCATCAGTGTATACGTGTATTAAAGCGCCAGCTTGATTTAAATGAGTAGTTGTAAATGAAATACCAAATTTAACTGGAGTTATTGACAAACCTTTTTTGAGTATTGAATTTTTTTTATTAAAATTATTTATTAACTTTCTTCTTTTAATATAATTTGAAGATCTAATAAGATCGGTAAATATTTCTTGAATAATATTATCTTCAACTTTCATATTATAGGGTGTGATGTTATTTTTTTTAATTTTATAGAAATTTTTTATTCTTATTTTGTGTGCTTCGATTTTTAAATGATCAGCTATGTTTTCAATAATATTTTCAATACAAAACATTCCTTGTGGGCCACCAAAACCTCTGAAAGCTGTATTTGATACTGTATTTGTTTTACATCTATAAGAAATTAAATCTATGTTAGGGATAAAGTAAGCATTATCGATGTGATAAATTGCCCTGTCGTTTATAGCTCCTGATAAATCTGGAGATATTCCGCATCTAGAAGCTAACATAACTTTTAAACCATTTATAATTCCTCCCTTATCAAAACCAACTTCATACTTATAATAAAAATCATGCCTTTTGCCTGTTATTATCATGTCATCATCTCTATCTACCCTTAATTTTATCGCTCTTTTTAATTTTTTAGCTAAAACTGCAGTGATTGCTGCAAATAAAAATGATTGAGTTTCTTTGCCCCCAAATCCTCCTCCAATTCTTCTAACTTTAACGTTAATTGTATTGAACTTTTGATTTAGAACTTTAGCAACTATTTGTTGAGTTTCTGATGGGTGTTGGGTTGATGAATAAATTAAATAATTATTATCTTCCTGTGGAATTGTTATCGAAATTTGTCCCTCTAAATAAAAGTGATCTTGTCCACCAGAATGAAGATCTCCTTTAAGCTTATATTCAGATTTTGCTATACTTTTTTTTGCGTTACCTTTTTTTATAGTTTTAGGCTCAAGAACAAATGAATTTTTTTTCAAAGCATCTTCTATAGATAAGATTGGTTTTTTTTCTTTGATCTTTATTTTTATTTTTGAGGCAGCTTTTTTAGCTAGCTTGTAAGATGTTGCAGCTACTGCAAAAATTGGTTGACCATGATATTGAATATTTTTGCTTGTAAATATTGGATCTCCATTAAAAACTGGCCCTACATCATTAATGCCTTCAATATCTTTTTCTGTAATAATATCTATTACACCTTCAGATTTCATAACATCTGAATAATCAATTTTTATAATTTCACCCTTACTAACAGTTGCATAACCGATTGCTGCATGCAATAAATTTTTAGGTTCAGGTATATCATCAGTATAAATAGCTTTACCTGTAACGTGTTTAATGGCACTATCATGTTCTATATGAATAATTTTTTTATTTAGCATTTAATCCAAATTTTGTTTTTCATTTTTTTTCTCTAAATAAAATCTTTCTAAAAGGTTTTGGCTAATTAACGATCTGTAAGTAGCAGATGCACGCATATCTGAGAGAGGTTGAAAATCTTTAAGGATAATTTTTTTTGCCTCATCAATATTTTCTCGAATAAATTTTTTATTTTTTAAAAATTTCTGAGTATTAAAAGCCATTTGAGGAATGCTAGCCATTCCCCCACAAACTATTCGAATTTCCTTAAAAGAATTTTTTGTTATTAATCCAGATATAGCCATAAATATTGAAGAAATATCATCTTCAATTCTTTTAGATATTTTATAGCATTTTAAGAATGATTTTTTCTTTATTGGAATATTAATTTCTCTAATAATCTCATTTTCCTTTAATTCAGTTTTTCTATAACTTTTAAAAAAATTTTTTAATGAAATTTCTTTTCTAGCATTTCCTTCTATTATAATTTTGCTATCTAAGGCTATTAATACTGGTGATGAGTCACCAATTGGAGATGCACTAGCTAAATTTCCACCAATAGAAGCAACATTTCTAATTTGTTCTGAACCGTATCTATGAAACATTTTTACAAAATTTGGGTAAATTTTTTCTAAATATGGTAAGATTTCATTAATAGGAGTGGCAGCACCAATACTCAAATTATTTTTTTTAATTTTAATAAAATTTAAGTCTTTATTTAAGCCAAGATAAAAAATATTTGTTAAACTTTTTCCATTTTTAGTTACTTCTAAAGCTATATCTGTTCCACCATTAAGAAAGGTAGGATTTTTAATTTTTCTTAAATCTTTTAATAATTCTTTTAAATTATGATGAATATAAAAATGATTTTTTTTAGCTTCAATGTGAATATTTTTTTTTGATATTTTCTTAAGAGAATTTATGCTTTTTTTGTTATCATTTGATTTAATATTATTCTTATACATTTTTTTTGAAGCTATTTTAATTGATCGATAGCCTGTGCAACGACAGAGATTTCCCGCAAGATTTTTTTCGATGTTTTTGTTAGTAGGCTTTATCTTATTTTGATACATACAATATAAAGACATTACAATTCCAGGAGTACAAAAACCACATTGTGAACCATCATATTTAATCATTGATTTTTGAACTGGGTGTAGTGATTTTTTATTTAAACTTTCAACAGTAATTAATTGTTTGCCATGAAGTGTATATAAAAAAGTGATGCAGGTATTTATTGTTTTATATTTTAATTTATTTTTTATTAATTCTGCAACAACAGCTGTACAAGCACCACAATCACCTGAAGCACAACCTTCTTTTGTTCCTTTTAGATTTTGTTGATTTCTTATGTAATCTAACACAGTGGTATTGATTTCAAGTTTATCTATTGAAATCAATTCATTATTTAGTAAAAATCTGATTTTTGAATTAGGCATTAACTACCTCTGTAAGTAGAATAACTCCATGGAGATACAAGAAGAGGGACATGATAATGCTTTTGATCATCATTAATTCCAAATCTTATAATCACATCGTCTATAAAATAGGGTTTTGACAGGTCTTTAATATCTTTAAAATATTCCCCACAAAAAAATATTATTTCATATTTTCCAATTTCAAATTCATTTTTTTCAATAATAGGGGAATCACTTCTTCCATCAGAATTTAAGATAAAATCTTTGATTTTGATTTTTGCATGATCATTAATTTTAAAAATTTCACCTTTTATGTTTGATCCTGGCTTACCGTTATAGGTATCTAGAACATGTGTTGTTAAATAACCTTTAGACATAATTACAAATCGTTTATACAGTATTTAAACTAATTTTAAATCATGGTTATTTTATAATATGAAAGATGATAGAAACTACATTGGTTACGGTAGGAGAAACCTAAATATATCTTGGCCCAATAATGCAAAATTAGCATTACAATTTGTTTTAAATTACGAAGAAGGAGCTGAAAATAATATTTTAAATGGAGATGAGCATTCTGAAATTTTTTTATCAGAAATTATAGGCGCTCAGCCTATTAAAAATGCAAGACATATGAATATGGAATCTATTTATGAGTATGGTTCAAGAAGTGGTTTTTGGAGAGTTTATAATGAATTTGTTAAAAGAAAAATTCCTTTAACAATTTTTGGTGTTGGAATGGCTTTGGAGAAAAACAATGAGGTATGCAGTGCTATTAAAGAAGCAAGTTTTGAAATAGCTAGTCATGGATATAGATGGATAGATTACCAGTATATCGATAGAGACATAGAAAGAAGACATATCCGTAAATGCTATGAAGTTATTAAAGAAATATTTGGTGAATATCCAGTGGGTTGGTACACAGGTAGAACTAGCCCAAATACAAGACAACTAGTTTTAGAAAACACAGATATTTTGTATGATAGTGATTCTTATTCTGATGATCTTCCATATTGGGAAAATATTGATCAAAAAAAACATTTAATTATTCCTTACACTTTGGATAATAATGATATGCGTTTTGCAACAAGTCAGGGTTTTAATACCGGAGACCATTTTTATAATTATCTTAAAGACTCTTTTGACTGCTTATATAATGAAGGAAATCTCTATGGTAATCCTAAAATGATGTCAGTAGGTCTTCATTGTCGAATAATAGGGCGACCTGGAAGAATGCAATCTTTAATTAAATTTTTTGATTATGTCCAAAGTTTTGATGATATTTGGATATGTCAGAGAAAAGATATAGCTCATCATTGGCATAATAATTATCAATAATATGAACATTGATAGTATTAACGAACTATCTAAAGAAATTTTTATAATTAATTTTAATAATATATTTGAGAAGTCAATATTTATAACTGAAAAAGCAGAAAGTAAAAGACCTTATCGAGATAAAGAACATATGATTAATATTTTTTTATCTATTTTTGATTCCTTGAAAAAAAAATCTAAAATACAAATAATAAAAAACCATCCAGATTTAGGAAATAAAATAAAAATTAATAGTGAATTAACAAAATTATCACAAGAAGAGCAAAGAAAAGCAGGATTAACTGATTGTACTCAACAAGAATTTAAGCAATTTAATAAATTAAATTCTGCATTTAAATTAAAATTTAATATTCCGTTTATATTTGCGGTCAGAGGCAAAAATAAGAATGAAATTTTAAATGAATTTAACTCAAGGTTACGAAACTTAGACATAAATTCTGAAATTGATATTTCTGTTGAACAAGTTAAAAGAATAGCTCTTTTAAGATTGGAGGAATTAATAGATGGCTAATAATTTTTTAATTAAAAATTCAATTAATTTAGCCAGTCCCGTGTTGGGAACTAAAATATATAAGTTTTCTGATCAGTTTTTTGCACCTGCTTTAAGAATTTTAAATGATAATGATCCAATTTTTATAGAAGGTAAGTTTGATACACACGGAAAGTGGATGGATGGATGGGAGACTCGCAGAAAAAGAATTGATGGTAATGATTTTCTTATAATTAAATTAGGCAAGTCAGGTAAAATTAATCATATTTTAATTGATACAAGTTTTTTTAATGGCAACCAACCTGAATATGCGAGTATAGATGGTTGTTATACTAAAGAAATGAAACTTAATAATATAACATGGACAAACATTTTAAATAAAAAAAAATTAAATCCCAATAAAAAACATTTTTATAAATCTCTTACTAATAAAACCTTTAATTATATACGTTTAAATATTTTTCCTGATGGAGGGGTTGCAAGATTAAGATTGATGGGAGATATAGATTTATCTAAAGAAAAATTAACTAATAGAAAATATGACTTAGCTAGTATACTCAATGGTTCAAAGATTATTGCTTGTAGTGATGAACATTTTGGAAAGGCTGAAAATTTATTATCTCCAGGTAAGTCAAAAAATATGGGCAACGGTTGGGAAACTAAAAGAAGAAGGGGGCCTGGTTATGATTGGGTTATTATTAAATTAGGCCACATTGGTAAAATTAATTCATTTGAAGTTAATACTCATTTTTTTAAGGGCAATTATCCTGCTTATTTTTCTATACAAGCTTCTTTATTAACAAAAAATAAATCAATTACAAAAATAATTACTGAAAGTTCAAAGTGGCAAAAAATAATTAAAGACACAAAACATAAACCTAATTCAACTTTATTAATTAATAATAAATTATTTTTAAGTAAAAAAATTAATCTGTTGAAACTAAATATTATTCCTGATGGAGGTATTTCTAGATTTCGAGCATATGGTAAAATTTTATAAATATGGATCTTAAGATAAAAAAGATAACTAAAGAAAATTTTTCTGCCTATGGAGATTTAATAACTATAAAAAATAAAAATGGAGAAAATATAAATACCGATACTACTCAAAGTTATTTTGATTTAGCTAATATTGAAATATTAGGTCAAGATTACAGAACTAGGCTAAATATTTTTAAAGCTAAAAAAAGAATTTTTCCACTAAAAATAGATATGTTAGAAAATCATCCATTTAGTTCTCAAGTATTTTTGCCATTAGATAATACTAATTTTATTGCTCTTGTGGCTCCAATTGCACTTAAACCTGATTTAAATAAACTTGAGTGTTTTATTATTAGTGATGGTGATGGAATCAACTTTAAAGCTAAAGTTTGGCATTTCCCTTTAATTTCTACTGAAGATGCAAAATTTATAACAATTGATAAAAAAGATGCAGAAACAAATATTGATATTTATAACTTTGATTTAATCGAACAATTTAATTTAAAATATGAGTGAAATTTTACAAATAAATTCAGTTACTAAAACTTTCCCAAGAGTTGTGGCAAATAAAGACGTATCATTTAATATAAAAAAAAACTCTGTTCATGCTTTATTAGGTGAGAATGGAGCAGGAAAATCAACTCTAGTTAAAATTTTATATGGTCTTTTAAATCCGGATAGTGGAGAAATTTTATATAATAACAATTTGTTAAATATTACCTCTCCTTCAGATGCTAGAAAAAAAGGAATTGGAATGGTTTTTCAACATTTTTCTTTATTTGAATCTTTGACAGTTAGAGAAAACTTGATTTTAGGTATCGATGATAAAATCTCCTATTCTGAATTAAAGAATAAACTTAAAGACATTTCTGCACGTTATGAATTGCCATTAGATTTAGACGCTCCTATAATAACTTTATCAGCCGGAGAAAAACAAAGAGTAGAGATTGTAAGATTATTACTTCAGGATCCTCAATTATTAATTATGGATGAACCAACATCAGTTTTAACTCCTCAAGAAGTAACAAATCTATTTAAAACTTTAGAAGCCTTGATAAAGGAAGGACGTACGGTTTTATATATTACCCATAAGTTAGAAGAAGTTATCAATATATGTGATTATGTTACGATTATGAGAAATGGAGAAGTTATTGACTCCTGTTCTATTGATAATCAATCTGCAGAATCTTTAGCTACAAAAATGCTTGGTGAGCGTTTAGGGAAAATCAAAACAGACTATTCTAATGTTAGTGAAAAAATTAATTTTGAAGTAAAAAATTTATCTTGTCAATTTAATGACCCTTTTTTTACAGATTTAAAAGATATTAATTTGAAAGTAAAGCATGGAGAGATATTTGGCATTGCTGGTGTAGCTGGTAATGGTCAATCTGAATTGATGGATATTCTTACCGGTGAAAATAACAAAATTGATACTGGAAAAATTATTTTTGATAATAAAAATATTGAAAAATTCAATCCAAAAAAAAGAAGAGATTTATCAATAGCATTTGTTCCTGAAAATAGATTGGGTCATAGTGCAGTTCCTGAATTAACTCTTTCTGAGAATATTTTATTAAGTCAATTTCCAAATAACAATTTTATAAACAAAGGAGTCATAATTCATAAAAATATAGAAAATCATGTAAATAAAGTTATTTCCCAATTTAATGTGATAACTCCAGGATCTGATGTTAAGGCGTCTAGCCTATCAGGAGGGAATCTTCAAAAATTTGTTATTGGAAGAGAAATTTTAACTGATCCAAAATTATTAATTATTTCACATCCAACCTGGGGTATTGATGCAGGTGCTGAATTTTCCATTAGAGAATCATTAATTAATTTAGCTAAAAATGGAACTTCTATTATTGTTTTATCTCAAGATTTAGATGAATTATTTGAAATTACACACAGAGTTTCAGTTATATTTAATGGTACGTTATCTGATAGCTTTGAGACTAAAAATATTAGTATTGAAAAAATTGGTTTGTTAATGGGTGGACATAAAAATGTTTAGTTATTATCCTTCTATAATAGTTAGAGGACAACCTTCAGTACTTATGAATATTTTTGTGCCAGTGATAGCGGTACTATTAACACTTTTTACTGGTTCAATTATTTTTTCCCTTATGGGTTATAATCCTATATTTGCTCTTTATACTTTTTTTATTTCCCCAATTTCAAATGCCTATGGAGTTTCAGAACTTTTTGTAAAAGCAACTCCTCTTGCTTTAATTGCTATTGGTTTAGCATACTGTTTTAAAAATAATATTTATAATATTGGTGCTGAGGGGCAATTGACAATGGGAGCAATTTTTGGTGGAGGCATTGGTATTTACTTTTATGATGTAAATAGTTTTTGGTTATTACCCTTAATGATAATTGTAGGGGCTATAGGGGGCGCTATCTGGGGAATGATTCCTGCTTTTTTAAAAATTAAATTTAATACAAATGAAATTTTAACAAGTTTGATGCTTGTTTATATTGCAATATTAATTTTAGATTATTTAGTTGTTGGACCTTGGAAAGATCCTGATGGTTATAGTTTTCCTAAGACAAGAGCTTTTAGTGAATCTGCTAGAATGCCATTATTATTTCAAGGTTTAAGAGTTCATTTTGGATTAATAATTACTCTCATATTAATTTTTATTTCATGGTTTGTTTTTTCTAAAACTATGTTTGGTTTTCAATTGAAAGTTAGTGGTTACAGTCCTATTGCTGCAAGATATGCAGGATTTAACCAAAATACTCTAATTTATTTAGCTTTTGCAATATGTGGGGCATGTGCAGGTATTGCAGGATTAAGTGAAGTATCAGGACCTATCGGACTTTTGTACAGAGATATTTCTCCAAATTATGGATTTACAGCAATTATAGTAACTTTCTTAGGAAGACTTCATCCTTTAGGAATAATCCTTGCCTCTCTTGTAATAGCATTAACTTATTTAGGAGCTGAAGATGCACAGTTATTTATGCAAATTCCTCAAGCAGTAGGTTTTGTATTTCAAGGTTTGGTTCTTTTTTATTTATTAGGTGCTGATTTGTTAGTTAATTATAAAATAGTTTTTAAAAAAAATATATGAATATAGATTTGATTATAGGCATTATAAATATTGTTTTAATTGCAACTACCCCTCTTGTTTTTGCAGCTATCGGTGAATTAGTAACTGAAAAATCAGGTGTGTTAAATTTAGGTGTAGAGGGAATGATGTTAGTTGGTGCAGTAACAGCTTTTGTTACATTAGTCTTAACAGGTAGTTATATTCTTGCCTTTTTAATATCTATTTTATCAGGTTTAATCATGTCAGGTTTGTTTGCTTACTTAGTTTTAATATTAATGTCTAATCAAGTTGCCACAGGTTTAGCTCTAACTATTTTTGGAATAGGATTAAGTTCAATGATTGGTAAACAATTCATTGGAACACCTATACAAGGTCTTAATCCTTATTTTTTTATAGCATTATCATTTGCGATTGTATTTGGAGTAAGTTATTTTTTTTATAAAACAAAAAAAGGTTTAATTTTTCGTGCTGTTGGTGAATCTCATTCTTCAGCTCATGCTCTGGGTTATAGCGTGATAAAAATACGTTTATTAGGAATACTTTTTGGTGGAGCTATGTGTGCATTAGCAGGTTCCTATATGTCAATTTGTTATGCCCCTATGTGGCAAGAAAACATGACCTCAGGAAGAGGCTGGATTGCCTTAGCTTTAGTTGTATTTTCTACTTGGAAGCCAAACCGTATTTTAATTGGTGCATATATTTTTGGGGGTGTTTCTATTATGCAAATGAATTTACAAGCTTTTGGATTAAGTATTCCAGGGCAATTTTTCAATATGGCGCCATATTTAGCTACAATGATAGTTTTAGTATTAATTTCAAGTAATAAATTGCGTATAAAAATGAGTGCTCCTGCAAGTTTAACCAAACCTTTTTATAAGGGTAGGTAAGGATATCCACTTTAATTTTATAAATATTATTTAGAATCGTTGAGAGTAGTTTAAAAAAAGTGTCATATACAAATATAATTTATTAAAGGTGAGGTTTTACTATGGTTAGAATAATTTTTATTGTACTATCTTTTTTATTCATAAGTTTAGGAACGGCTTATGCTGATCCAAAAAAAGTAGGCTTTATATATATTGGTCCTCCAGGTGATCATGGATGGACTTATATGCATGATGTTGGAAGAAAACATATGCAAAGTCAATTAGGAGATGCTGTAACATCTACCTATATTGAAAATGTTCCAGAAAATGCTGATGCTGTT
>Ga0315336_1004666_pt1 | contig 15906 bp, 7 predicted proteins | sample ASW5metaG_FD_204512 | JGI IMG/M metagenome (GOLD analysis project Ga0315336, IMG submission 204512) | Ammonia-oxidizing marine archaeal communities from Monterey Bay, California, United States - ASW #5 | ecosystem: Environmental > Aquatic > Marine > Intertidal zone | place: USA: California...
CGTTCGCGCTGCACAAGGAGGGTGAGACGGACGAAGCGCTGAGCGTCGCGCAGGAGGCGCACGCCGTCCTTCGGCGAACGCTGCCCGAGCACCACCCGGCGCTCGTCATGATCCTCGCGGACGTCGGCGCGTATCGGACGTCGACCGGCCGACTCGAGGAAGCGGAATCGGCGCTGCGCGACGCGATCGCGAGCGCGGCAGCCGTCGGTCATCCCCCCACTCGGTTGGCCGGAGCCCTCAACACACTGGGCCGCGCTCACCTCGCAGCCGGAGATCCCGCCGCCGCCGAGGAGATGCTGTCCCTCGCCCTCGAGAGCGCTCGCGCGGCCGGGTCTCCGCCGTCGGCGTACAACAAGACCCTCTCGACCCTCGCGTCGATCCGGCTCGCGCGGGGTGCGTACGAGGCGGCGATCCACGACCTGAGCGCGGCCATCGACGGGGTGGACGAAGAGAACGCGAGAGCCGGAGTGCGCGCCCTCCTCCTCGCACGGCGCGCCCGCGCGGAGAAGCTGGCCGGGCGCGGCGCGGCGGCCGAGGAGACGCTCCGGATGGCACGGGAGGAGCTCCGATCGGTCGCGAAATCGGGTGACCCGCTGATCACCGGCAACGCGCGGGACGTGATCTCCGAGGTGGAGAGCGCGCCGCGGCAAGACTGACTCTCACTTCAGCATCCCGCTCGTCTCGTCGTCGGACGCCAGGAACTTCTCGGTATACCCCGGGTCGACCTCGCGGCAGACGTCAGTGACGCGAGTCGCGATCTCGTCGAACTCGGGATCCCCGGTCTTGCCGAAGAACTCGCCCGCGAGGATCACCAGGCGGAGAAGGTGACGGAAGACGATCCCCTCGTTCTTCTGCAAGTTGCGTGACGCGACGAACGAGTGGAACTCGTCCTGCGAGTCGAACAGCCCGCCCGCGATCCACTTCCCCTGGACATCGACTTCGTCCGGCTCGGACAGCTTCGACTCGAAGCCGAGCTTCAGCATCTCCGGGAAGTTCGGCGGCTTCTCCTCGTCTTCGGCCCAAGGATTGAAGTCGTCCTTGGGTTCGTCGTCCTCCGGCGTCGGATCGGGCGCGAGCTTCACGCCGATCGCGATCATCATCGGCTCGAGGACGTTCTCCTGCAGCGGGCCCTTCTCCATGTCGTACGGGATCCCGCCCGCGCGCGCGACGGCCGGCGCGACGTTCAGCATCGACTCGAGCGCCATCACCTTCTCGTCGAAGCTGGCCTTCGCGAGCTGCTCCGCCACCCACACCCCGAACATCGGGTCGATCGATCGGAACGCGCGCAGCTCGTCGATCGATTCGTCGACCGTGAAGCCATCTTCGGTGAGCGAGATGTAGCCGAAGCCGGCGAGGTTCTTCAGCATGTGGTCGAGCTGCTTCTGATACCCGTCGAGCCGGTTCGGCGTGTCGAGTCGCTTCTGCACGAACTCCCGCAGCGCGGCGAGATCCTCGAGGTGAGAGAGGAGGAAGATCAGCACCGGGTACGGCAACATCCCGCCCGACCGGAGGTCCGCCGCGCCCGCCTTCACCAGGTTCTCGAACTGCCCCTGCATCCAGTACTGCTCGGTGTTGCGCCGCTTCGGCCGCTTCTTCTCGAGCTGCTTCTTCGCCTTCAGGATGCCTGGTTCCTTCGAACCCTTGGAGGCGGCGTCGAGCTCTTCCCACTTCTTCTTCCACTTGGCGATCTTGACGTCGTCCTCATGCGCCATGGCGTAGACGAAGCCCCGCGTGTCGAACTGCGGGCGCCCCGCGCGCCCGAACATCTGGTGCGCGCTCGACGCCGGAATCAGCTTCTTCGCGCCGTGACGTCCCTTCATGATCGTGGTGAGGACCACCGATCGCGCGGGGAGGTTGATCCCCGCCGCCAGCGTCTCGGTGCAGACGACGTACGGGACGAGCTTGGCGAGGAAGAGATCCTCCACCACGTCCTTGTGGCACGGCAGGATGCCGGCGTGGTGCACCCCGACGCCTCGGATCAGCATCTGCTTCAGCTTCGGTCCGATCCCCTTGGTGAGATCGGCTTCCTCCAGGCGCTCCTCGATCTTCGCGCGCGTCTCCTTGGTGATCAACGGCAGACCCTTCAGCCGCTCGGCGACCTCCCAGCAGGCGTCTCGCACGAAGCTGAAGACGAGCGCGGGCGTTCGGTTCTCCTCGTCCGCGTCGGCGTTCATCTCCGGGAGGTGCTCGTTCAGGAGCTTGTCGTCCACCCAAACGAACTCGAGCGGCACGCGGCGTTCCTCGGTGTGCGCCAGCCGCAGCGACCGGCCGTGCTTCTCGCGCAGCCAACCGATGAACTCCATCGCGTTGCCGACGGTCGCCGACAGCAGCATCAGGCGGACGTGCTTCGGCAGGAGGACGAGCGACAGCTCCCAGACGATCCCGCGCTCCGGCTCGTGAAACCAGTGGAACTCGTCCATGACCACTGCCGAGACGTCCCGCATGGAGACCTCGTCCGACAACAGGTGGTTCAGCAGGATCTCGGCGACCACCACCTTCACCAGCGCATCCGGGTTGACCCGGCGGTTGCCGGTGACGAGGCCGACGTCGGTGCGGTCGAATCCCCAGTCCTCGGCGCGGTCCTGAAACTCCTTGAACTTCTGGTCGGTGAGAGCGATGAGGGGGGTCGTGTAGTACATGACCCGCCCGGTCTCGAGCGCCTCGAAGATCGCGGCCTCGGCGATCAGAGTCTTCCCCATACCGGTCGGCGCGGTGACGAGCATCCCGTCCTCGCACTCGAACCAGGTCAGGAGGGCCTCCTCCTGAAACGGGTAGAGCTCGAACGTCACCAGGTCCAGGAAGCGCTCGCAGACGGTGTCTCGGTCCATCCCGAGGAGGATACGGCCCGGTCGACGATCACGTGTTACCCTTTGTGCAGGGGCGCGCTATCCCGATCAAGCCCGCGTCCCCAGTAGACAGGATCCCGGAGTTTCCGATCATGCGCCGAGCTCTCCCGCTCGCGGCGATGACGCTGTTCATCTCGTCACCCGCCGTCTCCCAGATTCCGAACGAAATCCAGCTCCCCGGCACCCAGCCGAATCAGATCCCGACGCTCGCGCCGGCGAACAACTGCACGTCGTGCCACGCGAACTACGACCACGCGGTCGAGCCGGGGCACAACTGGCAGGGGAGCATGATGGCGCACGCCACCCGCGACCCGCTCTTCTGGGCCGCGATGGCCGTCTCCGAGCAGGACGTCCCCGGGTCGGGAGACCTCTGCATCCGCTGCCACTCGCCGCGCGGCTGGGCGGACGGGCGATCGATCCCGACCAACGGCTCGGCGTTGATGACCGACGACGCGGACGGCGTCAGCTGCACGACGTGCCACAAGCTGACCGATCCCGACATGTCGCAACACCTCGGCGCACAGTTCCCGCCATTCGTCGCCAACGACGGAGCGGCACAGCCGGAGGGGTTCTACGGGTCGGGGATGTACGTGCTCTGGGCCGGACTCGACCAGCTCGGGCCGTACTCGAACGCGCAGTCGTTCCATCCCTCCCAGCAGTCGATCTTCCACCGCAAGTCGAACCTGTGCGGTACGTGTCACGACGTGTCGAACCCGTACGTCGGCGACCTCGCGCACAACAACGGCGCGATGGTGCCGTTGCAACCCGGCACGTTCAGCGGAGTGCCAGGGACCGCGGTGTCGACCAAGGCGGCGTTCAACAACCACCCGCACGCGTACGGCGCCGTCGAGCGAACCTTCTCCGAGCACGTGGCGAGCACGCTGTCGACCACGCCGATGTCCGCGTACGGCTCACTCCCCGCGGAGCTCCAGGACGGCGCGATCGCGGATGCGTACGCCGCGGCGATGGCGTCGACGGCGACCGGCGACTACGTCGACGGGGCGACGCGGTTGTTCTCGTGCCAGAGCTGCCACGTCAAGCCGGTCCAGGGCTACCCGGACGGGCTCGGCTTCGGGCCGTTCCGGAACGACCTGCCGCTGCATGACCTGGTCGGCGGCAATGACTGGGCGCCGTTGGCGATCCAGTACCTCGACGGGCTCGGCAAGCTGGTCATCGGCGGCGGGCTGTCCGCGTCGCAGATCACGGCGATGAACGACGGCGTCACGCGCGCACGCGCCAACCTCGAGAGCGCGGCCGGACTGTCGATCATCGGCGACAAGGTGAGGGTCGTCAACCTGACCGGCCACAAGCTCCTGACCGGCTATCCGGAAGGCCGGCGGATGTGGCTGAACACCGTCTGGAAGGACCTCGGCGGGAACGTCGTGCGTGAAGACGGCGCGTACGGCCCGCTGGCCGTACAGCACGGCGGCCAATCGATCTCGGTCGACACGATTCAGGACCTGAGCGGCACGAACACGCGGATCTACGAGGCGCGGCCGGGGATGACCCAAGAGTGGGCGGCGCAGCTGATCGGGATGGGAAACGCGGCGAACCTGCCGCTGGCGTTCGATCGTACGAACGGCAACGTGACGTTGACGCTCGGCCAACTCGCCGCGCAGTCGCCGGGGAGCGTCGCCAAGACGATGCACTTCGTCCTCAACAACACCGTGGTGTCGGACAATCGCATCCCGCCGTACGGATTCGATCACGACGAGGGGCTGACGCGGAGCGCGCTCCCGGTGCCCACGTCTCAGTACGGCGCGCCGGGCGTCGGCGGCACCTACGACCACTTCGACGAGCTGACCCTGTCGCCGCCGGTCGGCGCGCACTCGGCCGAGATCCGGCTGCTGTATCAGCCGACGAGCTGGGAATACATCCAGTTCCTCGCGCTGGCGAACACCAAGCAGGACGCGTTCCTGAAGGACGTCGGTGACGACCTGCTCGACGCATGGCTGAACACGGGCATGGCGGCTCCGCACGAGATGGCGTCCGTGGATTGGGTCGACCCGAACAGCCCGTGGACGAACCACGGCAACGCGCTGGCCGGGACATTCGGCGAGCCCGTCCTGTCGGCGACCGGCTCGCTGACCACCGGCAGCGTCACGCGGCTGAAGCTGACCAACGGCGTCCCGAGCGGGTTCGCACACCTGGTCATCGGCTTCACGCAGATCAACGCGCCGTTCGTCGGCGGGATCCTGGTCCCGAACCCGGACTTCGTGATCACGCCGCTGCCGCTGAACGCTTCCGGGGCGATCACGCTGGCGGCGCTCTGGCCGCCAAACGTGCCGTCCGCTTTCTCCATCACCTTCCAGATGCTGCTCAGCGACGGCGGCGCCCCGTTCAGCTACGCCCTCTCCAACGCGATCGAAGGCGTCACGCCGTAGTCCGAGAACCGACCCACGCATCAGAGGTCAGCAGAAGTCAGCAGATCTCCTTCAAGAGCCAGGCCCGCGCCATCGGCCAATGGCTCTCCACCGACCGCACGCTGAGCCCCATCACCTCCGCGACTTCGGCGTGCTCGAGGCCGGCGAACAGCTTCAACTCGACGATCTTGGCGTGCCGCTCGTTCAACTCTCCGAGACGCGTCAGGGCGTCGTCGAGGAGAACGGGATCGAAGCCGACGGCTTGGGGTCCGACCATTCCTTCATGGAAGGTGACGCGTTCCAGCCCACCGCCCCGCCGCTCGGCCCGCTTGCGGCGCGCGTAGTCGGTGAGAACGCGTCGCATGGCTCGAGTCGCCAGCACCATGAAGTGTTGCTTGTTCGAGACGGAACAGTCGCTGGCGACGAGCCGCATGAACGCGTCGTGAACCAGCACCGTCGGCTGCAGCGTGTGTCCCTTGCGTTCGCGCGCGAACAGCCCCTCTGCGACAGCGTGCAACTCGCCGTAGACGCGCTCCAAAGCCTGGGCGCGCGAGTCCGCATCTCCATCCGCGGCACGCTGCAGCAGCAACGTGAGATCGACCGCTGACTCGTCCGACATGCACATTCCAGGGTGACCGGCAGCGCCGGCAGAGTTCTTGATTCGTGGCCAGACTCGGAGAGTACACGGTCTCCACGCCGTCGGCCCTCATCCGAGGCCGGTCGGTGGTAGACTCATGCGGCGCGATCGGAGACCGCGGTTCTCACATGGACGATTCTCGATACTCTCGGCTGACCGAGATCTTCCAGGCCGTGAGCCACCTCGAAGGTGAAGAGCTCGCGGCCGCCCTGGATCGCCAATGCGGCTCGGACGAGGAGCTACGCCGCGAGCTCGATGAGCTTCTGCGTGTGCATCGCGTCGCCGACGACCTGCTGAGCCCGGCCATCCTGGAGGAACAACGCGCCGCGGTCGCTGCGATCTCCGACGCGGCTCGGGAGAACGCCGAGAAGCCGCTGCGCACCCTCCAGCCGGACGATCACATCGGCGGCTATCGACTCATCCGGCTGCTCGGAGAAGGGGGAATGGGTCGGGTCTACGAGGCAGAGCAGGAATCGCCCCGCCGCCGCGTCGCCGTCAAGGTCCTCAACGCCCTGTTCGCGACCGAGCGCACCCTCAAGCGGTTCGAACAGGAAGCGGCGCTCCTGGCCCGGGTGCAACACCCGGCGATCGCCCAGGTCTACGAGGCCGGCGGCTTCGCGCGCGGCCAGGGGACCCAACCGTTCATCGCGATGGAGCTGGTCGACGGATCGAACGCCGTCGACTTCGCGCGTGACAGGAAGCTGACGATCAACGATCGCCTGCGTCTGGTCGCGGCCATCTGCGACGCGGTGCACCACGCGCACGTCGCGGGGGTGATTCATCGCGACCTGAAACCCGACAACATCCTGATCACCCCGAAGGGAGAGCCGAAAATCCTCGACTTCGGCGTGGCGCGCACGCTCGAGGTCGAAGGCGGCGGACAGACGCTGCTCACCGAGACCGGACAGATCCTCGGGACGCTGGCCTATATGAGCCCCGAGCAATTCAGCGGCGACTCGCAGGTTGTTTCGGAGCGCTCGGACATCTACGCGCTGGGGGTCATCGCGTTCGAACTCCTCGCCGGCCGATTGCCTCACGCGTTCGCGGGCAAGTCCTGGCGCGAGGTCGCGCGCCTGATCAGTGACGTCGACACGCCGTCGGTCGCAGTCAATAACACCGCCCTTCAGGGCGACGTCGAGGTCATGGTCGCCAAGGCGCTCGACAAGGACCCATCGCGCCGATACGCGGCCGCGATGGAGTTCACGGACGACATCCGGCGATTCCTCTCGAGCGAGCCGATCCTCGCTCGCCCCGCGAGCCGCGCCTACCTGATCAGGAAGTACGTGCGCCGGAACAAGATCCTGGTCGGGGGCGTGGCCGCGACGGTGATCGCAATCGCGATCGGGTCGGTGGTCTCTGCGGTGTACGCATGGCGTGAGCGGCAGCAGGCGTCCGTCGCCAGCGCCCAGACCGAGCGCGCCGACGACCTCGACCTGCTCGCGCACTTCGAGCTGCGCCGCGGGCGGCTGTTGAACGCGTCGGGAGCACTGATGGCCGACGACCCCGCGACCGCGAGCGAGCACCTCGAGCTGGTGCCGGAAGCCGAGCGCGGGTGGGAGTGGCGCCACCTCCTCCACCAGGTCGACACGCGGATCGCGACGCTCCGCGCACCCCCTCCGGTCTCGCCCGATCCCCACGCGTTCACTCCGGACGGACGGCGCGTGTTCGCGACGCTCTCCGACGGGTCGCTCGCGGCCTGGGACCTCGCGACCTCCGAGCTGATCGCGGCGACTCCCATCGACACGACCGGACCCGTGCTGATGTTGCCCGACGGCCTGACCGTGGTCGTCGGATCGCCTTCCGGCGAGCTCGTCTTCGTCGACGCCGAGACCTACGCCGTCCGTCGCAGGGTCGACCTGGACGGCTCGAAGGTCTCCTCGCTCGGTCATCACTCGAGCGAGGGCGTGATGGCGGGGACCATGACGAGCGTGTGGGCCGTCTCCGACGGAGTCACGCGCGAGGTCTGGAAATGCAACAGGACTCCACGTGGCGGCCTGCGCCTGGCCGTGGGGCTCCGCTCCGCGTTCATGCACATCATTGTTGGATATGGTGGCAAGCCGGAGCAACTCATCGTTCGTATTTCCGACGGTGAGATCCTCGCCCGTGAACACCGGTCATGGCCCACCGGACTGGCGGCCGTCGATGCGGAGGGAACCCGCATCGCGACCAGCGTGGGTACCCAATCCGTCGCGCTGTTCTCATCGACCCTGGACTCCATGGTCCCCCTCGGCGGACACAGGAAGGGGGTCAACCAATCGGTTTTCTCATCCCGCGGGACCTTCGTCGCCACATGTTGTGCGGATGGACAGGTTCGCCTCTTCGATGGCCAGACCGGCCACCGGCTAGGGGTTCTGCATCATGGCCGACATGGGCCTGGCGCGGTCGCGATCTCCGCCGACGAGCAACGCCTGTCCGCCCTCGATGCGGACGGAAACCTCGCCGTCTTCCGACTTCTCGACCAGGAGCCCACGACCTTCTCTGTCGAAGGCACACACGTGTACTCCGTCTCATTCTCTCCCGACGGCAGGCTCCTTGCCAGCTCCGCCAAACGCGACGCGAACGTGAGGTACTGGGACGCACTCACGGGTGAGGCAGTCGCCTGTCTACCGAGACAAGAGTCTTCCGCGGTCCTTCCGAGGGGCTTGGACCCGGACGACCCGGGCTCCTCGGCTCCTGCCCGGTCGACCATTCCCCGCTGGGTCCTGATGCCTCCCAAGTTGGCGGTGCATCCCGACGGGCGTCGTGCCGCCAAGGCCATGGGGTGGCGGGGCGAAGGAAAACTCAGAGTCCTTGCCCTCCCCGACCAGACAGTGCTCTGGACCGTCGGTCAGGCGACGCCTCCCTCGAGACGACCCCGCGGCGAACCCGCACCTCGTGCCTCGAAGAGCCTGGGCACTTCCTGGAGCCCAGACGGAGTTCTGCTCGCCGTCGCCCGGGATGACGGCAGCGTCCTCATCCTCGACGGCGGGACCTACGCGACGGTGCGCGAACTGCCCGCGGAAGACAGCCGCCTCCGAACCTACTCGGTGGCCTTCTCTCCGGACGGACGATTGCTGGCAACGGGCAGCCAGGCCGGGACGATCACTCTCTGGGACACGCTTCGTTGGAAGCCCTTGCTCGTGCTGCGCGGGCACGAGCAATACGTCTTCGCGCTCGACTGGAGCCCGGACGGAACGCGACTCGCCTCGACGTCGGGCGACGGCACCGTGCGGGTCTGGGACTCGGTGGCGAACGAGGAGCGGGAGCGGGAGCGCGTTCACGAGCAGCGGCAGGACGCGCGACGGATGCCCCTGGTTCGCCGATGGCTCGCCGAGCACACCGACTTGCCGTCGACGATGGCGAAGCTGCGCGAGGAGGTGACTCCGGACGCGGCCGAGCACTACGCGGTGCTTCGGCTCCTGCTGCAGCACCTGGAGACTCAGGAATGATGGCGGCCGGCTAGCCAGCTCCTTCGGCTACGCCGGCGGCGATCGTGCCCTTCTGGCCCGGGGGCTGCGCACGTCGATCTGGTGGCGTACCGAGAAGGATCTGCGCCTCTCGAAAAAGAAACCGACGGTTTCCTCGGTTTCTCTTGCGGTCGACGGCGCTCCGCTGCGCTCACCCCGGCGAACCGCCAGCCACCCGGCTGTCGGAACGATCAGGCCCTCTCAGCGGCCGCACCCTTTCCAGACTTCTTCGAAGGAGCCACCTCGTCATGACGCACGCACGCCTGTTGGCCGACAGCCAGCCCACTCCCACTCCCACTCCCATTCCCATTCCCAGTACGCGAACCGCGTGGCGCACTCTCGGAGCCCTCGCCGTCTTCGCGATGATGGCCGGCTCGGCCACATCCCAGACCGCTAGCCTCACGGAGAGCTTCACCTTCACGGTGGACGACAGCGCGGCCAACGATCGGCTCGGCACCGGAGTGGCGATCGACGGGAACGTGCTCCTCGCGGGCGCTCAAAAGGCCGACGCGCTCGGCATCGATTCCGGATCGGCGTACGTCGCGGTGTTCAATGGCACTTCGTGGGTGCAGAAGGCGCAGCTCCTTCCCTCGGATGGAGCGAACTACGACACCTTCGGATTGAGGGTCGCCCTTGAAGGGGACGTGGCGGTGGTCTCCGCTCACCTGAACGACAACAGTGGGTTCGCGAACGCCGGAGCGGTCTACGTCTTCCGCTACAACGGCACCTCATGGAATCAGGAGCAGAAACTGGTCCCGTTCGACGCCGAGCAGGGGGGGCAATTCGGTTTCGATGTTGCGCTTTCCGGGGATCGCATCGCGGTGGGCGCGCGCAATCGAGGGAGCCTCAACACCGGCGCGGTGTATACCTATCGATTTGACGGCAGCGCCTGGCAGTTGGAGGCGCAGATCACTCCCGCCGGACTGCAGCAGGGTGACTCCTTCGGCTACAGCCTCGCACTCGACGGAGATCTCCTGGCCGTCGGAGCGCTCAATGACGACACCGTCATCACCAACGCCGGTGCGTGCTATGTCTTCCGTTGGAACTCCGCATCGTGGCAGCAGGAGGCGAAGCTCTTCGCCTCGAACGCCGGGCAGGCGGACAACTTCGGCTATGACCTCGCGGCGCACGACGACGTCCTCGTGGTCGGCGCTGGGCTCGCCGACGTGAACTTCACGAACGACGGCGCCGTCTATGTCTTCGAGTTCGATGGTTCGAGCTGGGCCGAGGAGGCGATGCTCCTGTCGGGTTCGCCCGCCAACGGCAATCAATTCGGGCGATGCGTCGCGACCTGCACCGGCGTGATCGCCGTCGGCGAGGCCAACTCGGACGATCAAGGAACGAACTCCGGAAAGGCCTGGCTCTTCAAGTCGGACGAGATGGATGTCTGGCAGCTCGACGCGGAACTCACGCAATCGGGCACCGCAGGCGGCAACCTGCTCGGCCGAAGCATCGCCATCCACGGGAGCGTGGTCGTCGGCGCGGTCGGGGCCGCGACTCCCGTATCCGGGGCGGGGGCGGTCTACGGCTACGTCCTCAGCGATCCGCCGATCGCCGACGCGGGGTTCGATATCAAAGTCCCGAACGGCAGCCTGGTGACCCTGAACGGGACGGCGTCGTACGATGACAACGTGCTGGCCTCGGAGCTGATCTACTCCTGGACCTTCGGAGCCGTGCCGGACGGAAGCTCCGCCACGCTCGTCGGGGCCGATACCGCGACCCCTTCGTTCACCGCCGATGTCATCGGCATCTACACCGTCGAACTGGTCGTCGCGGACGACTGTGGGCGTGCGGGCTCTGACACGGTCAAGATCAGCAGCTTCAACCTCGCGCCGACCGCGGATGCGGGGCTGGACCAGGTCGGCGTGCTCGTGGGCGACCTCGCGGTGTTCAGTGCGATCGCCAGCACCGACCCGGACGGTGACGAGCTGACCTACGAATGGGAGCTGATCTCGGGGCCCACTGGGAGCGTGGCTGCGCTTACCCATAACGCCGACTACTCGATCGCGAAGATTGTCCCCGACGCGGTCGGGAACTATGAGATCCGGCTCACGGTCACCGATCCCCATGGAGCAAAGGACCTGGACATCGTGGTCCTCAGCGCGGTCACTGCCCAGTCAGTCGCTGTGCAGACGGTCCATAGCACGCTTCAAAGTGTGACCACCCTTCCGAGCGCCCAGGTCACGACCGGCGGCAACAAGACCTCGCTGAGACAGAAGCTCATCCAGGCGCGACTGAATATCGTTCAAGGGAAGTACAAGAAGGCCGCACAGAAGATCAAGGATGCGATCAAGCGGACGGACGGCTGTGCTCTTCGCGGCACGCCCGACCCGATGGGGGTCACCATCAAGGTCTTCGGATTCACGATCACGCTCGGTCAGCATACGGCGGATTGGGTCACGAGTTGCGCGGCCCAGGCAGAGATCTACGCCGAGCTGAACGAAGCTCTCGATCTGGTCGATCAGCTCATGCAGTAGACAGCCTGACGTCTTCGGGCGCCCGGCCGCCTGGTTCCTGTCGCGGCGAGCCGCCGTAGGAGCCCTGGCGGCCGGGCCGTCACGGATGAATCGAAGCTTCGTTGCCCAAGAATGACCCGAGAGACCTCACATGAGCGCCCGTCGCATGTCGTTTGGAAAGAGCCTGCTGCTCCTGGCGATCCCCGCCGCGGTGTTCGGAGTCGTCGTTCTCGAGTTGTTCTCGGGGGATCCACAGTCTTCGAGCGCCTCGCTCGACGTCGTCCGGTCGGCTCCGGCTCGGGGTGGTGGGACCGACCCCTCGAACGTCGAGGCGAGCGAACCCGTCGTCGCTGCGGACTCCCTTTCGACCGGGTCGTCCGAGCATGACGGGCCGACGCGAAGCCTCGTGGCGGACGCGTCGCTCATGATGGCCACGCTCCGCGGGCGGGTCTTCGCCGTGAGCGGAGATCTACCGCCGTCCGTACGGGTCCTCTGCTCCGACGGTCGCGCCGTGGAGAGCGAAGCCGACGGGTCCTTCTCCTTGGCGATGCTCGAACCCGGCGAGCACCGGGTCTGGGCGGAAGCCGACGGGCTGGTCTCCGCGGCGACGCCCTCGCTGCGCGTCGGTCCCGGGGAGACGATCGACGGGATCGAGCTGGTCCTCGAGTCCGGCCGGCACACCTTCGGGTGCGTCACCACGACGGGCGGCGAACTCGTCTCCGGTGCCACCGTTCTGGGACGGGTTCCCGCTCCGTGCGGGTCCCGGGGCGACGCGGCGTCCCCGCGCCCCTGGTTCCCGGAACGCCGCACCGTGTCCGACGCCGACGGGTACTTCCGGCTCGGGCCGTTCCCCGCCGGGCAGATGCACCTGGAGGTCGATCACGCCGCGTACAGCGCCCGCGCCATGCTGTGCGCCACCGGGGCCGAAGGCGTCGTCATCGAACTCCACCCGGCCCGCGGGATCCACGGCACGGTCATCAGCGCGATCACCGGCGAGCCGGTTCCGGTGACCCAGGCGACCCTGCTGTTCTCGCGCGGCGAAGAGTCGGGGCCCTACCAGCGTGTCAGCGCACCGATCGGCATCCCGAGCCGCGACGGCGCGGAGGGCCGCTTCTTCGTCGAGGTCCCGCCCATGGCGTACGTGCGGGTCCTCGTCCACACCGTCGACCACGAACCCGTGCTGTCGGCTCCGATCCGGCTCATCCGGGAGATCACCCGATCGATCGAACTGACCGCGGGCGGGGGCGTGCCGCTGAACGGTCGGGTCGAGGACGAGACGGGCGCGCCGATCGCCGGTGCGAAGCTCCGCATCGTCGCCGCCGAGGGAGCGGAGGGACTCGTGCAGGGCGGCCCGCCCGTCCTTCTCGCGAACTGCACGTCGGCCGCGGACGGTCGCTTCGAGACCGGGCCGGTCGGGTCCGGGAGCTACCGGATCGATGTGCAGCGGAGCGGGTATCGTGATCCCGCCGCGACGATCGTCACCGTCGCCGCCGGACAGGACGTCCCCCCGATCGTGATGCGGTTGAGCCCCACCGGTTCCGTGTGGGGCCAGGTCAAGGTGGACCGGTCGCTCACCGACGGCACGGTGTGGATCGTCGCCTACCGGTCCGTGCCCGGCGAGGAACCCGCCGAGGTACGCGCCGAGATCGACTCGGAGTCCGGCGAAGGTGTCTTCCTGTTCGACGACCTCGTCCCCGGCACCTACCGGGTCGAGCTGAGGCTCGGGCCGCCGTCGGAGTCCGCGTCCGTCGCGTTCACCACGGCGGAGGTGACGCCGGGCGACCAGGCACAGGCCTCCATCGGTTTCGCGGACTGAGACCGACCCACCGTGACCGCCTCCCGGATCTCCGGCCAGCAAACGCCAGATTCTCCGGATTCTCCGTCCCCGCCCGGGCCGGTCATCGATTCCTCCATCGACACCGGTTCCGCCGACCACGGAGAATCCCATGAAGCTCTCGATCACCGCCCTCGCGCTCTCGCTCGCCCTCACGTCCACCGCGAGCGCCTCCAGCCATCCCCCGATCTCCTTCGAGGAGGTGCTGAGGCGGGCCGATGTGGGATTTCACGGGGTCGTGACCGCGACCCGCGAGATCGCGCCGGAGGGCGTGAAGATGGCCTTTACGGTCGTCACGTTCGAGGTCCGTGAGGTCGCGCTCGACCGCACGGAGGGCCTCCCGACGATCGGTGACACCGTCGAGCTGACGTTCGCCGGAGGGACCCGCGGGGACCGGACCGTCAAGGTCGCGGGGATTCCCACGTTCGCGGTCGGCGACGAGGTCGTCCTGTTCGCGAAGCACGACGGCCAGCGGTACGCGGATCCGGTCATCGGCGGCCCTCAGGGCCGCTTCCTGGTCGATCGGGACGAGGAGACCGGCCGGGCCTTCCCCCTGACCGCGGGCCGCCGTGGCCTCGTCGTCGGGGACGAAATCACCACCACGGAGCGCGTCGAGCGGATCGCGGACGAACGTCCGGTCTACCGCGAAGCCCCCGAGGCGACGCCGGCCCCGATCCCGACCCCCGTCGGAAACGCCGGTCCCGTCGTGCTTTCGGAGCGTCCGACCGATCCGCGACCGGCCCAGGTTGCCGACGTCACTGCCTTCCTCGCCGCCGTCCGGGAAATCGTGTCCCGCTGACCGTCCCGTCCCGATTTCCCTCCCCAGCCGAACGAACGACCTCCACGAGGATCCCATGAACACCAAGCTCACCATCGCCGCCGTCTTCACCGCCGCTTCCCTCTCGCAGCTCCTTTCAGCCGGCGTCCCCGTGGCCCATGGATGGAGGCCGCCGTTCGCGGTGATGGACCAGACGCCCGCCTCGTCGTCGACGCACTACGCGCACGACCAGGGGATGGCGGTCTGGAACCAGCAGGCCGACTTGTTCCGCGAGTCCGCGCATCAGCCGGGTTGGGGACCGAACGGGGCGAGCGAATTCGGCGGGTTCCCGAGCAACACCGAGCTGAACCAGGCTTACGGCTACAACTGGAACGGCTTCCTGGCGATGACCGTCACGACCTACTTCAACGGCCCGCTCAAGAAGATCGTCGAGAGCGACGTGATCTACAACCCGGCCTACGGCTGGACGTGGGACCCGGCTCAGGCGGGCGGCGGCACTTTCTACTACCCCTCGACGCTGATGCACGAGCTCGGGCACGCGTGGGGCTTCATGATGGAGAATGAGACCTACGACTACGACGTCCCGACCGTCATGGGCCCGGGCTTCGCCAGCACCTGCCAGGACCACTACGCGGTCCACGTCCACGACGCGGCGATCTGCCAGGCGAACTACGCGGGCATCACAGTGCTGCCGAACACGCGCGACATCTCGGTCAACTGCCATCGCGCGGTGAAGGGGAACCTCAACCCGAGCACGCTCAACAAATCGACCTTCAAGGCCGGCGAGACGGTGACCGTCAACAACGTGATGATCGAGAACGTCGGTGACCAGGCGCTGTCGAACGTGCGCGTGCGCCTGCACATCACCAAGGCGAACAAGGTCTACAAGAACGACGCCTACATCGCCGAGTGGACGTTCGCCACGTTCCCGGCCATGACGGAGGGCGTGTACGACTTCAGCGCGATCATCCCGGCCGCGATGGAGGGCGCCGACTGGCGGCTCGGCTTCTCCGTGCGCCCGGACGGCAACGGCTCCGACGACAACGGCCACAACGACGCCGCGACCGTCATGTACCCGATCACGGTGCTCGACGCGCCGCAGCCGCCGGTCTGCTCGGACGACGCCTTCGAGCCGAACGACACCATCCAGACCCCGTCGACCGTGTACGAGACGACCGGCGCCGGCTACACGAGCCTGAAGATCTGCGGCAACAACTCCGACTGGTACCGCACGTGGGTCGCCCAGGGCGACGAGCTGAAGGTCGACCTCGACTTCTCGCACGGGATGGGCGACCTCGCGCTCTGGCTGTTCAACGACCAGGGGTACATCGGCGGCTCGACCTCGTCGACGAACAACGAGTCGTTCACGATCCCGACCGCGCCGATCAGCGGCTGGTACACGATCCACGTCAACGGCATCAACTCCCCTGACACGCCTTACGGGATGCGGATCGCGATCACGACGCCGTCCTCCGGTGGTGGCGGCGGCGGCGGCTCGCAGCCGACCACGTTCGTGCCGGGCGACGTCCTCGCCGGGACGATCGCG
>Ga0315336_1004667_pt1 | contig 15905 bp, 14 predicted proteins | sample ASW5metaG_FD_204512 | JGI IMG/M metagenome (GOLD analysis project Ga0315336, IMG submission 204512) | Ammonia-oxidizing marine archaeal communities from Monterey Bay, California, United States - ASW #5 | ecosystem: Environmental > Aquatic > Marine > Intertidal zone | place: USA: California...
AATGCGGAACAGGATGCGGCGCCTGCGCGATGTGGTTCGCACCCACGTCGTCCGGGAGGCTGGGGTCACCGTCCGGGCCAACTACGTGGCTCTGCCGTTCGCGGCTGGACGCGGACAGGATGAAGGCCGGTGAAAGCCGGCTGGATAAAGGGTCGCTCGGCACCCGTCCTGACCCGGAAGTACGGTCCTCTCGCCCAAAATCGCCGCAAGCAGTCAAGCTTGCGCAGACTGCGTAAACTTGTCTGCGTCATGGAGCGCCGTGAGGCGACGCGCTTTCGGAAGTCACATCGCCTCGCACGCGATGCCGGAAGCGAAACTCCACCTTTGCGCCTCGCGGCGCTCCATGCCCCTCGGGTTTTTGAGGGGCGCAATCAAGGGATCAACTCGCGCGGGGCGCGGGAACGAATACGCGTGCGTGAATGAATGTGGCTGTTTGAAAATTGAATCGGGAATGAAGCGAGCGTTTTACGTTGAAGCGTCAATCTCACCACTGTCATGGCCGGAGTTGTTCCGGCCATCCCGACCAAGTGAGCACGGTGCCTAATTGGTCGGGATCACCGAGACAAGCCCGGTGATGACAACTGCAAATAAATGCCGTCAGCGCGGCGTGTCTGCAAACGCGGCGAGAATACGCGCCCACGAGCGGATGCCCTTGTGAAAACTCTTCAGGTCGTACTTTTCGTTCGGCGAATGGATGTTGTCATCCTCCAGCCCGAATCCGATCAGCACCGTTTCCAGCCCCAGTGTTTTCTTGAAGTCGGCAACAATCGGAATCGACGCGCCAGATCCGATCAGCAGCGCGTCTTTGCCCCATTCATCGGTCAGCGCGCGTTTAGCCGCCGCCAGCGGCTTCATGCCCCAATCGAGCGCAATGGCAGGCGCTCCGGCATGATCGATGAACTCGGCGGTGCAGTCCGCAGGCAACTTTGAGGTGACAAAATCGCGGAAGGCTTTGCGGATTTTCTCCGGCTGTTGCCCCTCTACCAGACGGAACGAAACCTTTGCGGAAGCTTCCGCCGGAATCACCGTCTTGGAGCCCTCGCCCGTGTACCCGCCGACGATGCCGTTGATGTCGCAGGCCGGACGTGAGGACACCTGCTCGATCAGCAAGCGGTCTTTCTCGCCGGCAGGAACCGAGAGGCCGATCGGCTTCAGGAATGTTTCCGGAGAGAGATTGAGATTTTTCCACTGCGCCAGAATGTCCGGCGGCAAATCCTTCACCCCGTCGTAGAAACCTGGAATGGTGATATGACCGTTGTCGTCGTGCAGGCTCCCCAGAATGCGCGTCAGCACGCGGATCGGGTTCTGCGCGCCGCCGCCGAATATGCCTGAATGCAGATCGCGGTTCGCCGCCTTGATCTTGACCTCGTCATAGACGAGGCCGCGCAGCGAAGTCGTAATCGCCGGCGTGTTCTGGTCCCACATGCCGGTGTCGCAGACCAGCACGAAGTCGGCTGCGAGGTCTTTCTTGTGCTTGTCGAGGAAGGGACCGAAGTTCTTTGAGCCGACCTCCTCCTCCCCTTCGATCAGGATCGTCACATCCAGCGGCAGAGAACCCGTGACATTCTTCCACGCCCGGCAGGCCTCGACGAAGGTCATCAACTGGCCCTTGTCGTCCTCGGCGCCCCGCGCGACGATAATCTTGCGGCCATCGGCATGGTCAGTGACGATCGGCTCGAACGGCGGCCGATGCCAGAGACTGAGCGGATCGACCGGCTGCACATCGTAATGGCCATAGAACAGCACATGAGCGCCACCATCGCCGCTTTTTTGGCCGTTGCTCTTGCCGACAATGGCCGGATGCCCCGCGGTCGGGCGCACATCGGTTGCAAATCCGATGGATGCGATGTCGGCAGCGAGGTGATCCGCAGCTTTTTTGCAATCGTCCGTAAAGGCGGGATCGGCCGAAATGGACTTGATCCGAAGCAACGCGAACAACCGCTCGAGGCTTTTGTCGAAATCCTTGTCGATATGGTCGAGAACGGCGGCGAGTTGTGGCGTGGCAGACATATCGTATCCTCAAATCAGATGATGCGCGTGGCAAGCGGCGCGATGACTACCGCCGCAACAGACTGCCAAGCGTCCCGCGCACGATCGAACGGCCAATCGAACTGCCGAGCGATCCACCGAGCGATTTTCCAATGCCCGCGACGACGTCACCCGCGACCTTGTTGGTCACCGAACGCGTGACGTTACGTGCGATCACCTGCCCCGTGGAAAGTCTCCCGCGCGGCGTGTTGGTGCCGAAGATACTTCCGACGATCGATCCGATCTGGCCAAGGACACCGCCGCCTCCGGAAGCCGATCCGTCGGCACCCGGCGTGCCCACCGGCGCCGCGGTGTTGGACAGACGCTTTTGCAAAATCTCGAAAGCGGATTCCGCATCGATGGAAGTATCGTATTTTCCCTTCACCGGGCTTGCGGCGATGATGGCTTTGCGCTCCTCCGGTGTGATCGGTCCGATCCGCGCGGTCGGGGGGCGGATCATCACGCGCTCGACCATCGATGGTGTGCCATTGCCTTCCAGAAACGACACCAGCGCCTCGCCCTTACCGAGCTCCATGATGACCTGTGCGGTATCGAGCTTCGGGTTTGGCCGGAACGTCTGCGCTGCGGCCTGCACAGCCTTCTGGTCGCGCGGCGTGAAAGCGCGCAGCGCATGCTGCACGCGGTTGCCGAGCTGGGCCAGAATCTTGTCCGGCACGTCGATCGGATTTTGGGTCACGAAATAGACGCCGACGCCCTTGGACCGGATCAGGCGCACGACCTGCTCGATCTTGTCCATCAGCGGCTTCGGCGCATCGTTGAACAACAAGTGTGCCTCGTCGAAGAAAAACACCAGCTTGGGTTTTGCCGGATCGCCCACCTCGGGCAATTCCTCGAACAGTTCGGAGAGCATCCAGAGCAGGAATGTCGCGTACAGCTTCGGGCTCGACATCAGCTTGTCGGCGACGAGAATGTTGACCATGCCGCGCCCGCTGGAATCGGTCCGCATGAAATCTTTCAACTGCAGTGCGGGTTCGCCAAAGAATTTGTCCGCACCCTGATTTTCCAGCACCAGTAACTGGCGCTGGATGGTCCCGACGGTCGCTTTGCTGACGTTGCCGAAGGATTGCGCGGCCTTGCGGATGTCTTGCAGCGGGTCACTGCCGTCATCCCTGCCTGTGCCGGGCACAATGGCGTCAAGCAAGGCGCGCAGATCCTTCATGTCGACCAGCGGCAGACCGTGTTCATCGGCAACGCGGAACGCGACGTTGAGAACGCCTTCCTGCACGTCGTTGAGTTGCAGCATCTGCGACAGCAGCAGCGGCCCCATTTCAATGACGGTGGCCCGGACCGGATGGCCTTGCTCGCCGAACACATCCCAGAAGACGGTCGAGAACTGATCCGGCTGAAACTGAAGGCCCATATTCTTGGCACGGCTGAGAATGAAGTCCTTGGCCTCGCCCACCTCGGCGATCCCGGAAAGGTCGCCCTTGATGTCTGCTGCGAACACCGGCACGCCTGCGCGCGCGAAGCCCTCCGCCATGATCTGCAATGTCACCGTCTTGCCCGTTCCGGTCGCACCGGTCACCAGACCGTGCCGGTTCGCCAGCCCTAGCGTCAGAAATGCCGGCTGATCGCCCTTTCCAATGAAGATGGTCTTGTCTGTATCGGCGGAAGCGGCGCTTCCCATGCCAGCCGGCGTTGCCGCTTGGTCGGAAGCAGTTTTGGACGCCTTCTTTGCCATCTCTCGCCTCTTGCAAACTCTGGATTAGCCAATCGAAACCGCGACGCGCTGTGTGTGATCTTGCAGTCTGGAACCTGCCGGTCAACCCGCAGGGCGCATCCGTGGACGCAAGCGGATACCGCGCTGCATTATATATAGCTCTAAGTATAAGTCGTTCTGCCACTGCGAATGAGTGAATTCTTGTTTGACTCAGACAATTCCCGACCTGTGATCGCGATATCCCGGCAATGCGGCCACGAAATAAATCGCACAATGGAATGCAACGAACTCGCATTCGCTGCGTAGCTGGATGCCGTCCTAACCCAATTGTCACCTTTGGCATGGCAAATGATCGCAAAATCGACGATCACTCTTGCATCGCTGCAACACTTCACAACCGATTGTGCTCAAACTGCGGTTTCAAAAAGCGCCATCGCTTGTAATCCGCAACGCACACGCTCAAGATAAAATCACAAATAAAGATCCGGCACGCAACCGGAGGGCACAGGGCATTTAATGAACGAATTCATTGGCGAGTTGGCTGCAAAAGCCGGCATTGACGAAGCTGTGGCTGAAAAAGCGGTCGGTGCTATGCTTGGGTTTCTTCGTAAGGAGGGACCGGCGGAGCATGTGCGTGCGCTGATTGAGCAGATTCCTGGCGCCGAAGCCGTGATCGAATCTGCCGGTTCCAGCGGAGGCCTCGCGGGCCTGCTCGGCGGCGGTGTCATGGCCCTTGGCGCAAAGCTGATGGGTTTGGGTCTCGGAATGAGCGAGATTCAGAACCTTGCGCGCGAACTCTTCAAGGTCGGTCGCGACAAGATTGGCGCGGACGGAATGCGCGCAATCATTGCCGAAACGCCTGGCCTGTCCAAGTTTGCGTAAATTCAATTCCAAGTTTGAGTATCATGTCCAATCCACTTGCAGCGTATCCCCTCTCGAAGATTGACGGCCTCGGCACGCATGCCCAGGCCAAGCTCAAGGCTCAAGGCATTCGCACGACCGCCGCGCTGCTCGACAATGCCAGCACCCCAAAGGGCAGGAAGGCGCTCGCCGCCAGGACCGGCCTGAGTGAGCAGCAACTCCTAGCCTGGGCAAACATCGCCGACTGCATGCGCATCAAGGGAATGGGCAAGGCCAAGGCTGAACTATTGCGCGCGGCAGGCGTCGTGACCGTGCGCGAATTCGTGCAACGCAATCCTCAGCGGCTCGCGCAGGCAATGAAAGAGGCCAACGACAAGCGCAAACTGGTCCAGGTCCTGCCGTCGGACAAGTCCGTCGCCGAGTTGATCCAGCGCGCCCGCAAGCTGCCGCTGAAAATTTCCTACTGAAGCGGCCCACAGTCCCGGCCAAACTGGCAGCCCGAGGCGCCTTGCACCAAAGCATTGGGCCACAGCCCGTCCCGCGTTCGCTTGACAGGCCAGCGGGGACCGCGCAAAGCCACCGCATGATGGCCGCCCCGTCCCGATCGCCAAATCCGGCTGCCGCGCCGTATCATCCGGTGCTGCGCGACCTGTTTGCGCGCGCCTTTCCCGTCGTCATGGGCGTGCTCAATATCACTCCGGACTCGTTCTCCGACGGCGGGCAGTTCACCACACCCGAACTGGCCCTTGCGCAGGCAAAACGGATGATCGCGGAGGGTGCCGACATCCTCGATATCGGCGCGGAGTCCACCCGGCCCTATGGTTCAGAGCCGATTTCAGCCGACGACGAATTGCAACGTCTGCGGGATATCCTGCCCGAGGTTGTTGCCCTTGGTATTCCCGTTTCCATTGATACCATGAAGGCACCGGTAGCGGCCTGGGCACTGGGCAACGGCGCAGCCATTGCCAACGACGTCTGGGGTCTGCAACGCGATCCGGAGATGGCGCGGGTGATCGCCGATCATAATGTGCCGGTGGTTGTCATGCACAATCGCGACAGCGTCGATCCCGCGATCGACATCGTCGCCGACATGGTGGCCTTCTTCACGCGTTCGCTCCAGATCGCCGCGAAAGCGAATATCCCGCAGGGAAATATTGTCCTCGACCCCGGCATCGGCTTCGGCAAGACGCCCGAGCAAAGCATTACCGCGCTGGCACGCCTGGACGAATTGAACCAGTTCGGCTTGCCCCTGCTGGTCGGCGCTTCGCGCAAACGATTCATCTCGACGGTATCGCCGTCCGAACCGCATCAGCGGATCGGCGGCTCCCTTGCGGCGCACCTGCTGGCGGCACAGCGCGGCGCAAAAATCATCCGCGCGCATGATGTTGCGGAAACGGTGCAGGCCTTGCGCGTGGCATCGGCAATCGAGGACAAACGATGACCGACGTGATCTTTATCAAGGGACTTTTGATCCACGCCCGTCACGGCGTCATGGACCATGAAGCCGAAGTCGGCCAGCGGTTCGTGATCGACCTCGAATTGTCCATCGATCTCGCAGAGTCCTCCCGCACCGATAAACTCGCCGACACCGTGTCCTATTCGGACGTGGTCGCGACCGCGAGCGCGGCCTTCAAGGGCCATAACTACTACCTGCTGGAACGCGCCGCTGGTGCTGTGGCGGAATCGATCCTCACCGCTTTCACGCGCGTCAGCGCAGTCAAGGTGACGGTCCACAAGCCGCATGCGCCGATTGCCGCTATCTTCGACGACGTCGGCGTCGTCATCACGCGTTCGCGATAGCTCGATATGGCAAGTGTCCTGATTGCGCTTGGCGGTAATGTCGGCGATGTCCGCGCGACCTTCGTCAAAGCCATCGCCAACATCTGTGGCATGGCGCAGGCCGGCTTGGTCGCCCGCTCATCCGATTACGCAACGCCGCCCTGGGGCGATGAACATCAGGAGCCGTTCGTCAACGCCTGCATCGAGATCGAAACCAGCCTCGATCCCCACGCGCTGATGTTCACGCTGCACAAGATCGAGAAGAAATTCGGCCGTGACCGGGCGACCGAACGCCGCTGGGGGCCACGCACGCTGGATCTCGACATGATCGCCTATGATGATGTCCGCCTCGACAAACCCGAACTGACGCTTCCGCATCCCCGCCTGTTCGAACGCGCCTTCGTGCTGGTGCCATTGGCGGAGATCGCGCCCGATCGCCTCATCGCGGGACAAACCCCGCTTACAGCCCTCGCCCGGCTCTCGGCTGATGGCATCGAACGCTTGCCTGATTTGCAGTAAACGCCTGAAACAACCAATTGGCTTGCGCGCCGCCGCGTGGCATTTTCAGGCTAACAAAACTGCTTTTCCGGGAGCTAACCCTCTGAATGTCCACTGAAACCGACGACCTGCCGCTTGCGGCTGATTTTGCCCCCGCCTCCCGCGACGACTGGCGGAAGCTGGCCGACGGCGTCCTGAAAGGCGCGCCGTTCGAAAAGCTGGTCGGCAAGACTTACGACGGGCTGCGGATCGACCCGATCTATGAGCGTGCGCGCGATGCGACGGCCATTCCCGCTCGCGTTGCCGGTGCGCCTTGGCAGATCATGCAGCGCGTGGATCATCCGGATGCCACGATTGCCAACGCCCAGGCGCTTCATGATCTGGAGAACGGCGCGACCGGTCTGACCATCGTTTTTGCAGGTGCCAACGGCGCACGGGGTTTCGGCTTACCGCCGACCAAAGAAGCGCTGTCGCGTGTCCTCGACGGTGTTTACCTCGACGCGGGTATCGGCATTGAATTCGAGATCGGCCCGCAGTCGCGCGACATGGGACAACACCTCGCCGAGTTGCTCGCCACGAAAAAGACCGCGCCCTCCGCCGTCAATATCCGTTTCGGCCTCGATCCCATCGGCGGTGGTGGCGTGCGCGGCAGCAGCCATGGGCCATGGGACTCAATCGCAAAGGTTTTCGGCGGCAAGATTGCGCAACTTGCAAAGATCGGCTTTCGCGGCCCCTTCGCGCCTGCTGACGGACGGGTGATCCATGACGCCGGTGGCTCCGAGGCGCAGGAACTCGCTTACGTCCTCGCCGTCGGCGTCGCCTATCTGCGCGCGCTGGAAGGTGCTGGTATCGCCCTCGACGACGCACGGCGAATGATCTACGCGCGCCTGAGCGCTGATGCCGACCAGTTTCTCACCATGGCAAAATTCCGCGCGCTGCGGCTGCTGTGGGCGCGGATTGAGCAAAGTTGCGGTCTCACACCGCAGCCGATGTTCATCGTCGCGGAGACCTCGTGGCGGATGCTCACCCAGCGCGATCCTGACGTAAATATGCTGCGTGCAACGATCGCAACTTTCTCCGCAGGGCTCGGCGGCGCGAACAGCGTCAGCGTTCTGCCGCATACGCTGGCGCTTGGATTGCCGGATGCGTTCGCACGCCGCATCGCGCGCAACACGCAGCTTGTACTGCTGGAAGAATCCAATCTCGACAAGGTATCAGACCCGGCCGCAGGCTCCGGCGGCATCGAGGCGTTGACGAAGCAGCTTTGCGAAGCCGCATGGGCACAGTTTCAGGAGATCGAAAAGGCCGGCGGTGCATTTGCAGCGCTTGAGAAGAATATCATTCAGACCAAAGTTAGTACTGTGCGCGCAGCGCGCGACGTCAATATCGCCAAACGCAAGGACGTGCTGACCGGAGCCAGCGAATTCCCGAACCTGCACGAGAAGACGCCGGCGGTGCTCGATGCAAAACCTGCGGCCCTGCCGTGGTCAGATGAAGTCGTGATGACGTTCGATGCGCTCGCGCCTATCCGTCTCGCGGCGCCGTTCGAGGCGTTGCGCGACACGTCGGATCAAATACTGACTACATCCGGCAAACGTCCGTCGATCTTCCTTGCCAATCTTGGCACAGCGGCAGACTTCACGGCGCGCGCGACTTTCGCAAAAAGCTTTTTCGAGACCGGCGGCATCGAGGCCATCGATACGAGTGGCTCATCGGACCCGGCAGCGCTGTCCGCTGCCTTCAAGGCATCCGGCGCATCGCTCGTCTGCCTGTGCTCGTCCGACAAGGTCTACGCAGCGCAGGCTGTCGCTGCGGCACAAGCCCTTCACGCCGCAGGCGCCAGACATATCTATCTGGCTGGCCGTCCGGGAGAACTGGAAACAGCCCTACACGCGGCAGGCGTCACGGACTTCGTTGTGGCGGGAGGCGATGCCCTCGCGACACTCAAGGCCGCCTATGCTAAAATGGGTGCAGCATGAGCCGTATTCCGAACTTCGCCGATATCGCGTTCTCACCAGCCGCCGTCTCCGGCAGCGAAAGCAATGCCGCGCCATGGCTCACGCCCGAGGGGCTTCTCGTTAAGCCCGCTTACAGCCAAGCTGATCTCAACGGCATCGACTTTCTCGACACCTGGCCCGGCATCGCGCCCTATCTGCGCGGCCCCTACCCGACCATGTACGTCAACCAGCCGTGGACCGTGCGGCAGTATGCAGGCTTCTCGACGGCGGAAGATTCCAATGCCTTCTATCGCCGCAATCTCGCCGCGGGTCAGAAGGGCCTTTCGGTCGCGTTCGATCTCGCCACCCATCGCGGTTACGACTCGGATCATCCGCGCGTCTCCGGCGACGTCGGCATGGCGGGCGTCGCCATCGATTCCATCTACGACATGCGCACGCTGTTCGCCGGCATCCCGCTCGACCAGATGAGCGTGTCGATGACCATGAACGGCGCGGTCCTGCCGATCCTCGCGCTGTTCGTGGCCGCCGCCGAAGAACAGGGCGTGCCGCCGGAGAAACTGTCGGGCACCATTCAGAACGACATTCTCAAAGAATTCATGGTGCGCAACACTTACATTTATCCGCCGACACCATCGATGCGGATCATCTCCGACATCTTTGCCTACACCTCGCAAAAGATGCCGAAATACAATTCGATTTCGATTTCCGGCTATCACATGCAGGAAGCCGGCGCGACGCAGGATCTCGAACTCGCTTATACGCTTGCCGACGGCGTCGAATATCTCCGCGCCGGATTGGCTGCCGGGCTCGATGTCGACCGCTTTGCACCACGGCTGTCGTTCTTCTGGGCCATTGGCATGAATTTCTTCATGGAAGTCGCCAAGATGCGGGCGGCCCGGCTGCTGTGGGCCAAGCTGCTGAAGCCGTTTAATCCGAAAGACCCGCGTTCGCTGTCGCTGCGCACCCATTGCCAGACCTCCGGCTGGTCGCTCACCGCGCAGGACGTGTTCAACAACGTGGTCCGCACCAATATCGAGGCGATGGCGGCAACGCAGGGGCACACCCAGTCGCTGCATACCAATGCGCTCGACGAAGCGCTCGCGCTGCCGACGGATTTCTCCGCGCGCATCGCACGCAACACGCAGTTATTCCTGCAGCAGGAAAGCGGCACCACGCGGATCATCGATCCATGGGGCGGCTCCTACTATGTAGAGCGGCTAACGCACGATCTCGCCGCCAAGGCCTGGGCGCATATTCAGGAAGTGGAAGAGCTCGGCGGAATGGCAAAGGCCATCGAGGCCGGCGTGCCGAAGCTGCGCATCGAGGAAGCGTCCGCCAAGACGCAAGCGCGCATCGACGCGGGTCGACAGGCCGTGATCGGCGTCAACAAGTACAAGCCCGAGAATGAAGCTGCCATCGACGTGCTTAAGGTCGAGAACTCCACCGTGCGGCGTCTGCAAATCGACAAGCTGGCGCGGCTTCGCTCGGAGCGGAAGCAGGCCGATGTCGATGCGGCGCTTGCGGCGCTGACGCGCTCGGCATCTGAAGGCAACGGCAACCTGCTGGCGCTGGCGATCGACGCTGCACGGCACAAAGCCACCGTCGGTGAGATTTCAGATGCAATGGAAAAGGTATTCGGCCGTCATCGCGCCGAAATCAAATCCATTACCGGCGTCTACAAACGCGAGGCCGCTACCATGTCCGACCGGGTCGAAAAGCTTTCCGCTCTCATCGATGCATTCGAGGATGCAGAGGGCCGACGCCCCCGCATTCTGGTCGCCAAGATCGGTCAGGATGGTCACGATCGCGGGCAGAAAGTGATCGCCTCGGCTTTCGCCGATGTCGGGTTCGACGTCGATATCGGGCCACTGTTCGCCACCGCGGACGAAGCCGCGCGTCAGGCGGTCGAGAACGACGTCCACATGCTCGGGCTGTCGTCTCTTGCCGCGGCACATCTCACCGCCGTTCCCGAATTGAAGGAAGCGCTCAAGAAGCGCGGCCGTGAGGACATCATGATCATTATCGGTGGCGTGATCCCGCCGCAGGATTACGATGCGCTCTACAAGGCCGGCGCAGAGGCGATTTTCCCGCCGGGCACAGTGATCGCGGACGCAGCAGAAGAACTGATCCGCAAGCTCAACGTGCGGCTCGGTCATTCCAGCGAAGCGGCGGAGTGAGCGGCGGGTGGAACAATTTCGCCCATGCCGGCTCACGCGATGAATTCCGCTAGCGGAACGTCCCGCCTCGCCCTGGATGTTCGCTCCGGCGATCGCGCGGCGCTGGCGCGCGCCATCACGCTGATCGAAAGCCGCCGCGCCGACCATCAGGCGCAAGCGCGCGATCTGGTGCAGGAGTTGCTGCCACTCACCGGCAAGGCGGTCCGCGTCGGAATCACCGGCTCGCCGGGCGTCGGCAAATCGACCACTATCGATGCCCTCGGCATGGCGCTGATCGCGAAAGGCCACAATGTCGCGGTGCTTGCGGTCGATCCATCGTCGGCGCGCACCGGCGGATCTATTTTGGGCGACAAGACGCGGATGTCGCGGCTCTCCGCCGAAGATAATGCCTTCATCCGCCCCTCGCCTGCCTCCGGCACGCTCGGTGGCGTCGCCGCCAAGACGCGCGAGGCGATGCTTCTGTGCGAGGCTGCCGGCTTCGATGTGGTGCTGGTGGAAACCGTCGGCATCGGACAATCAGAAACAGCCGTCTGTGACATGACCGATTTTTTTCTGGCGCTGATGCTGCCGGGCGCCGGCGACGAACTGCAAGGCATCAAGAAGGGCCTTGTCGAACTCGCCGACATGATTGCCGTCAACAAGGCCGACGGCGACAACGTCAAGCGCGCCAACCTTGCCGCTGCCGAATATCGCGGAGCGCTTCATATCTTAACACCGCGCTCGCAGCACTGGCATCCGCCGGTGGTGACCTATTCGGCGCTGACCGGCACCGGCATCGACGGTCTCTGGGAGAAAATCCTCGCACACCGCACAGCGATGAACGCATCGGGCGATTTCGATGCGCGCCGCCGCGATCAGCAGGTCAAGTGGATGTGGACCATGCTCGAGGACCGGCTCAAGGCGCGGCTGCGCTCGGACCCTGCCGTTCGTGCCAAGGTGAAACAGACCGAAGCCGCCGTGGCCGAGGGCCGCATGACGCCGGCCGTGGCCGCCGATACGGTCGCTGCCCTGCTGGAGCGATGATGGGCGGACGACCGCGCATCCTGATCACCGGCTTTCGCCCGTTTCCCGGCGCGCCCTACAACCCGACCGAAAAACTCGTCGAACGGCTGATACGCCTGCGCCGCCCCGCGCTGGATGGTGTTGAGCGGATCGGGCACGTCTTTCCGGTGACCTACAGCGCGGTCGATCGCGAACTCCCCGCGCTGATCGCAACCCATCGTCCAAATGCGTTGCTGATGTTCGGGCTTGCGGCTCGCACGCCGTTTGTGCGTATCGAAACGCGCGCCCGAAACACCGTCACGCAAATCTGGCCCGACGCAGAACATGCCGACGTCCGTAGCCGCACTATCGTCAGCGGTCCGGATTCGATCCGGCGCTTCGGACCACACACGCTCAAGCTGCTGCGCGCCGCGAAGGACACCGGCGTCGCCGTGAAAAGTTCGCTAAGCGCGGGGTACTACCTCTGCAATTATCTCAGCTGGCGGGCCATCGAGGCCACGAAACTGGATGACGGCCCCAGCCTTGCCGCTTTTGTCCATGTCCCACTGCTGCCACGTGGCACGGAGCAGTTTCGCCGCGGCACTCCGACCCGGGTGACGTTCGAGCAACTGGTGGACGCAGGCGAAGCTATGCTCATGGAAATGGCAAGTCTCGCGCGGCGGCTGGCGCGACACCGGGCACCCTGATTCCGGCCGCAAATCTGTCTGGCAGCCATTCGCGAAGGGGCGTTGTGCATCGCAATATGAGGGCTTAAATACAGAATTCATCTGTGCGAGCGATGCCGTCATGACCGATACCAGTGCCAATGGATGGATTTCAGCGACCCATCGTCCGATGGGCTTCCGCGAGTTCGTAGCCATTGTGGCTGCGATCATGGCGCTCAACCCGTTGGCTATGGACCTGATGCTGCCAGGCCTGCCCGATGTCGCCAGGGCCTTTCACCTCGGCAACATCAATCACGCACAAGCTGTTCTATCTGTATTCCTGACCGGCTTCGGAGCCGGCCAGTTCATTATCGGGCCGCTCGCAGACCGTTTCGGACGCCGGCCGGTCCTGCTCGGCGGATTGGTGCTTTACGGCATCGCCAGTCTGCTCGCGATTGTCGCGCCGTCATTCGAGACGCTGCTGCTTGCGCGCGCATTGCAGGGACTTAGCACCGCGGCGGCGCGGGTGATCGCTACCTCCATCGTGCGGGATTGCTACAGCGGCCGCCGCATGGCGAGTGTGATGTCGCTGGCGATGATGATTTTCATTTCCGTGCCGGTGATCGCGCCGTCGTTCGGACAGGCGATCATGCTGGCCGCGGAATGGCACGGCATTTTCATTGTCCTTCTCGTCTATGGTGTGCTGACGCTGAGCTGGGTCATTATTCGCCTTCCCGAAACATTGCCGCTCAGCGAGCGTAAATCCCTCGCTGTCGGTGAAGTCGCCAAAAATTTCCTTCAGACCATCAAGACACGGCAAACCTTCGGCTATGCGCTCGCCGCCGGTAGCGTGCAGGGAATTCTGTTCGGCTACGTTTTGTCATCGCAGCAAATCTTCACAGGCATCTACGGACTCGGTCACTATTTTCCGCTCGCCTTCGCCGCGATCGCCGTTGGCATCGCTGTCGCCGGCTTCCTGAATTCGCGCATCGTTGGCCGCTACGGTATGCGCATGATCTCGCACATAGCCCTTGTGGCTCAACTCGCCATCGCTACTGTGATGCTGATTGCGGCTCTCGCCGGATATTTGCCGCTCTCGTTGTTCATGATCCTTGCCACAGGCAGCCTGTTTACATTCGGGTTGATGTTTTCCAATTTCTCCGCACTGGCGATGGAGCCTCAAGGACATATCGCAGGAACCGCCTCGTCGCTATTCGGCTCGATCACGACGCTGATCGGAATCGCGGTTGGTTCTGCGATCGGCCAGTACTACGACGGCACGCTGATCCCGCTCGCGACCGGTGCATTGCTGAGTTCGGTGGTGGCGCTTGCCGTCGTGTTCGTGGTCGAGAAGGGCCGCCTGTTCACGCCGCATAACACGCCGGTTTGAGCGCTTCTCCGGCGCCATTCCATTAACCCTACCATCGACAATCGTGCACAAGCGCGGGCGCTCGGGCATCATTCGCTGCATTCCTGCATTAGGTCTACCAATGCGATTCCGGTTCGGAAACGCAGTCAGACCGATCGGGCCGCCGCATGGACATCAGCCGCCGTAATCTCATCAACGCCACCGCCGCCGGTGCAGCCGCAGGTGCGTTGGCCGCAGCACCTGAGCCGGCACGGGCCGCCCCGCTGACATCGACGTTGGGACGTAACGCCTCGCAATACGGCGTGCGGCCCAACAGCCCGGACGATCAGACTCGCGTCCTGCAGCGCGCCATCAATGAATCCTCCAACGCACAGGTGCCGTTGGCGCTGCCGCCGGGAATTTATCGCACCGGCGCTTTAAAGCTGCCAAACGGTGCGCGGCTTGTCGGCGTGCGCGGCGCGACGGTCCTGCAGTTCGCTGGCGGATCATCCCTGATCGGCAGCGAAGGCGCGAGCGGCATCGCCCTCACCGGCCTCACGCTCGACGGCTCCGGAATCAAGCTCGCCGAACGGCGTGGGCTGGTGCATTTCCAGAACGGCCTCGACGTCCGTGTTCAGGATTGCGACATCGTTGGAAGCGGCGGATACGGCATCTGGTTCGACAGCATCGCGGGCGAAGTCAGCGGCAACACCATTCGCAAGACGGCGAACACGGCATTCACATCATTCGATGCGCTCGGACTTCTGGTGTCTCAGAACACCATTCAGGACGCATCCGACAACGGCATCGAAATCCTGCGCACCACGATTGGCGATGACGGAACGATTGTTGTGAACAACCGGATCGAGGACATCAAGGCTGGCCCCGGCGGTTCCGGCCAGCACGGCAATGCCATCAATGCATTCCGCGCAGGCAACGTCATTGTCAGCGGAAACCGCATCCGCAACTGCGATTATTCCGCCGTGCGCGGCAACTCGGCCTCCAACATCCAGATCACCGGCAACAGCGTCAGCAACGTCCGGGAAGTCGCGCTTTACTCGGAATTCGCATTCGAAGGCGCGGTGATCGCCAACAACACCGTCGACATCTGCGCGGTCGGTGTGTCGGTTGCCAATTTCAACGAAGGCGGCCGCATGGTGACCGTCCACGGCAATGTCATCCGGAACATTCTACCGAAGCGGCCAATCGGCACCGCGCCCGACGACGACGCCGGAATCGGGATCGTGGTGGAGGCAGATGCGGCAATCACCGGCAACGTGATTGAGAACGCCCCCTCCTTCGGGATTATGGCCGGTTGGGGAAAATATCTGCGCGACGTGACCATCACCGGCAACGTCGTGCGTAACGCCTTCGTCGGTATCGGCGTATCGGTGGTGCCCGGTGCCGGTACGGCTCTGGTCAGCAACAACCTGATTTCGGGATCGCGGGGCTCGGCAATCGTCGGGCTCGATCACGCCAAGACTGTCACGGGTGACCTCGGCAAGGACGGAACGTCACGCTTTTCGCAAATCGTCCTGGGGCTTAACGCCGTTCGCTGACGGCATCGGCATGAAAGGCGACGCCGGAATAGCGGTGTTCTCTGTTTGCGCGATGGCCACCTCGACCGTTTTGTCCTGAGCCGGATCGGGAGGCGCAAGCTGCTCCCACGTCGCGAGTGCCACCCGAGCCTCCTGAACGACTTTCAGGAACTCCGGCTCCTTGTAATAGACCTTCCAGCGGCCGGTCTCATAGAGCTCAATCAGGTACTGAAGCCGTCGCTCCGCCAGCATGCGCCAGCGCACTATGACACTTCGCCCGCGTTCGGCATCGCCAGAAATGGCCATTTCGATCCCAAGAAAATTCGCTGAAAAAGCACGTTCAGAAAATCACGCAAACGCAACGAATCGCTCAAGCTTCGCGACATTCACA
>Ga0315336_1004668_pt1 | contig 15902 bp, 19 predicted proteins | sample ASW5metaG_FD_204512 | JGI IMG/M metagenome (GOLD analysis project Ga0315336, IMG submission 204512) | Ammonia-oxidizing marine archaeal communities from Monterey Bay, California, United States - ASW #5 | ecosystem: Environmental > Aquatic > Marine > Intertidal zone | place: USA: California...
AGCGAATTCGGCATGGTGTTCCAGAAAAATATCTTGATCTGGTAAGAATCAAAAACGTAGGGCGTGTACGAGCAAAAATGCTGTACAAATATAATTTTCATAATCGTGTAGATTTGAGAAAAGTCTCACTTGAGAAATTAGCAGCAATAGATAAAATTGGCATGACTATTGCAAAAAGTATCAAGTTACAGATAGAATAGGTCAGATAATTGGAAGAAAAAATAATTGCGGCAGTAGTTGTTTCAGCTGTTGCTTTTTTTTCTGTTTACGCTCTAACTCCAATTTTTATTAAAGTCTTAGAAAGGCAAAATCTAGTTGTTCAAGACGTAAACAAAAAAGGCAGTGTTATGGTGCCAAGACCTGGCGGAATCAGTATAGTTATCGGTATTGTTGCATCAGAGATTGTTCTGTATCTATTTTTCCCAATTTCAGAGATTTTAGCCATAATAATTACATCAATTTTGGGATTTTCTGTGGGAATAATAGATGACAGAAAACCGATGGGAGGTTGGTTCAAGCCGGTGGCACTCGGATTTTGCGCTGCACCTATACTTTTGTTGGGTGCATATGATTCAAATCTAGATTTTCCCCTGTTCGGCTCAGTTTCAATACCATTTTTGTATATGGGGTTGATTGTGTTTATGATTCCTATTGCTGGAAATACAATAAATTCCATTGACGTTCTCAATGGAGTAGCTAGTGGATTTATTACAATTGCAAGTTTTGCATTAACAATTTCCTTGATTATTCTTCAAAATTATGAAATTGCTATAGCTACTTTATGTTTAGCCTTTGCCTCTCTTGCTTTTTACAAATATCATAAACTCCCAAGCCGAATATTTCCAGGAGACTCTGGTGCGTTGACATTTGGTGCCACATATGGTGTGATTGCAATAGTGGGTCATGTAGAAGTAATAGCTGCCATAGCAATTTTACCCGCGATCATTAACTCGTTCCTCTTTCTTTCTAGTGTTAAAAAAATTACTGAGCATAGAGAAATCAAAAATCCTGTTTCACACACCGATGATTTTAAGCTAAAGACTGGTGATTACAAAAATGCACCAATTACTCTAGTGAGGTTAATTATTGCAAAGAGACCACTATCAGAAAAACAGATTGTTACTGAGATTTTCAGATTAGGAATATTTTCTGGTGTTTTGGCTATTATTACTGCATTTCTGATGGGAGTCGAAGTTTAATGACAGCGCGGATTTATGGATTCCTATTTTCCATGTGGATTTTAATTTTAGTAGGTGGTGGCTTGATGGTATTACTAGTAGGACCAATCTCTTTTAGGGATTATGTAGATATTGATCCACTAATTAATTCCGGAGCTAAAATCCTTCTTGCCTTATTTTTAATTTTCATCTGGGTTTTGATTCTAACTAAAGTTAAGAATTGGATCTTTAAAACACAAATAAAATCTTAGATTTAGATATTTTTCCATTCGCTTTGTTTTTTATCATATTCACTACGTGAATATTTTGGTTTTGCAGGAACTCCTGCAACTACCGTATTATCTGGAACATTCTTAGTTACTACTGCACCCATTGCAACTACACTATTCTTACCAATAGTAACACCAGCTTTTATGACTGATTTGCTACCAATTATTGCATTGTCTTCAATCGTTACACCAATTAATTTTCGACTTGGTGGATATGGATCGTTAGTAAGTGTAGAACCTGGTCCAATGAATACATTTTTTCCGATTCTACAGAGTGGTGGAATGTAAACCAGTCCTTGAATTATTGTATCATCCCCAATTTTTACATTGTAATCTATATGTGACAAAGAACCAATTTTTACATTGTTTCCAATTTCAACATCATCACCAACATAAGCAAAATGCCAGATTTTGACGTTTTTGCCAATCTTCGCTTTATCAGAAATGTAATTACTAACCAAAATGTATCATAGATGCCATGGCAACGCTTGTTTAACTATTTTCTCAGGTAATTGTTTGATGTTTCTCTTAAGAAATTCAATGTCTTGTTTTTTGTCTCTTAACTCATCAGGTAACATTATTGGAATTTCATCTATTATAGGAAAAAATCTAGAACACTTTTCACAATACAAGGCACCCTCGTCTATTTTCTCATCATCAGATTTTTTCTCAAAAAGTTCTAGTGGATGATGTTTGTCTATCGGACATGCAAGTATATCTAACATCTTTCTGTTCATCTTAGATCAAGATAGATTGGTGTACCTTTTTGACTAGATAAAAGTGCGGCTTCAGCAACTTTTGTGACGTTTACTGCATGTTCTGGTTTTACTAGAAGCTCACTTCTTCCATCAATTGCATCAAGAAAATTCTGAATTTCAAGTAACAGTGGCTCTTTTTTTTCTTTTTTTGGTGTTTCTGTATTATCTTCAGTTTTTATTGTCACATCCTGTGAGATGAAATCTGAAAAGATAATACCGCCTGTACAGGTAGCACTAAAGTTTCTAACTCTGGTAGGTGTAATCCAACTCAAAGAAATTGTTGCAGTTCTATTATCCTTAAATCCCAACATTATTGTTGCAAAATCTTCATGCTCATGTTTTATTTGTCCTGCTCTGGCAAACACTGTTTCAGGCATATCATCAAACAACCACATAGCTGTATCAATATCATGCACTGATGTATCATGAACTATTCCTACATCCTTAATGTGATTAGGCAATCTATTTTCTCGATGAAACTCCAACATTAATAATTCGCCATATTTCCTTGATAATACATAATTTTTAACAAGGCTAACTGCAGGATTAAATCTTTCAATATAACCACATGTTAAAACAACCTTGTTTTTCTTTGCTAATTCTATCAATTTCTGCCCATCTTCGGATAGATAGGTCATTGGTTTTTCTACGAAAACATCTTTCTTTTCTTGGATTAGTTGTATTGTAATTTGGTAATGAGTATTAGTAGGTGTACAAACAAATGCAGCATCAAAGTTTTCAGATTCTAGCATTTCATTAAAATTTTTGTAACTATTCACAGAATATTTTTTACCAAATTCTTTTCTTTTCTCATCATTGGTATCACATATAGCAGCAAGAACTCCTAATTGTGATAAAATCCTTGCATGATTTTTACCCCATCCCCCAACGCCTATCAGAACAACTTTCAACTAAAACACCGGAGTTAGCCAATGAGAATATTTCTTGTTTTTATTCATTACAATCTCTGCGTAAGACGTCATTAATGATTTCGTGATCTTTCCAACTTTTCCATCTCCAATCTTCTTTTTGTCTAATTTAATAATTGGAGTAATTTCTGCTGCAGTACCGGAAAGAAAAATCTCGTCAGCAAACTTTAATTCTTTTTTAGAAACTTTTCTAGCTTTAACTTCCAAGTTCATATCTTTAGATAAAGTGATTATTGACTTTTGAGTTATCCCATCCAGTGCTGATGCGCTTAGTGTTGGAGTTATTAATTTATTATTTTTCACTAGAAATATGTTTTCACCAGGAGCTTCGCTTACATTTCCAGATTGATCTAGAAAAATCGCTTCGTCAAATCCTTTTTGTTTTGCATCCTGTGTAGCTAAAACGGAATTAAGATAATTACCTCCCATTTTTGCCTGAATTGGAGTTGACAAATCACTAAACTTTCTCCATTTTGAAATTGTTGCCGTAATACCGTTTTTATTAAATAAATCACCAAATGGAAAAGAAAACATTGCTACATGTGTTGGCGCCTTCTTGGTAACGTGTAAATTAATTCCATATTGACCGACAAAATAAAACGGTCTGATGTAACATGATTTTTTAATTTTATTTTTCTTACATAGATTTAATACAGCATTTTCTATTTGTTTGTTCGAAAAGTTAAATGTAATATTATAAAATTTCCCTGAATTTCTAAACCGTTTAACATGATCGTTTAATCTAAAAATATACAAGTTTTTTGAGCTCCAGTAACCTCGAATTCCCTCAAAGATTGATGTCCCATAGTGTATTGCATGTGTTGTAATTGGTACTTTGGCTTTAGATAATGGTACAAATTTTCCATCAAACCAAACATATTTTGAAAATGAAAATTTCACAAAAAATCTAAATTTTCATCTATAATTAATCTATTTTGAATCATAACCTTCTTTTGGAAATTTCATTCCTGCAATTCTTTTGGTCATATCTTCTGCAGAGGCAAATTTTTCGATTATTTGCCAATTTTCAATTATTATTTTAGCTACATTTACAGGCACAAATTTTTCCCATTCTGAATTTTTACCTTCCGAGTTAGCATACATTTCGTTTTTTACATTTGTTGCAGATACCAACTTTCTGGTTCCTACTTTTGGATTTAATCTGTATAATTTCAGCATAAGACCTTCAGCCTTATCCCCAGTATAAGTAAAATAATCATTTTCAATTCCTTGCAAAATTTGCTTTCTTAGTGACCAAGATTTTGGTGATATAAGTGGTGGAAAATATTTTTTGAAAGGAGCATAGAATGTATAATTTGGCGAAATTAATACTGAATCACCAAAGACTGATTCTATCATTTTTTTTCTAATTTCAAAATTAAATGGAAAGCTTCTACTATTAACCTCTTTTTCTTCATTTAAAAAACGTACAGGCATGACAACAACTTTATTTTCTTTTTTTAGTTCTTCTATAATCTCAACATGTGCATTTGTAACTGGATTCAAATGTGCAAGGTAGATAGCTATTGTCAATTATACATCGTTAAGGTTAGTCATATTTCAATGATTGAATTAAAATGGGAACGATGGGAGTTGAACCCATGATCTCCAGCGCCCGAGGCTGGCAGTCTACCAAGCTAACCTACGTTCCCATAAGAAGATAAAATCAATTAGTATTATTATTTTAGTTTTAACCGTAAGATTCAAACTTCACAGAAAAGTTTCCATCCTTGTCTTTTTCTTTTTCTAGTAAAAATCCTTTTGGGCGTACGAAATCCAAAACGCCATCAACAGTTCCTTGCCAACCACACACATAAAATATTGTATTTTTTGGCGTTATCTTTTCTCCTACTAGTTCTTCAAGAGGCGATTTTCCGTCACTAGTTGGCTTTAAAAATTGTTCAACCCTTCCAGTTTGACCAGTCCAAGATCTATTGAACCATTCTTGAGGTCTACTTATGGCTGCTCTGTATTTGAAGTTCCATTTATCAGGACCTCTGTCTATACTTTCCTGATCCAGAGCAGTTAATTCATCCTTATAGCTTAATTCATCAACATAGCTAGAACCATGTAAGCACACAATCTCTCTTTTATCACCTATAGCACGAAGATGTCTAGCAAAACTCATGAACGGGGCAATTCCAGTACCGCCACTAACACAGACAATCCTTCTATCATCTTTTCTACCGTCACCCATTTTTTCATTAATTTTTAGAGCAACACCAGTTGGAGGAATCCAAGATACTTCATCACCTTCCCCAGAATTGAATAATGCAGTTGTTACACGACCAGGCAGCGGTCTTCTAACCCACCTAACTACTAGTTCAATGAATTTTTTATTTTCAGGATGTGAAGCCATTGAATATGCCCTGCGAACAACTTTGTTATCTTCACTTGGTATTGGCATACCAACAGTAATGAATTGACCTGCCTCATAATCTGGAATAATACCATCTTCTGGAACAAGTCTAAAAACTGCTAAATCTTCTTTCATTAATTGAACATATGTTAAAGTAGCCTTTTTGTCGACAGCCATATTCGTTAGATCTCTAAGCAGTAGTTAATAAGTTTCACAAAAATGAGTTCCAGCTAATTCTACATTTATAGATTAACGTTATCTCAGCGCAGTAACAAAGTAATTGTTTATTAGAAATCCTAAAAGGGCGAATGTGTTGTGGTTTGTTATTGGGCCGGTCGTCTAGACTGGTAGGATACGCCCTTGGCATGGGTGAGATCGAGGGTTCAAATCCCTCCCGGTCCATTACATTTCCTTTTGAAATTTTTAATTAAAAATTTCAGTTCGACATCAGCATCATTTGTTAGCCTTTCAAATTCATTTGGTAAAATTTTATCCCCAATCTTGAAAAACGCTTCGAGCGCACTCTTTCTGACTTGTAATACTTTGTCCTCAAAACAATTTCGTATTATAGTGGACGATTGACTAGAACAAAGATACCCCAATCCACCCAAGGCACATGATCGAACCATGCTACTAGGATCTTTTGTTAGTAATTCTAAGGCAGGTATTGCGTCTCTATCTTTCCTGTTTGCCAAAACAAGTGCTGAAAATGCTTTGATATTTTTATTTGTGGAGCTCAAACCCTGAATTAAAAATTCAGATATCTTGTTTTCATTTAGTAACAGTGAACTAAATGCTTCTCCCCTAACTGCTATTTCTGGATCATCTAGCTTTGAAATTATTTTTCTAATGATTTCTGGATTGTTTGTCTGACTCAAGGATTCTAAAACTTTGATTTTATCATCTTTGGAATCGGAACTTAAAATTTGAAAGATTTCTTCAAATCTGTTCATCGACACTTTAAGTTATAACTAGTATATGAAAAATTTTAATCAAATTCAGGTTTTTTTGAATTTATGATTCTAGGTTTAAATTATGCTAAATTTTCATAGATTTATGTCAACAGATACTTCAGAAACAACAAATACTTCAGCAACAACTGAAACAACAAACACGACCGAACCTGCGGTTAATTCAAAACCATCAGGAGCAAAAGATACAGTGTACATTGGTAAAAAACCATTGATGGCTTACGTTACTTCTACACTAATTCAGCTGGCAAACGCACCATCTGTAAGTATCAAAGCTCGTGGAATGAGTATTGGTCGTGCTGTAGATGTGGCACAAATATTGTCACGTAAGACAGAAAACGCAGGATATAGCATTGGAAAAATTCAGATAGGTTCCGAGTCATTGGAATCACAAGATGGAAGACTAAGAAATGTTTCCACTATAGACATACAAGTAAAGAGAAATTCATAGAACTCTTTACTCTGTTTTCTTTTCTTTTTTGTATCGTTTTTCTAATTTTTTGTATTTTGTTAATTCCACAAATTCATTAAACTGATCAAAATTCACCATTTTCTTTTGTAGTCTTCCAGTATTTCCTGCTCTTTTTAACTCACTTAATATTTGGAGCGTTGCATGTGTGTTAGAAAACAAAACTGAAAGTGGATACAGAACTATCTTGAATCCCATATTATGTAGTTTTGATTCAGATACAATTGGTGTTGCACCACCTTCAATCATATTTGCTACAAGTGGTGCGTCAATTGCCTTTCCAATCTTTTTCATTTCTTGAATTGTTTTTGGCGCCTCAATAAAGATAACATCAGCACCAATCTTTCTATAGTATAATCCTCTTTCAATAGCAGCATCCAGCCCTTCTGTTGCCCGTGCATCAGTTCTTGCTACTATTATGAAATCCTTGTTTTTTCTAGCATCCAATGCAGCCTGTAATTTTTCTGCATATTCATCTTTAGGGATCACCTGTTTTCCCTGCATATGTCCACATCTTTTGGGCCATTTTTGATCTTCTAGAAAAATTCCAGCTGCACCTACTTCTTCCAATTCACGTACTAGTTTCCAAACAGTTAATGCATTACCATAACCCGTATCTACATCTACTATTACAGGAAGGGAAACTGCATGGCAGATTCTACGTGCATTGTCAACAGTCTCATTAGAACCAATAAATCCATAGTCAGGCATACCAAATAGAGTAGCAGATGTTCCATATCCAGTCTGAAACATAGCTTCAAAACCAACTTTTTCCACTATTTTAGCCCCTATGGCATCATAAATTCCAGGTATTACAAGAGGTTTAGATTTATCTTTTAACAGCTTTCTAAGATTTTTCATAAACTATCTTTTTTTTTTAATTATTTATGACTTAGTTTATCTTAATATTTTTCCCCTTTTTTTGGGATGATTTTTCCATTTTTTCTAATTCAGATTTCAAGAATTTTTTATATTTATCAATTTCTTCCTTTGTCATTTGAGTAGCATTTTCACTTAATACTGTACCCAAGGTAGAGATTCGTTCCAGCATATCTAAGGCAACAAATCTGCCCAAATTACCAATTCTAAACAAAACGTCCAGTTGATTTTTTACAATATTATTGATTGTTTCAAAATCATCCGTGGTTGTGCTGCCCTTTTTTGTTATTTTGTACTTACCGCCCGTAGTTTCCTGAATCAATTTTTCATCCAATAGCCTTCCTAGCAATGGATAAATCAAGTTTGGAGAAGGTTTCCATTTTCCATCGCTTTGTTTTACAGCAAAATCGATAAGCTCCTTTCCAGTATACTGCTTCTTTTTAAGCATCTCAAGTACGAAAAACCGTGAAAACCCTCTTGGTACTGAGCTGCCAACTCGTTGCATCCATTCCGGTAACATCACTAGTGATATCACTAGTGATATATATTAATCCTTGGATCTAGTTCCTTTTGAATTTACATACATATTTGACCCAATAACGCTTCATGATATATGGTAAGCAGTCTTGATTATGATCTGATAATTGTTGGTTCAGGTCTTGCGGGATTGAGGGGAGCTATACAAGCTGCACGAAGAAACTCTAAGATACGGATTGGAGTGATATCCAAGGTTCAAGTGATGCGATCTCATTCTGTTTCTGCTGAAGGAGGGACTGCGGCAGTATTGTTTCCCGAAGATGGTGATTCCCTTGAATCACATATTTATGATACAGTAAAGGGTAGTGACTTTCTGGCAGATCAGGATGCTGCAGAACGACTCTGTAAGGAAATACCTGATGAAATATATCAACTTGAACATTGGGGGATGCCATGGTCCAGACGTGAAGATGGTAAAATTGGTCAACGAGCTTTTGGTGGCTATAGTTTTCCCAGAGCATCATATGCTTCTGACAAAGTTGGATTTTTCGAAATGCAAACATTGTATGATACATGCCAAAAATTTGATAACATTGAATTTCTTAACGAGTGGTTTGTGACTTCTATTTTACAGAGTGAACAAAAATTTGTTGGTATTACAGCGATTGAATTATCTAATGGGAATTTTCATACCATTAAAGGCAAAGCATTAATTATTGCAACTGGCGGCGCAGGTAGAATTTACAGTTTTTCAACATATGCACTTTCATCTACACCTGATGGTCTTGATATGGCATACCGAGCAGGTCTAGCCTTAAAGGATATGGAGTTTGTCCAGTTTCATCCAACGGGAATAATGCCTTCTGGTATATTGATAACAGAAGGTGCTAGAGGAGAAGGTGGTTATCTTATCAACAAAGATGGTGACAGATTTATGAAAAAATATGCCTCCAAACAAATGGAGCTAGCTCCAAGAGATATAGTATCAAGATCAATAATGACTGAAATTAATGAAGGTCGTGGATTTAAGCATGAAACAGGAGTAGATTGTATGAAGCTGGACCTTAGACATATTGGTGATGAAATAATAAAACAAAAACTTGGTGGCATTCGTGAAATATCATTAAAATTTTCGGGTGTAGATCCTGCACAAGAAATGCTAGATGTCCGACCTGTATGTCATTATATGATGGGTGGTATTCATACCGACATAAATGGGGCTTCAGAACTTCAGGGAGTTTGGGCTGCTGGCGAAGCAGCATGTGTCAGTATTCATGGCTCAAATAGATTAGGTGCAAATTCCACTTCAGAATGTATAGTTTGGGGAAAAATTACAGCAGACGAGGCAGTAAATTACATAGAAAACGAACAATCCACTGTGCAGTTTCCAAATCATTTAGTCTATGCAGAAGAAAAAAGGATTTATGATGGAATTTTCCGAGGAAGTGGTCAGGTTAATCCATACGAGATAAGGCAAGAACTGACTGATACGTTAAACGATAAGGCATATGTTTATCGAAATCAAACTGATTTGGTTGAAGGATTAAAACGGGTTAGGGAGTTGAAAACAATGACTTGGAAGCATGTAGACGATCAAGCAAAAGAATACAATACAAACTTTTCAAATGTAATGGAATTAGATTCTATGTTTAGGGTAGCTGAAGTGGTTTTGATTGGAGCGATCAATAGAAAAGAATCCCGTGGTTCACATGCAAGAACTGATTTTCCAAAACGAGATGATAAGAAATTCTTGCATCATACATTAGCATATTATGATCCTGAGGAACCTGTCATGAAAAAACATCCAGTAACAATAACTAATTACAAACCTGTGGAGAGAAAATACTAGATGGATAAAGATCGAAAGGAGGGCATCAAAGGAATGGCCAACCCAGGTAGGTATGGAATAGAACGTGTAGCATATTGGTTAATGCGAATTACTGGTCTTGGGTTGTTATTTTATTTTATTGGTCATATTTATGAAACAAGTAGTCTGCTTGATGGAAAAGCAGCTTGGAATTCTATGTTAGAATTAACACAAACCACCGAGGGTCACATATTCTTGACGCTAGTTATTGGTATGTGTGTATTTCATACAGGCAATGGAATTAGATTAATGATTGCGCAAGCAGGGTTCGGACTTGGTAAACCACGTAGACCTGATTATCCTTACACACCAAGCTCGTTAAACATGAAAAATAAATTATGCATTTATGTTTCGATTGGTCTTGCTGCACTAGCTATGATGTATGGTTTGGGAGTGATGTATGATGTCTAATATAATGCGTGAAAGTCATATAATGAAAATTCATTATTTGACTGCTCTAGTAGCTGTTGGGTTTGTAATTATTCATATTATGATTAGATTCACACATGGATCATTCGCAAATTCCCTAGAGTTTGAAAGTGTGATTGCAAACTACAAATCTATTCCATATGCTGTAGTGTTAGAGGCTATGTTAATACTCATCTCGGTGCACGGATTCAACGGATTACGCATAATCTTACTTGAGTTAAAACAAGGAAGTACATACGAAAATGCAGTAACATACGGATGCTTAGCTGCAATGATTATTCTTATTGCATATGGTTCTAGAACAATAATTATGGCAACTATGGGAATGGTGTAAAATGACTAAAGGTGGACTGTTACCAAAAGGATTTGAAAGACAAAGTAACTCTGGTTCACAAGAAAAATACGAAGAAGTAAAACCATCTACCAAATCTATGACTCTTAGAATTTCCAAATTTAATCCTGAGAAAGACAATACATCTACATTCTTAGAATTTCCAGTGTCATATGAAAAGTGGACTACTGTATTAGATGCGATTTTAGAGGTAAAAAATTATCATGATCATTCAATAGGTGTACGTTATTCATGCAGACAAGCAAGCTGTGGTTCCTGTGGAATGATCATTAACGGAAAGCCAAAACTTGCCTGTTTTACAAAAATATCTGAACTAGACTCCAACGTAGTTACAGTTGAACCAATGAATAATTTTCCTATAGTTCGTGACTTGGCAGTTGGATTCGAAAGAATGTTCTCAACTCACAAGCGAATGAAGCCATACATAATTCGTGAAGACTCCGAAATTAGTCCTGGAGCAAAAGAATTTCTGCAAACTCCTGAAGATGTTGAAAAATATATTCAATTTGCAAGTTGTATTAAATGTGGTTTGTGTAATTCTGCTTGTCCTACCATGACAACTGATTCCTCATTTGTTGGGCCACAAGGACTTGCCCAAGCATATCGTTACATTGCGGATAACAGAGATCAAGGTAAGGATAAACGTCTTAGAATTATTGATGAGCCTCACGGTATATGGAGATGCCATTTTGCTGGTTCCTGTAGCCAAGTTTGCCCAAAGGGTGTTGATCCTGCAATGGGAATACAATTACTACGAGGATATCTGCTAGGCTATAGAAAATAATTATTCTTTTTTGTGTGGATTTGGACTGTTATTAACTTGGTTGTTAATCTGTTCTGCCATAAAGTGGTTTGAAACATTTACCTTAACGTCATCTATTCCATCAATCTTCAAAAGGTTGTCATGTATGTCTTGACAAATTTTAAACCCGAACACAGCCGGACAGAAGGGACTGGTTAGATGTAGATCAACTTTCACATTATTATCTTGAATATCAACCTCATCAATTAATTCCAACTCTGTAATTGACACGTTTATTTCAGGATCTACAATAGATGATAATTCATCGAAAATTTTTCCTCTTACTTGCTTTAGGTCTTGAGCCATAAGCAAGAAATTATTTATGCTATATATAGCCATTCTGACTTCTATATGCAATGTATCGTTCAAGGCTAGGAAAAAATTTGGGAAAGGTAACATTGGATTATGTGTCATCATTAAATGATGATGTAGAAATTGCACATCATGACATTTTAGGAAGCCAAGCACACACAATAATGCTTTACGAAAACAAGGTCATAACAAAAAAAGAAGTAAAAAAAATCCTAAAAGGACTAGAAGATTTAAAAAAAGAAAAATTTGAAAAAAAATCAGACTCTGAGGATATTCATGAATTAATTGAATCGTTACTAATTGAAAGGATAGGAATTGATGCAGGCGGGAAGATGCATACTGCTCGATCACGAAATGATCAAGTAGCCTTAGACATTCGTATGAAAATCCGTGATGATATCAATATTATCTGCCAATGTTTGTTAGATACGATAAAATCACTTGTTCAGTTAGCTAAAAAACATCAAGAGACCATAGTTCCTCTTTACACACATCTTCAGCAAGCACAGGTTGGTCTATTTTCTCATTATCTTTTAGCTTATGGTGATGCTTTGTTCAGGGATCTTGACAGGCTTTATGCTACATATGGTAGGGTAAATGAAAATCCGTTGGGTGCTGGACCAATTGGTGGTACTAGCATAAAGATCGATAGACAAAGTACCGGAAAAATGCTAGGATTAAAAGGCATTGTTGAAAATTCGATTGATGCAACAACAACCAGGGATTCTGCGGTTGAATACATTGCAGCAATTGCAATCTTGATGACTAATTTAAGCAGGGTTTCGAAGGATTTTTCTATATGGTCTACTTCAGAATTTTCTTTTCTTCAGCTATCTGATGAATTCAGTTCGCCATCAAGTGTAATGCCTCAGAAGAAAAATCCTGACATTCTAGAACTCACTCGTGGAAAAACATCACATGTAATTGGTAATTTAACGTCAATGCTTTCAACAATACAGGGACTTCCATCAGGTTATAGCAGGGATTTACAGCAGATTAATCCATCCATATGGTCCGCTTCTAAGATTGCAATCTCTGCCTTACTGGTTATGGAATCGATGCTGAAATCAGTTATAATCAATAAAAAAAATATGAAAAAAGCAGCCGAAGATGGATATCTTATAGCACTTGACCTTGCTGAAAAATTAGTCCACAATGGCATCTCATTTAGAAAATCTCATCAAATCATTGGACGACTTGTCAAGATTGCCCATAAATTAGGCAAACCTATTTCTGAATTGAATAAATCTGAGATAAAAAAGGAGATAAAAGGAAAGGAAGTAAGTCTGGAACTTCTTATCAAATTAATCAAATCTACGACAATTACATCTTCGCTTCATGATAGAACATCACAGGGCTCTTCTGGAATATCAGAACAAAAAAGGATGATTAAACATAGGTTGGGAAAAATAAATGCGTATCAAACTGGTATTAAAAATCGAAGCGATTATGTTCAAAACTCGCTAAACAAGCTGAATAAAAAAGTAAAAGCGCTAATAAAATAATGCGGGTCTAGTGGGATTCGAACCCACGACAGCTGGCTTAAAAGGCCAGTGCGCTACCTGGCTGCGCTATAGACCCCGAGCAAGGTGGCAGGTTTGCATAATTTAGTCTTTTACAGATTTTTCTAAAGACTGGAAACTTTAAAATTCACATGATTTATCGGATAACTTAGCCCTTGTAGTATAGCCCGGTCTAGAATTCGGCCCTGTCACGGCTGAGACGCGTGTTCAAATCCCGCCGAGGGCGCCATTATTTTATCAATGAAAAAACTTCATCAAGAATTTCCTTGCTCGCAGCTGCAACAAAAGATAATCGTGTTTCATAACTTAGATCTGAATCCAGAGGCTGTAAGTTTTCATCTAACATTAATCCGCCAGCCTCTTTTATCAGAAGATATCCAGCTGCCATATCCTGAATTCTAATCTTTTTTCTCAAGTCAATGAAAATATCAACCAATCCTTGTGCAAGGAAAGCCATCTCTAGTGCATTTGCCCCAAAATGTCTGACATGATGATGCTTTTCAAAAATGGGAGCAAGCTTTTGAAGTAATTCTGGAGATGAGCCAGAACTATTAATTCCAATAACCTTATAAATTGGCTTTTCATCGTGGACAAAAATTGATTTGTCATTTAGGAAAGCACCTTTTTCTTTTGATGCCCAATAAATATCTCCAGTTGAAAGATTGGTAACCGCTGCATCCGTAATAGAACTTAGTTTTTCGTTTGTTGCAAATGCAAGTGAGCAACAAAAAAATGGTACTCCTCTTACGGCATTTGCACTTCCATCTATCGCGTCCATTATAACAAAGCCCTTGGGGTTTGGTGATAGTTCTACCCTACCACATTCTTCACCAAGTACTATACAATCAAAATTTATTTTCTTTAGATAATCAAGTACCGTCTTTTCTGCAATAATATCGATATTTTGGGAAATATCCCCGCCTGCACCTATTCCAAAATTTCCAGTCACAGCTTCTTTTGTGCCAGCTAGATCTTTGACGTTTTCATAAACAAGTTTTGAAGCAGTGCGAAGAATTTCGATTGTATCCATAGAGAATTCAAAATAGAACATAATTTAAGTGAAAATTTTTTTGAAGGCATAAATAGGAATTTGGAAATATTATTTCGTGAGTGGCAAAGATGAATCAGTTACCAGCAAGAATTCCCTAATGGGTACAAAATCTGGCAAGAAGATTATCAAACAGGCATTATTCAAGTCTAAGGGATACAAGCAGTTTAACCAATACAAAGAGGAATACGAAACAAACTTTCCCATATTTGCCAAGCGATTCGCAAATGACCTGCTGCAACAAATTAAAGCTGATTCATCACCTAACGTTACGCAGCAGAAATTTGGAGAGGAAGTGGGCTCAACTGAAATCATTTTAGATTCGTCACAAATTGATCCAATCAAGTCAAAACTAGAAAACATTGAAGTTCTAAATGATAGAGTTTTGAGAATTCTTAATTCTAATTTTGTTAAAATGACTTTTCCTGTATTCAATGCATTGTTCGATGCTTCAATAGAATACTATAAGGATAACAAAGATCCAAAACTTCGAGAAAATATTGTTGACGGGCATATTATTGCAATAGATCTCAGTGAGCCGATGGACAGGATTATTGACAAGGATGAAGATCTGGATTATCTTGATGATTATAAGCTGATGAATCCATATATCCTAAAGTTAGCTCGCGACAAAATTGCAAAAGGTGGGGACGAAGTTTTAAATCAATTTGAATCTGGATTTAAAGATGCTAGAATTGGCCAATACCTTGATGTCAAATTAAAACAAAATCCTACTTCAATTTCAGAGAAAGAACTTGATGAAAGCTACAAAAAATATCGTTCTGTAATGGGTACAGCTGGTTGTAACATGGCGCTTTCTAGGCAACCTCTTGGAGAAATATTTCGAATAGGAATGGGCAAGGCTTCAGAATCAGTTGGATGTGGTAATGAAATTGAAGATTCAATACGAGACAATGCGGTGAAAATTCCGTCATGGCCACTGTATTATAGCTTGTTAGAAAATGATGTTCGAAAAGGCTTTGATCTGACTATGGAAAGGAGTGAATCTTATCTTAGTGAAGCTAGAAAAGCGCTTGATGATTTACCAGAAAACTTTTCCCATAGGAAATTTTTAGAATTTTTATTTTTAACAGTAGAACATTATAACGAGTTTTGGTTTAATAGATTACAAAAGATGAATATCTGGTCAGAGCTCAAATCTAATCTTCCAAAGTGATTTTTATGATGTGGTCAGAAAAATATCGCCCTAAAAATATTGTTGACCTAGTTGGTAATGAGGAAGCAAGATATGATTTTGTTGAATGGTTTACTAAATGGAA
>Ga0315336_1004669_pt1 | contig 15896 bp, 15 predicted proteins | sample ASW5metaG_FD_204512 | JGI IMG/M metagenome (GOLD analysis project Ga0315336, IMG submission 204512) | Ammonia-oxidizing marine archaeal communities from Monterey Bay, California, United States - ASW #5 | ecosystem: Environmental > Aquatic > Marine > Intertidal zone | place: USA: California...
CTACCTCTGTCATTTTGACAAATAAAACGGTCGACGGGTTCACCATCCCGGCAAGCAGGCTTAGAAGCGACCATGCTTAGCCCGAAAGCCAGTTCGCGCCCTTCGGCAGATCCGAAGGATTAATCATGCAGGCCTTCATGCGTCGATAAAGTGTTGCTCGACCGATACCCAGAATTTTTGCGGCTTCCCCTCGCTTGCCTTTCGCGGTTTCAAGCGCCTTTAGAATGCGCTCCCTCTCGGACTGCACCTGGTAGTCGCGCCGCATGGTTGGATGTTCCGGGGCACCCGTAATCTCCGGAGGTAAGTCTTTTTCCCGTATTACCGGCCCTTTGCAATGTATCGCCGCAGACGAAATGGCGTTTTTCAACTCCCGCACGTTGCCCGGCCATGCGTAATTAACGAGCATGTGCATTGCGTTCTGATCGATCTGCTCTATGTTGTTGCCGGTCGCAGCACGAGCTTGGTCAATAAAGACGTCAACAAGCAGCGGAATATCGTCGATTCGTTCCCTCAACGTCGGAAGCTGAATTCTTGCAACGCGGAGACGGTAAAGAAGGTCCAGTCGAAAATTGCCGGACTTGACCTCCGTATCCAGATCTTTATTCGTTGCGGCAAGGATCCGCACATCGACCTTTCTTGAGTGCGTGTCTCCGATACGCACTACTTCTTTCTGCTCCAGAGCGCGCAAGATCCGCGTCTGTGTGTTCATGGGAACATCCCCAATTTCATCCAGGAAGATCGTTCCCCCCTCTGCCGCCTCGAAGAACCCCTCTTGATCGGCAGAAGCATCGGTGAAGGCGCCTTTCTTGTGACCGAACAATTGGCTATCGATCAACGTGTCGCTCAATCCCGCAGAATTCACGACGATAAGGGGCATATCGCGACGGGAACTTGTATTGTGAATGGCTCGTGCCACGAGTTCCTTGCCCGTTCCTGTTTCGCCCTCGATTAGGACTGTCGCATCAACTTTGGCAACATCGCTGATCAACTGGAACACATGAGTCACTTGGTCAGTTTTGCCCACAATGTTCTCAAAGCTTGCCTTTTCTTGTAGCAATTGGCGCAAATCGTAAACTTCGGAGGTGTCATACATATATAGGATGCGCTTTCCCGGTTCGCGCGGATCGTTGCGGACATCAATTTCAAGTAGAAACTGCCTACCATGGCGTGTCTGCGCACGCACCGGAACGCGTTTTGGCGTCGTGGGCGGATCTTGGATAAGTTTATCGATTCGTGCCTTTCCGTCATCGACCAGAGGCAGGACTTCATCCCAACGTCTACCTTTTGCCGCCGTATCGTCTACGGAAAGTAGACGGACGCCGCTGTCGCTCCAGAATTCAATGAACCCGTGCTCATCAATGATAGCCGTGATCACCTCAAGCTGGTTCAATATGGACAGAAGATCCGCGTGGCTCTGTTGGGTTCGAGCGAGCATTTTTGTCTGATCTCGGCGAAGCAGGGACAATTCATTCGTGTTCTGCTGCACCTGGAATGCTCGGCGGGCATCCGGGGTTGCGTCCAAGTACAACACCCAATCCCCGGCCGGACCAGGAAACAGGTGGATGTCTGCGTATACGTCGCGAACAACGTGAACGAGAGGTAGAAAGAGCTGATCTCCATCTAGAGGGAGGATACCCTCAAGGTAGTCGAGTTGATGCCCAACAGGTGAGTCCGGTTGTAAGCCACCAAATCCATATTTTCCACAATCGCCGCCCTCCTCAACAACAGCACCCGTCTCATCGATGTGGAGGAAGGCCGGGCTGCGCCTGTCGATGCATAGTGCGTTGAGTTTATCGGCGACGTAAGGGGGGATGCTGCTGGTGCCGTCTTCGGCTTGGCTTTTCGCTTCGTGGGACATCGTTCATCCCTTGATGACGGATATTCCGCAACCTACATCACGTTCGCGTCTGCTGGGTTTGCACGGACGCTCACATTGACCCGGCGAGGCTGCATGACATCCGGGTTGAATCTCGTTTTAAATCCGGTCGCTATCTTTCCACGATGTCGCGGGCCAGCACCTCGAAAGCGGCATCAACTCCTATGCCGGTTTTGGCGCTTGTCTTCTGCGTCGACCAACCTTGCGCGTTCAGCTGTTTGATGGCGACATCATCGACTTCCCATTCCTCCGACATGTCGTATTTATTGATCAATAATACGGACGGAATGGGTCCGATAGACTCCTGCACGCGTCGCGAAATTGTGGTGACGGTGTCGAGCGTTTCCTTGCGTGTGCCGTCAGCTACAAATATTATTCCGGCGGTACCACGCAGATAACCAGACGAAATTTCCTGATTGGCGTCTTCTCCCTGTATGTCCCATATCAACAAGTCGATGTCTTGACCTTCGACCGACATTTCTCTCTTGCCTACTTCCACTCCAACCGTCGTGTGATACTTCGGCGCAAATGTGCTCGTGGTAAACTGTTGGACGAGACTTGTTTTACCAACCGCGAAGGCGCCTAACATGCAGATCTTCTTCTTTATCATGTCGCTGAACTTTACGACCTGAATTCGAAGAAAAGCAAGCTATTAGGCTTTTTGGGCCAGTCCCGGCTGCCTTAACCTCACTGTCTATGCATAGCGTGTCCTGAATTTTGGCCTGACAATTAAAAGCCAGGGATCTGCGGCGACCCCTGGCTTGTTAATCGAGCAGGCCTTCAACCAGTACGACTTCTGTGGAAGCTCCGCCGGATGATAGGCGACTGGAGTCCGTACATACCGTACCGGTATCGGTCTGGGCTCACCGATCATATTAGCAACACCCGTGCCAAGACTTCGGTAACAATCCAAAGGATCAGACAGCGGGATTCTCAAACCGTTTGAGTGAAGATGTTTATCCAAACATCTCCGTATGGAGGAACCTGCACTTGTAACTGCTGTCTCGTACCGCCTGCGGTACGTCTCACGCAGCGAGACGTCAATATCGAAAGAAACGAGCTTTACATGTAATCCGTTAAACGTTGTTAAAGACCGTTTACCGCGAGTCTCTTTTTCGTCACGTAATGCAAAATGAATTTCAAAATGCATCAGGATCAATGTGGCATCTGTCGAAAGTTTTCCGTCAGTAAGAGGTTATAAACCTCGACACGGTTTTCCCTCATTCTCCAAGGCATTGTTTTTAACATGTACCGATTGGCGGAACACGGGCGCGAACTGAACCGAGAATGTGGTTGTGAGCTCGCATGCATGACTGCAGCGTGAGTTTTGTCATGAACAGATTCGAAATCATTCATAACACTGTTAACTGGAAAGTCTGAATTGGACTCGTCCGCGCGCCGCGCTCTTTGCAGTCCCTATCGCCTGCGCCTCGGGACAGGGCGGGTTGACGACGATGTGATGAATGCAGATAAGAAAAAAGCTCGCAGCGCATGCAAGGATACAAATTCTGATTGCCCAAGGTGGCGTGTTGTGCTCTAGAATATCCTATTATGCCTCACACACTGCCCGATATCCTTAAGATTCCCCCGACGACTTATTCCGGAAGAGGTTCAATCCAAAACCTGTCTTCGGAATGTAAATCCTTCGGAGAACGCGGAATCTTAGTACATGGCCGATCGCTCGAGCAGGAGGGCCGGTTCAAAACTGTTCTCGATTCCTTTAACAACAGAGTAACCCTGATGCCCTGGTGCCACCAAGGTGGTGAACCCACACTGAACCAACTCGAGACGCTGTTGACCGAAGCCCGGGAATTTCAGCCCGAATGGGTCGCGTCCGTCGGCGGAGGCAGCGTGATGGATATTGCCAAGGCGTGCGCGGGACTCCTGGACGCGCCAAAACCCGTGGTCGAGTACCACGAGGGCGAAACGCTGCCGGCCACGCGTATCCCTAATCTTGCTGTCCCGACAACTGCGGGGACCGGATCGGAAGCCACTAGCGTGAGCGTTTTGACAAATAAGGAAAAAGGGATAAAAAAGTCGATTCGTCATCCTTCGCATCTACCTCGCGTGATTATACTTGATTCGGAACTGCTCGAAAGCTGTCCAAGAGACGTTGTGGCTTGGTCCGGGTTGGATGCGTTTACCCAAGCCGTAGAGTCATATGTCAGCAGAGGTGCAACCTGGTTCAGCGATGTATGCGCCCTGAAAGCGGTCCGTATGGTTAACACTGCACTTCCTGCGGTCTACGCCGGCGAAACCGGTCACACTTCGCAGCAACTCCTTGAGGGAAGCTACCTGGCCGGACTGGCTCTCTCGCATGCGCGCCTGGGATTTGTGCATGGTCTGGCGCATCCGCTTGGTTGTCGGTATCAGGTGGCCCACGGGTTGGCCTGTGCTGTCTGCCTGCCCCCGGTACTGGAGTTCAACCGTAAAGCCATTACGCAAAAATACGAGGGGCTGTCCGCAATCGTCGGCGGCGACCTGATTCAACACACTGAAGCATTGCTGGAAAAACTTGGCGTCGCGTCTCCCTTCAAAGGACAATCCGTAGAAGATCAAGAAGGGATCGTGAGTGAAACGCTTGCATCGGGGTCCACCAAAGCCAATCCGCGTAAAGTTACGAAACGCGATGTTAAGGCAATGCTGAAAAAGCTCTTCTGACAGGATCGCCGCCCGTACATCAGAGCTCGCAATCAGCCTCCCATCACCGTAACGATAATCTTTCTTGAACGAGGACGAACGTCGCATTCAAGGTGGAAAATTTGCTGCCAGGTGCCGAGTTCGGGTTTTCCGTCGCTAACCGGCAACGTCAAACCCGGGCCCATCCACGTTGCCTGCAAATGCGAATGTCCGTTGCCGTCGTGCCAAGCTTGCTCATGTCCGTAAGATGTGCTCGGAGGTATCAGCCTGTCCAGGAGCTCCGGCATGTCCTGCCGAAGACCGGGTTCGAATTCGATCGTGCCTACAGTTGCGGTGCTGCCTATGTTGAACACATGCACGACACCGGTTTGAAGACGAGACTGCCTGAGTACCTTGGCGACATCGTCGGTTATATCATGCATGTCGCCATGCCCCGACGTGTCGAGTTCAATTGTTTCCTGAAACGTCATTTACAATCTCCTCTCAAGATTTCCCCTGGCGACGTATGACAGCGTCGGCAAGTCGCTTGCCAAGTTGGCGATAATCTTTGGGCGTCAGTTCGGTGCTACCGATCTGTGAGTACGGGATGTGTATTGAGAGCGAACAAACCCCGTAATGTGAGAACGCAAATGGTTCACAGGACTCGCGCATGAATTCACTCGAGACGTAGGTAGGTGTCAATGCCGTCTTGAACATGTTGGCCCAGCGTTCAGCTTCCTTTCTCAAATCGGGATCCGTATCGCTTTCAGCCGGCAGGCAGCTATGTACGCCATCACGTACGCTGACGGCAGAAGCGCTCAATTCCAGTATCAGCAATGGACGACATCGCTCTTTCCATCGTTGAACGTCAGTGTCGAGAATTCTGAGTTCCGGGCGGGACGGATCGACGGCAGAAGCGCGGTAGTGACCGCGCAGGACTCCGTCGATATCGGCGAGCGGCTGCGCCCAGACCATTAACGGGGTCTTGCCCGAAACGGAAAGATGGCGCAGAAGACCATCGAGCACCCAGGATCCGGGGGTCTCTCCTGCGTGCCGCCTTGCAACAATGTACAGCCCCGGATGATTATCGCTGGTCGCCTGGTATAAATTGCTGAGCCTTACGATCTCGCGACCGCCACCACTTATTCCAATGCTGTCGAGCTTCCAGTAGCCCTTGGCCTTCGATACAAGATTTTTGATTTCCGGCATGCCATATGGGTAACAGAGAGCAACTTCTACGGAAGGTTCGGGATACCTGAGATTCCAAACCACGCGTCGCTGACCGTCAGGCTCACGCTCGATGACGCCATGTTTCATCCGAGACCAACCCTGTCCATCCTTGTGGTAGACCGGCACTAGCGCCGACGGCTCGTCGATCTCGCTAAGCGTATCAGCGTGTTTCAGGATCAGTTTTATGCGCGTCCCTTGAGGTGTGTCCGGCGTCGATTCGAACAGGCGGAAGTAAAACCAAAGCCGCTCCGCAAAACCGCAAGGCGAAGGTGAAAACTGAACCTCAACTTCGTCCCCGTTGGTGCGAATCCGTGTAGCACAGGCGTTACCGTATGGCATTCGAGTTGTAAGTTTCAGTGCCATGCGCGCAGATTGAAAAAACTCCTGAGTAAATGTGCCTGGTCCGCTGCAGTTGTACCGGGCCAATTACGAAACGTGGCGCTAACCCGCCTCCCTGGATGCAATCCTCTCTGATTTTTCCAGCATCTGACGAGCGTGTTCCCGCGTAACAGTTGTGAGCTTTTCGCCTCCTAGCATCCGCGCGATCTCATCTACACGGCCATCACTGTCGAGCTGCAGAATGCGAGTGAACGTGCGTCTATTGTGGACTTCTTTGGCGACAGCATAGTGCGAAGCCCCATGGACTGCAACCTGTGGCAGGTGCGTTATACATATGACCTGATGCCCCTCGGCAACGTGTGCGAGCTTACTGCCGACGGCGTTGCCCATTTCGCCTCCTAGATTGGCATCGATTTCGTCAAAAATCAGGACCGGAATCTTATCGTGCTCGGCGAGAACTGCCTTTGTTGCCAGCATTACTCGGGAAATTTCACCGCTTGAAGCGATCGCGCGCAGCGGGCACATCGCTTCTCCGGGATTCGGTGCGAATCCGAAATCCACACTTTCCATGCCATTTGCCTTGGGCTTGCATTCCGCGAAGTTCACTTCAAAAGCACCCTGAGAAAACCCGAGGTCGTGCAGTGCCGATGTGATTTTCTTGACAAGACGTTTCGCGGCGGCACGTCTCCGCTTTCCCAGCTCGCCTCCGCGTTCACGAAGGAAACCATTGATCCTTTCGAGCTCTTCGCCAAGCTCTTGCACCTGTTCGTCCCGGGTTTCGAGATCATGCTTCCGCTGCTGAGCCTTTTCCAGGTGAGCAAGTATTTCCTCGACGCCGGACCCATACTTGCGTTTGAGGTTTTCATAGACCATTTTTCTATTCTCGAGGAAAAGCATGCGATCTGGGCTGGACTCCATATCGGCGACGGAGTGCTGCAACGAGCGCGACAACTCTTGTATCTGTATCGCAATCGCTTCTGCATCAGCGATCCAGGCATCGGAGTCCTCGACGATCTCCCGCAGGCCTTTCAGCGCGCGTTGAACAACCGTCATCTGCTCGAACGCTGAGGCTTCGCCTTCGGTCAGCGCGTCGCACGCCATGTTCGCCTGCTCGAGAATCTGTTGTGCATTGGATGCGCGCGTGTGTTCAGTCTCGATCGATTTCTGATCTTGGACGCTGATCTCCGCAGTTTCGATTTCATTTATCTGGTGTGTAAGCAAGTCGAGCTGTTCGCTGATGTGCAGGTCTTCACCGTCTAGCGCATGCAGTCGCGCTTGAAGGTTCTGTCGAATTTCAAATATTTCCTCGTATGCCGACCGGAGAACGTCAAGATTGCCGAAGGCATCGAGTATCTGTAGCTGATACTCGGGATTCAGCAATGATTGGTGATCGTGCGGGCCGTGCAGATCTACAAGAACCTGGCCAATGGTTTTAAGAACACCAACCGTCGCTGCGCTGTCATTCACATGCACCCGCCCAGGGCCATCCGTTGCGACGCTCCGCCGTACGACTAGTGCGCCATCGTCAATCGGATCAAGTCCGGCTTCTTCCAAAATCGCGTTGACTGTTTGCGCCGTGGCGGGCTGAAAGACGGCTTCAACTAAACATTGTGATTCGCCCGTGCGAACCAGGGATTTTTCCGCGCGCTCGCCCAGGATGAGCCCCAACGCTGCAATGAGAATTGATTTACCGGCACCCGTTTCGCCGGTTATCACGTTCAGACCGTGGCGAAACTCAACCGTCACATCCTCCGCGATTGCAAAATTCTTCACGCGTAATGAGACCAGCATGACTACGATCATAGCGTGAAGCAGCTCTATCGGCCACTGCAAAGAGGGTGTGGATAGATGCTGCCGGATGAAGCGGAATGCGAAGCCGAGATCATCTATGCCTTTGATAAAAACTTCGATGTCCGCGTATCCACGCGCACCACTTCGTGAGGCTGCAGATATTCTGGCACGTGAACGACCAGGCCAGTGCTTAACGTTGCGGGCTTCGCTCTGGCAGAGGCCGTCGCGCCGCGAGACGATGGTTCAGATTCAATTACCTCGAGTTCAACGACATCGGGAAGTTCGATAGAGAGAATTTTCGCATCGCTCAATAATGCAGTGATCCCCTCGAGTCCCTCCGTGAGAAATTTCTTTTCATGCTGCAGATCGCTGTCATTGAGTGCAAATTCGCTGTAGTCCTCCAGATCCATGAAGATGCATGTGCCCGCATGCGAATATGAAAACTGGACCTCACGCCGCTGAACATCTACCGATGGCAGTTCGTCATCGCCCCTGAGCGTTTGATCCTGTTTCTGCTTCGACACAAGATTCCGAAAGCGAATCTTGTAGAGGCTGGCGCCGCCACGGGCAGAAGGTGTCTGCACCTGAAGATCCTCGACGACATGCGGTTGGTCATTGATGCTAACGAATGTCCCGCGTCTAAAATCGGAAGCTTTGGGCATATCTAAAGGCGTATATTGCGGCAGGCGAGGTTCTCACCATCCAGCATCACCACATAGCCGGGTGCAACGCGAAGGTATAATTAGACAAATTCTACGGGACCTTCAAGAGCGAGATAAGATTCGCGCCAAGAACCTCTCATAATAGTTCCGAACCGTGCGTCCATGGCTAAATAGTCTGGTAGGCTGCGCAGTCCCTTGCGCGCCCGACTCATGGTTAATGCGGCGGTCATGGGATTGACCGTTCTACTATTTGCATGTGAAAAAACGTCAATAATTCTAATAACCAAGCATGCTGATTCTTGCACCTTGTGTAACGACTTGCCCTAAACGCCGTTACTACTTTTTTTGTTTTTCGCTCGATAATTGGCTTGACAGGATCCTACTAGTTGGTAGATTAGCTCTCATGAACACCAAAAATCGCTTTTTAAAAATTTGAGTTCGTATTAATGCAATTTCTGTAACTAGCGGCATGCATGGGAAGTATACACAATATATCCCTACTAGTTGGTAGTTAATAGAATGGGTGATCGAAAATCAGAAATTTTGGAACTCGCGACGGAACTTATCCAGACCAGGGGCTACAGCGCATTTAGCTACCAGAACATCTCGGATCGCCTTGGCATCCGGAAAGCCAGCATCCATCACCACTATCCGAAGAAGGAAGATCTCGGCAAGGCAGTGTTGGAGAATTACACGGATCGCGCAAAGAAAAATCTCCAGTTGGTCGCGGAGACGTCGAACGACCCGTGGCAACGACTGGACGGCTTCTTCGAACTAGTGCGAAGTACTCAACAGAAGGGTGATCGTATTTGCTGTATTGGATCTGTCCATGCCGCGCTGAGTGTTGTTCCGAATGAAATCGGTGAGACTGCGAACAATCTGGCTCATTTCATACTGTCGTGGCTCTCAAAAGTCCTGAGAGATGGAAGAAAGGAAGGTAACATGACTTTTCTTGGCGAACCGGAAACCCAGGCCCTGGCGATATTTTGCGCAATGCAAGGCGCGTTGCAGATGGATCGTGCGGAATCCGACGGAATTCTCGAATCCGTGATAGTACAGCTTAGGAACAACCTATCGGGATGACACAACGAATGATCTACCTACTGATAGGTAGGCATCAAAAGGAGAACAACTGATGACAACTGCACCTGCCAACATCCGGATATTCAATGACAGCACCTTCGAGAAAGAGGTGATACAAAGTACGAAGCCAGCGCTGGTAGATCTATGGGCGGAATGGTGCGGTCCCTGCCGTGCGCTGGCGCCGACAATCGAATCGATTGCATCGGATTACGAAGGTCGGGTTGTGGTCGGTAAACTTGACGTGGATTCCAATCCCGCAACAGCTGCAAAATACGGGATCCGTTCGATTCCAACGGTGCTGATCATCAAGGACGGTGACGTCGTCGAACGCATTACCGGTCTAAATTCTCGTGAGCAGTACGACGAGGCCCTAAGAAAAGTGGCCTAGTTTGGATGTTTGCACGAACAGTCGTGCAACACTGCCCGAAGGACCGTGTCAGGGCCCCGTCTCAAATCGAAAGCAGAGGTGGACGAAGCCTCCGGCTGAGTTAACTCGGCGGGACGCCTCGTCCACCCTGAAACAGAATACAAAGGCGCCTGTAGGTTGAGCCGCACACGCACTAGCGGAGCTTCTCTGCATCCGAAATAGGCTTATCCAATATGAGGTTTCTTTTGATACTCGAATCAGTACTCAAGCAAGCAATTTGTCTACGTAGTCAAAATTCGAGCGGCTCCGGGCAAGTGTGTCTGGTAAGTGGCGTTCAAGAGCGTCTTTGATCTCCGTGTGACGTGCCCAACAATCTTCAAGGGTCGTAACCAGGGAATTGGCCCGCAGTTGATCAATCTCGAGCACATACGCTGCCTGCTCGAGCGGTTCGAGAACACCGGCGGCCTTTGCCCCGTAACCAATCACAACAGTTGGAACGTACTGAGAGAGAGCGGAGATTGCAGAATGCAGACGCCCGGCACAGAACAACGAACAACGGCCAATAACTGCCTTTGCAACGTCGGGCGGAAGATCTCGATCTATCGAATGGATAGGGACTTCATCTTTAAGTGCATTTGCAAACTTTGCACTGACAATACGATCGTCACGTGCCGCTCGCGGGCCCGTTGAGTGCGACAACACCAGTAGAGAAAAGTCATTCGCTCGCACAAAGGAATTAACTGCCGATGCAACTTCACGCAGGAAGCCGCCGCGCAGTCCGTCTCGCCCCCTGCTTTTTCTATGCCCTAACAGACGCGTCAGCGTTATGCCTAGCACTGGGCGGTCCCAGAACCCTTCCGGGGCATTCTCCAAAACATTGTCGACGTGATTTGCAGGCGCGTTTTCGAGCAGATGTGACAGGTCTGCAGTGAGGTGAATGTCCGGCCGCGTAACGTCTATGGCCTGCAAGTAATCTAATGTGGATGTATCTCTCGCAGTAATCACTGCCGCTCGATTTAGCACCCTTCGGATCAGCGGTGTTGTCAGCCAGAAGGGGCCTATTGTTTGCGCGCATACCATCAGCGGCCTGTGCATAGTTTGCGCCAGCCACAGTGGATACAGGTGGGAAATTACGACATGTGGACCGTACTCTTCGCATATCGCATCTCCGGAAACGTCCAAAACGAGATCGGACTTGCGAATGGCCTCGATTTCAGCATCACGAGTGCCCCAGTTCAGTCCCCATCGTGTCGCGATCCTCGTCATGCAAAGGGCTAGGTCACGTCGGTTTGATCGAATTACTGGAACCTTAATTTTTTCATAAATGGGCTGGTCGATCTCCGGAAAGGGAGAGGCTATGGTTACCTGAATTCCCTGGTTGCGTTCTAATAGAGATTTGGCCGCAACCATCACCATGGCGCCATCGCCCTTGTTACACGAACAATAGGTTCCGGTGATGACGACGTGCTTCAATTTTCCCTCACAATTTTTTCTCACCGTCGCGAATTGGAGAATTACGAGCTCCCGGATTCGCCTTCATTCGACGTAATCGTGTCACAATTTGACGCATTTCGAGCCCGCTCACGTGAAATTTGCAACAGTTCTCGCCGTGATTCAAACGATACTCTGCATGAACCCTTTGGCTCAGAAACATGGCACATGTGCTGCTTATGAGTATGCGTTGTTCAATCGCACAGGTACTATCATTGATTAACGCAATATAGAGGTCACACCATGAGAGCGAGCTCAAAGAATAGGCGTACAGGCGGCTTTACCCTTGTAGAAATCATGATCGCTGTCGCGATCATTGGTATTATTGCCACGATGGCAATACCCGCGTTTGTGAAGGCGCGAACAAAGTCTTCCCAAACAGCTTTCATAAATGATTTGCGCATATTTAGCGATGCGGCAGATTACTATGCGCTCGACACCGGTAATTACTTTGAAGACAGCGCTACTGGTGTCCTTCCCACAGGCCTGAGCGATTTCATAGACAATCACACATGGACAAGGCGTACACCCATTGGCGGACAATGGGACTCGGAATTCTTGGACACCGGAATCACCTCCGGACTCGGGGTGCACTTCCTCGCAGACCCCAATCCGGGTGATTCGTTCATGACGCAGATTGACAGAGAATACGATGACGGAAATCTCGCAAGCGGTTCTTTTCGCAAGATAGCGGGCGATCGCTACTACTACGTCATGGCGGAATAAAAGGCGTGACGACGGACCAGATTTAAAGATGCGGCCTTGCCCAGGGCCCGGCGAAGAGTGGGGGTGTGGACGAATGAAGCCGTCTGCCTCCCGCTCTTCCATTTTTTACTCAAGATTCGCACATCACCCTGTCGACGACGACGCGGGGCTCGTCTCAGCGGCTCGTGCAAGACGTGTAACCCTTCCCCGCAGTATCGCGTCTACTACGGCATAGGGCAAAAAGCGTCGCACCAATGCGCCGGCATACGCTGAGGGTGTGATGCAGTATCGACGCCAAGGTCGCGAAGATTCCAATGCGTGTGCAACTTTCTTTGCGACGGCTTCGGGAGACTTGTTCATAATCCCGGGTGTTTTTATGCTGTTGCGTCGGCGGCGCAATTCACGCGCGAAGAATTCCCCAAAACGTGATTCGTTTTCGGATACGGAAGATTCGAGTTGATCGATTGCATTCTGCCGGAAGGCAGTGATTATGGGGCCCGGCTGAATCACTGAAAGCGCCACGCCCGTACCATGAAGTTCGACACGTAGGCTGTCGGAAAGCGCCTCCAAAGCGAACTTCGACGAGCAATACGCCCCGAGAAACGGCAGGGACACATTTCCGAGGACAGAACTGATATTGACGATGCGTCCAGCCCCCTGGGCACGTAGTGCTGGAATGAAAGCTCTTGTCAGTTCCTGCAACCCGAATACATTCACTTCGAACTGCGCGCGAAGCGCCTCGCGAGACAGGTCCTCGACGGCCCCGGGCTGCCCAAATCCGGCATTGTTGACGAGTGCGCCCACTTTACCCTGTTCACCTCCAAGGATCTCCTGCGCCGCCTTATTTACGGACGCGCTATCCGAAAGGTCCATGTCAACATCGAGCAGGCCGTAGTCGCGGAGCATTTTTAAGTCGCGCTCCTTGCGCGCCGTTGCAAACACGCGCCAGCCGCGCTCCTTAAGCAGCACTGCCGTCGCCAGGCCAATGCCTGTCGAACAACCAGTCACAACGGCAACCTTTGGAATCGGAGGATAACGCATATTATGCCAACTATGTCATTGGGGCCAGATCTTCGGTGAAGCCGCGCTCGGTAAACATGGTGTCCGGATTCAGTAAATCATCAGGGTCAAATAGCAGCTTGATACGACGCATCAGGCCAGTCAGTTCCGCACCCCATTCGCGCTCGAGGAAAGGCGCTCTGGAGCGGCCCATCCCGTGCTCGGCAGTGATCGTACCGCCATACGAGATGACCGTGCCATAAACCTCTTCGGCAACCTGGTTCATGAGTTTGGACAGATCCGGGGCATTCACATCAAATAGGGGCCTCAGGTGCAGGTTCCCGCTTCCGGCGTGACCATAGATCGGCGTGGTCAGCTTGAACTTCCTGAACAATGCTTCTACATCCTTGATGAAACCTGCGAGGTGGCACGGATCGACTCCGACATCATTGACCACAGACAGGGCCTTATAACCGTCCTTGTAGTTACGCAAAACAGGAAGCAGCGATTTGCGTGCACGCCAAACTTGCGCCTGCTCCTTTTCTCCCTCAACCGTGACTTGAGGCGCCGCTAGTGCGTAGCTGTTTTCTTTGAGTATGCGCTCAACGTTTACGATTTGATCGTATCTTTCCTCGCCTTCATACTCTACGAGCAAGGTGTGGCAGTGTTCCGCCGGGATCGGCAAATCGGGGTTGCGGTCTCTGACAAGATCGAGTGCGTTGCTGTTCATAATTTCAATCGCCGCGACGCCAACATTGCGAATGTGCTGTACCGCGTCGCCCGCTTCGTGCAGATCTTTGAAATAGAGCAGCGTCGTGGCCTTGCCGGGCACGAAAGGCACACTCCCTAGTGTCGCCTCAGTCACAATGCCCAGTGTGCCGACGCTGCCTACGAGCAACTGGGCGATCGTTTCGGCCACAGTTTCATCGCGGATGAACGTAAACATGTTGTAACCGCTCGCAGTTTTCAGATCCTTGCGGGACGACAATACGTTTCTGACCGTATCGCATTCCGCAATTTCGTCACGTAACGCCTGGACACCCTCCCTCAAGGCATCGGGTATCGTGGACGCATTAGCCGTGTCCACCAGGTCCCCTTGCGCGGTGACAAATTTCAGCTGCTTTACGTAGCGGTCAATGGACCCATGCTTCAGCGCATGCGGGCCGCTCGCCTTCGCCGCTACGTTTCCACCCAGCAGGCTGATAGGGCCGCTCGTGGGGTCAGATGGGAGAAATAGACCTCGTTCCAACAGATACGCCTGCAGCTTATCGTGGCGCAGGGCAGGCTCGACGACTACATTGGGGCTGTCTCCGCTCTCATCGAACTCGAGGATGTCATCCATTGGGCCCGTTTTGCTGAATGCGAGCACGATTCCCCGACCAAGAGCGCTGCCTGACGTACTCGTGCCTCCGCCGCGTGGCGTGACGGGGATACGTTCTTCCTGCGCGAAACGCATGAGGGCTGCGATGTCGTCTGCGCTCTGGGGCGTTACAACGGCGAGCGGGGGAATGTGATAGATGCTCCAGTCCGTGGCAAACCGGATAAGCGTTTTCTCGTCGCTCATCACTGGGCCTTGAACACGTTCACTGAGCGCTTGCACCAGTTTTTCGTTTTTCATTCGGATCGTCTCCCTCGGGTGAAGCAACGCTTCCATGCCTTAGCATCATGGCGTTCACCCGTGAAGAAGAATCGGAATTTGAAAACACGAGAAGAAGGGTGTATACGATGTAAAGGCTTTGCTTGCCATCAGAGAGGAGACCGAAGTTGAGCGAACTTCCATCTTGTTTCATGCGACTGGACACGACATCCGAGAAGGATGTCTATTACTACAGCCTGCGCGCCTTACAGGATAACCTGAACGCGGACATTTCGCGCTTTCCCTATGCCGTTAAGGTATTCATGGAAATGATGCTTCGTATGCAGAGGCATCCCGCCTACAACGAAGGGCAAGTTCGTTCGCTTGCAATGTGGACGCCCAACGAAGAAACGCAGGGTGAATATCCGTACATGCCCTCGCGCGTGTTGCTGCAGGATTTTACGGGGGTTCCATGTGTTGTGGATCTTGCCGCAATGCGCAATGCACTGAGACGACTCGGAGCGGACCCTGCGCGAATCGAGCCACAGGTGCCCGTGGATCTCATCATCGATCACTCTGTTCAGATCGACGAATATCGCGGTCAAAATTCTTTTAAATTGAACCTCGAGCGCGAGTTCGAGCGTAATCGTGAGAGATACCTGTTTCTGCGTTGGGGGCAAGAGGCATTTGAAAAGGTTTCCGTTCTGCCGCCGGGACTCGGCATCTGCCATCAAGTGAACATGGAATATCTCGCCAAGTGTGTCGCGACGCTGACGGATGAGAACGGTCGCACCGTGGCGATCCCGGACAGCTGCGTCGGAACCGATTCGCACACACCGATGGTAAACAGCATGGGAGTTGTTGGCTGGGGCGTCGGTGGGATCGAAGCCGAAGCAGCCATGCTCGGCCAGCCCATGCCCATTCTTACGCCGAAGGTCCTGGGGTGCCGACTGGTGGGTAAGATGGCGGCCGGCTCCACACCCACCGACGTTGCGCTACAGGTGACGCAGACACTGAGGGCGAAGGGTGTTGTCGGATACTTCGTCGAGTATTTCGGCCCCGGGCTTGATCACATGACAGTTGCTGATCGGGCGCCGCTTGCAAACATGACACCGGAGTACGGCGCAACCATGGGCCTTTTCCCCGTCGACGGTTCAA
>Ga0315336_1004670_pt1 | contig 15888 bp, 13 predicted proteins | sample ASW5metaG_FD_204512 | JGI IMG/M metagenome (GOLD analysis project Ga0315336, IMG submission 204512) | Ammonia-oxidizing marine archaeal communities from Monterey Bay, California, United States - ASW #5 | ecosystem: Environmental > Aquatic > Marine > Intertidal zone | place: USA: California...
AATTGATGTGACGGGTGCGTATGCAAAAGACGGGGATACTATCGCGGGGTTAAAGGTCGATGGTGTTGATTGGCCGGACTTGCGGATGATGTTAATTGATTCTGAGGAGACGGGCCGGAATTCGCATGCGAAGTCGTTGCATCCTGAAGTGAATTTTTGGACGGATGCAGAGTATGACGGGAGCGGTTATAAACTCGCGGGGGATCGCGCGAAGGTTGCGTTGCAGGCGTTAATGGACATGAAGGGCATCGATTACATCGAATTGAATCCGCATAAGAATTCGGCGGGGGAATTTGATGATCGCGTAGATTTCTATGGCCGGTATCTTGGGTTGGTGTTTGGTGGAGGGGAATGTTTCAACGCGGCGATGGTAGAGCAGGGCCATGCGGATGTGTACCTGTTCGATGATGGCAGGTATTTGGTGCCGGAGTTGGAGTTGAAGGATTTCTTTTCGTATACGGGAGTGCATACGGATTCCGTTGAAACCACCACGGCAATGCTGTCGAACTTTGATGTGGACGCTGGCGTGTTAGAGGCGATCACTGCGTTGGCGTATGCAGCCGATGGTTATATTTGGGAAGTGAGTCCAGATTTGACGGTTTCGTTCCGCAGGCCGGATGCACCGGATCGTGTTAGTTATTTTGATCCGGTATCCGTGGGTGTTCGATTGGGATCGGTGGATACGGGAATTGCGAACGGAATCTTCTTTGATGGCAACCCAGTTACGGGAACGGTCAGTAAAACGTATACGCGGCAACCGAGTATTGATGAATTCGATTTTATTGGACGGGGCTTAGACCATTTTGGGTTGTCGGTAGAAGCCGATGCGGATCTGTTGGTTGAAGGGCTTTTGGATGATGTTGCGTATCCGCGGCCGGACGGTTCTGTTGTCTTTTTCCGGGGTCATTCGGATGTTCGAGTGGGCGATGTGTTGGAAGTTCGGGGCGCGCCGTTACATCGGCTGGAACGTGAAATCGCTGAGGAGTGGGGCGATCGGTACACCGGAAAACTGGTGGGGCGCGTGCGTGAAGTGCGGCACCGGTTTTCGGGCCGGGAAGTGCGTACAGAAGTGCGGTTGACGTCGCCGTTGCGGACCGTGGAGAGCCCGTTGTCGTTCATGGTACGGAGTCAACCGGGTGAGACGACGTTGTTTCAATTCCGGCTTGATGATGAGGCGGTTGGTGTTGATGTGGGGTATCACTTGGATTAGTGGTGTTCACCCTTCTTCAGTCCTGCCCTTCAAGGTGGAGGAGGAATTTCGGACGTAGTTTGTTGTGCAACAATTGAGTCAGGAGCTTTTATCGAATGGCAATAAAGGGACGGAGCTATTTGAAGACGTCGTGGGCGTTCGAGGAACGCCCTGTAGCGTCTTCTAAACTAAACACTTGGGATGATCGAATTGAGTCGGCGTTGGAGCTTGCGTACTTCTTGTTGAGCCAGGCTTGGGGTGGTGGTGATGGCGTCATTCGTAAGGCTTCGGTCGATGACTTAACAGTTTCGGCTAAGGCGACACCGGGGATGTCGGTGGAGGTTGCGCCGGGGTATGCGTTTATCTCCGGGTTTCCATATCACTTGGCGTTGTTGGCGGAGACGATCGAAGTGACTGCGCCGACAACCGATCCACGAATCGATCTGGTGCAGGCGCGGTTGGATAACTGGGATGTGAGTGTGGTGAGTGGTGTGGAGGCGGTGTCGCCGGTTGCACCGTCGCCGGACACAGATAGTGTTGCGCTGGGCGAGTTGTATTTGCGTCCGGGGATGTCGTCGATTAAGGACGCAGATGATGCTACGAACGGGTTCATCATTGATGCGCGGCCGTTTATTTAGCGTGAGCCTACAGCATAACGTGGAGGTTAGCGCCCCCTCACCCTGACCCTCCCCCTGGGAGAGGGCACTATACGGAAGCGCTTCGCGAACCTCATTAATTAGTGTCAGGGGAAAAAGTTGGGCGTTATTGGCCGATTGTTTGAATGATTACGCAGTCCCCGTCATTCCCGCTTTAGCAGGAATGACGGTTAGCGGCTTGGGGGCCGAATCGTACAGCAAAACGATGCCCGAACGCGGGTTGGGGGATTTAATCTTGAACGCTAGAAACGACATTCGCTTATTGACAGAGTTGAATGGGGAGCCGGTTTCGCATTTTCGGTTGCGGGAGTTTGAGAATCGGGACGGGCTTACGATGGTGCATGGGAGCGTGTTGGATTCGTTGGAACGGGTTCGGCGGGATCTGAGTGCGATGGCGGATGAAGAGGTCTGGGTGATCGTTACGGATGGCGTGCGAACGCAAGCTGACTTGGAACGCTTGGCGGCGCGGATTGGCTGGATCGATGAGGGTGGAGCGGTCTCGAGAAACTCGAGGCATTTGGCGAAGTTCGGCGGTATTGCGGTGGACGTGACAGCACGTGTGGCATCGACGCGGGACCGCGTGCCGCAATCGACGTTGGGTGAGATCTGTAGGCGCCATTTCGATTGGGTGAAGGATGATTACGCGGATGGGCATGTGCATGCGGACAATCGTGCTCGGTCGACGATGACAGGCTGAAGGATTCGAATCGATGATGAATGAGTTGTTGGAAGCGGAGGTAGGCTTGACGATCGTGAGCGCGGTTATCGGATTAGTGTGGACAGCGTTCAAGGGAATGGATTGGGTTACGCAGCTTCGAAATGACCGTCATAACACAGCGTTGATGGCGGTGGAGGCAGGTGTCGAGCATTCGTTTCAAACGTATGTGAAGGCGATAAAGTCCGCGCGGGTAGATAGGAAATTAACGGGGGAAGAGCGAAAACATGCGCGAGCGTTAGCGCTGGAAACAGCGGTGCGTATTGGCCGGGCACAAGGTGTAAATGTGACGCAGGAGTTGGGGCGTGAATTTTTACCGGTGTGGATCGTGCGAATGGTGGGTGAGTTGAAGCGGCGTGGTTGAAAGTCGAAGCGCAGGAACAGGGGCTCTGAAAACCTAATGTTTTCAGGGCTTTTTTGTCGTCTGTGTGGGTGAGGTTTTGCGCCTCAGCGGAGGTCAGTAGGGGGATTATGACATTCGTGGTTTAAGTGTTTACGACTGGGGGAATCGGCGTGACGGTGTTGCGACCGTCTCGAATTTCGTTGCGTGTTGAATATGCTTTATTTTCGCTGTTGATTGGGTTGGTCTGCTGTGCGGTCTTCGCTGTCATTCCAGTCTACTCGCCGAAGCATTGAATGCTTACCATGGGTTGCTCCTGGTCAGCTCGGCTGCCGGCAAACCCAACCATATCGAGATTCTCATAATTCCCGGGAACGATGTCCTGCCACCATTTCTGTAGCGTTTTAGTTCACCGGCAGAAAAGCCACCGATCTGTTCCGCTGCCTCGTTCCAGTTTAGGCCTTCCGCCTCCCTTTTCTGATCCATAAGCTGATAGGTCTTTGGTAGGTCAAACCGAGTCACACCACCCTTTGGCTCTTTGAGCACGTGGCTTGAGTCTATCTTGCAGCCCGGGACAAAGTGCTCGGGAGATTCGCCGAGCCAGAGCAACATCTGCAGAACACCATCACCTTCCACAAATTGTTTACCTTTCATGTTCTTGATGGTGGATGCGGAGACACGCGAAAAACGCTCTTCAATTTCTTTGGCTACACCACTCCATGTCAGGCCCTCTGACTCTCTCTTCTCGTCAAGGGCGGCATACAGCAGCTCAATGTCGAAGTTCAATTCCTCACCCATTCTTAAATTATTACATCGGTCTCAACGTAGCGTGTCTACCACCCGCAATCTTGCATCAGCGGTTTGGCACGGCGCCCCACACGATAAGTGCTGACACCAATTGCGACCAGTGTCGGCCAGCATAGCAAAAGCCACAAAGAGCACGCCGTCCAATTGCCCTTGCGCGACCGGACGGGTTTGAACTATTCGTAAACTGTTGAGCGGCGACGTTAGTTTGCCACCGGATCTTGAAGCCTGAAAACATAGTGTTTTCAGGACTTTTTTAGTGCTTGGGCGTGTGCATAGGCGTGCGTGCCGTGGTATCGTTGTGGGGCCGTGCTGGAGCGCGGTTTGGGCCTCGGGGGAGGCCGATTCGGGGGATCATGACGTTCGCGGTTTTAGTGGTTGCTGCGCTGGGAATTGGCGTGACGGTATTGCGGCCGTTGTGCGTTGTGTCTCGTGTTGAGCGTACGCTCTTTTCATTGTTGATCGGCCTGGTTGTTTGCGCGATCTGGGTCATTGCCGTGGGGAGTGGATCGTTGACGGGCGCGTTTGCCGGCGTCGTGACGGTTGCGGCGCTTTCGCTTTCGTGGTTCGCCTTCTGGACTGTACGCCACCGTGCCGAAATGACCGTGGAATTCGAGTCAGGATTTAGCCCGCTTACGTATTTGGATTGGCTGGAACGAATCGCCTTGGGCGCGATTATCGCGGGTTTGTTCATGGCGATTGTGTCTGCGATGGCGCCGGTAACGAATTGGGATGCGGGGGCGGCACATCTGGCGTTGCCGGCCGCGTATGCACGAGCCGGAAACATCGACGTGTTGGAGGCGAACAATTATTCGGCGTATCCGCACTTGGCCCATTCGCTGTATACGTTGACGTATGGATCAGGGTCGGAGTTGAGCACCGGTCTGCTGAGTTGGTTGTTCGCGGCAATGGGCGTAGGGTTCGCGTATTGCCTCGGTGCCCGGTTGGCAAATCGGAAGGCTGGATTGGTCGGGGCGGCGGCGTTGGCGACGGCGCCGATATTTGCAGATCAAGCGGGCACGCCTTCAATCGATCTCGCGTTTGCTTGCATGGTCTTGGCAGCGGTTGTGGCCTTGGTGGCATGGCGCGAAGAGCGCAACGGAGTTTGGCTAGTGCTGGCGGGCGTGATCGCGGGTAGCGCATGCGGAATCCGACACACGGGCTACCTTGCAGCAGTGTTGTTGTTCATTGGCATTGTCTTGTCTGGAGGGATACGGTGGTGGCGCTGGGCGCCAGCGTTCGGGATTGCCGTTCTGGTTGGGGCGTCGCCGTGGCTATTGCGATCGTGGTTGGAAGTCGGCAATCCGTTTTACCCTTTTTTCGCTTCGATATTTGGTTCATGGGGTGAAATTGATGCGGACGTCGCATCGTTGGGGACGCATGACAGCATGCGCGCTTGGGGCGTTGGGGATTTCGTGCGTTTTCCCTGGTCGGTCGTCATGGCGCCTGACCGGTTCGATGGCTGGTCGTCTAGCCCTGGAATGTTGGTGTTGTTGTTGGGCGTTCCTGGAATCTTCTTGGGCGGGCGGCGCACGGTTCTGATTGGTTTGTATTGCCTCGCTGGCATTTCGGCGTTGTTTTTCTTTCGTCAACACGTCCGCTACCTGTTGCCATTTTTCTTGCCGATGATGGCGTTGGCTGGCGTGGGCGCGGTGCGCATCCCTGTTGCACGTCGTGCTGCCGCGGGGGTCGTGGTGTGCGCGCTGGTGTTGGGGTTAGGCGTTCAGGCCGCAGCAGTACATTACAAAGTGCCGGTGGCGTTCGGCTTTGAATCGCGTGATGCCTATCTCGACAAACGTATTGAACGGAATTCAGCATTCCGTTGGGCGCGCGAGAATCTTCCTCATGATGCCGTGGTGTTATCGCTCGATCCGCGCGGGTACTATTTCGATCGGGATTGCTACCAGAACTTCGAAGGGCTAAAAACGCTGATCGGCGTGAATTCAGCCACGGAATCCGCATGGCTCGAACGACATGCCGTCGACTATATGTTTTATCCGGATGACTATGTAAAGCAGTCTCCTGGATTTGTCGAGACGGGCGTCCAAACCGTGGTGGATCGATGGCGATCTAACTCAAGCCAATTCGAATTGATCGCGTCATTGCATGTTGACCGTGCGCGAGGCGATGGGACTGAATTGGTTGAGGTCTACCGCGTTCGCAGGAATGTTGGTGCTGTGGCGCAACGGGTTGGAGACTGACGGTGTCGCGGCGGCGATTGTTGGCTAGAAACACGATTCTGAATGCCGGGGGCCGCATTTGGGACGCGTTGAGCAGCCTGGTGTTGATTCGGTATGCGGTTGATCAGTTGGGCGACGGGGCGTTTGGCGTTTGGGTGTTGGTGGGCGCGTTCACCGGTTACGTCGCGTTGTTGGATTTCGGATTGGCGAGCGCTTACGTCAAGTACAACGCTCAGCATTGGGCGCGGGAAGAGGTGGACGAACTTTCCTCGGTGTTGAGTACGGGCACCGCTTTTTATTGTGGCATCGGCGCATTGTTGACGGCGCTCATCTGGCCTTGCGGACCGTACGTGATCGCGCAATTGGGCCGTTGGAATATGTTGGGCGGCATTGAAATGGCCGACGCAACGTTCGTGCTTCGCTGGTCGGTAATGTTGTTTGCTGCGACGTCGGCGATGGCGGGGTTTGCAGGGTTGTTAACAGGATTGCAGCGAATGGGTGTGACGAACGCATTGGCGTTTGGCGCTTCGTTGGCGAAGTTAGTGGCGGCAGTGACGTTTATTGAATGGGGGTACGGTCTGCGGGGATTGCTGTTTGCGCATTGGGCTGCGTTCATCGTTTTCGCCCTCGGGTGTGCGATCGCGGCACATTGGATCGTACCGGGGTTGCGTGTTTCGCTCTGGCGAATTCGCCGCGCAACGTTCCGAAAATTGTTTGGGTTCGGACTTCGGGCTCAGGTCGCTCGTTTATCGAACTTGGTCATGTTTGAAACCGACGTATTCGTCGCAGGTTTTATCGCAGGCAATGCGGGGACCGTTGCGCTCTACAGTTTCGGCGTGAACATGGCGAACAAGCTTCGACAGGTACCGGCATTGGTGGTTAGCGCTATGTTGCCGGCGGCGTCGGATTTGGATGCGCGGTCGGATGAGCAGCGACTACAGGAATTGTATCTTCGCGCGACGAAGTACCTGGCCTTGGCGGCGGTCCCCGCGACGGCGGTTGCTATCGGGTGCGCAGGGCCCCTCATGCGTACGTGGTTAGGCGATCGGGAAGGCCTCGAAACTTCTATCTGGGTGTTGCGTATTCTGGGCGTCGGCTATTTGGCCAATGTCATGGCGGGTGCGGGTATGAGCGTCGCGCTAGGACGTGGCCGTGCGGACATCCAAATGCGTGCAGGACTCATCGCAACGTGTGCGAATCTTATATTGACCATCGGCTTGGTCGTTTGGATTGGGTTCTGGGGCATTCCGCTGGCGACCGCGTTGTCGATGTTCATATCATCGGGTTGGTTCTTCCGGCGTATGCGGTTGGTCGCGGGAGTGAGCGCAGGTTCGGTATTGCGCCAGTCGTTGGTGTGGCCTGCGTTGTCGGTGTGTCCAGGTCTCGCTTTTGCGTTGTGGTGTGATTGGTTTACGGCGGGTTCCGCTGGCTTTGTGGCAAATGCCTCAGTCCTTTGCGCGAGCTTGGCATTCTTGAGTATTACGTACGTCGGTTTGATTCGGTATACGCCGTTGTTTGACGCGTATGACGTCGAGTTCTTGGGTGACACGTTGCTCATGCGACGCATTCCGGGGTTTGAGTTATGGAGCGCGCGTGCCCGCCGTGTTTGAGTCGATCGGAAAATACTTACGCCAGTATGCGAACAAGGACGGCCGCGGGTATCCGGATTGGGCGATGCGGTATGCGCCGGTGGCGCGTATGGTGCATCGAATGAATTCGACTAACGCGCCCATTTTAGAAGTAGGAGCAAATGAAAACGGTATTGCGCGATTTGTACACGCGCGAATCGTGGCGGTGGATGTCTCGCCGGATCATCTGCGTGCGGCCCGTAGAACTCAGGGCGTTTCGGTGGTGGTGGCCGACGCGGCCGCGTTACCTTTCGCGAACGGAACATTCGCGGCGAGTGTCTGTATGGATACGCTTGAACACATTCCGGAGGCAAAACGTGCGCGGGTGTGCGACGAATTGGTGCGAACGGTATCGCGCACCGGGTTTTCGGTCGTCGCTTTTCCATCCGGGCGTGCCGCGGAACGCGCCGAAATCTCCATTCGCTCGGCGCACGCACGATTCAATGGCGGCAACATCCCGTGGTTGGATGAACATGAGGAAGAAGGCTTGCCGGATCCGAACGGGCTCGCTGAACATTTACTAGAGACGCTGGATAGCACTCGCACAGTCTGCTGTACCCAAAACGCGAATGTGTATGTTTGGCGGGCGATGTGGCGGGTATTGGGTTGTGGATGGCCTGGCCGTGGAAACGCGGTATTCCAAGCGGCGGTGCGATTTCTGACGCCGCTGTTGACGCGTATCCATGTTGGACCGTGTTACCGCAGCATGATTTGGATCACGCCGCGATCATGACACCGCGCATCGACATTATCATTCCCACTTGGAACGGACGCGACGTATTAATGGAATGCCTAGCCTCATTGAACGATCAGACGTATCGCCAGTTCTTGGTGACGGTCATAGACGATGGTTCATCGGACGAAACGGCGGCGTCTGTACGCGAAGCGTATCCCGATGTACAGGTGATTCAATTGGATCGCAATCAGGGCTTTTGCGCGGCAGTGAATACCGGCATCGCTGCGACGGCGAACGAACTCGTGTTTTTGCTCAACAACGACATGACGTTAACGCCGAATTGCCTGGCCCAACTGGTCGGCCAATTGGAAGCTGAGCAAGCGGATATGGCCGCGCCGATCGTGCTCTTTCAGGACGATCCGGAAGTGGTGTATTCGGCGGGCGATTGTCAGCGTACGAATGGGCGATCTGAATGTTGGGGGCATAAGTCGCCACGAAAGGAGTTTATTCCGCCAGAAATCGTCTTCGGCGTTTCGGCCGGCGCAGCGTTATATCGCAGAGCGATTTTCGACCGCGTCGGCATGTTGGATGAAAAGTACGGCGCCTACTTCGAAGATGCCGACCTTTCGTTCCGTGCACGACTCGCTGGATTTAACGCGGTGCTGGCGACCGATGCGATCGCGTATCACGCCGGATCGGCGAGCATTCGCGATCGCATGTGGTGGCGCACGCAACAGTGTTGTCGAAATCATGCGTTGTTGGTGATTAAAAATATGCCTGCCGGGTTGATGATTCGTCATGCGCCACAAATTGCCTGGGAACGGATAAATCAAATGCGGCGATTCGTGTCCGGCGCACGGACAGAATTCGGCCTCATGCGGGCGTGGATTATGCTGTTGCGCACAGAATTGGAAGTTGGACGTCTGCTCCCACAATTGATTCGAGAGCGGCGAACCATACAGCGATTGCGCCAAGTATCCGATGCGGAACTTGAGGCATTGTTGGTTCGGTGATACACCGTACGCTATGGGGCGTGCCGTTGTGGCTGGCGGGGCTATGCCTAGTCCTTGCGTCGATCGAACCAATCAACCACCTGGTTATAGAATATTTCCCGCCGGACGGCGCCGTACACACCGGACTCCACACACCGGACAGTATGTTTTTTCTACTTGCGATGCGGATGTTTGAAACGGATCTGTATTCGCCTTTTGCGACATGCCAATCCGAACTTGGCGATAGCGGACTGCCGTTTTATCCACTCCCCTTCCATTGGATGTATGCGTTGTTTGGCGCAATAGGGACGTTTCTGCGATTGCCCGAGTTCCAATATTTTGCTTGGATCAATGCTGCAGGATTTTTGGCGTACTGCACCGCCGTATTTGCGCTATTTCGCGTGGTCTCTCCTCCACACGCCACACGTGCGATGATCGTGTTTCTCTTGGGCGGCGGATTAGGTGGCGTGTTGTTTGTGATGACCGCTATCTCGGGACTACACGATGCACCAAACTTCGAGACCAACTTCGGACGTTTCGCGCGTTATCAATTGATTGAAGGCGCAACGTTATTACCCTCCTTACAAGCCAGCCGCCTGTACTACACATTGCCGAGGGCGTTGGGCATTGCCGCTGTAGCGATGCTAATCGTCGCGACACGAAAACAATCGGTGCGCGGAACAATTGCTGCTGCGGCGGTGCTGTCACTTAGCACGTTAGCGAATATGAATCTGGGCGGCATGGCGTGCATCGTGGCACTGTTCTATCTCTTCGCTGGGCCGGATGCTACCAGTGCTTTCCGCTGGCGCGCTGCCGGGATCATGTTGGTAGCCATGATCGTGCCGTGGATGTTCAGCATTTGGATGGTCTCGCAAAGTCCGACTTACCTTGAGGACGCTCGATCGAACGCCGCGCAGGCCTTATGGTTCGGTCCGCTGGTCTGTGCGTCACTCTTCCACATCGCCGCAGCAACCCCAGCGATACGCCGCGTAACGCCATCGCTACCGATTATTGGACAATGGTTGGTCGCGGCGGGTGTTGGGTACCTCCTGGCGTTTGCGGTTTTTTACACGGGATTCCAAGCGTATTGGGGAAATTGGTTAGCGGGTGGCGACTTCAGTGCTGCGGTAGCGGTTTCCGATTGGGCATTGATCGGTGGAGTGTTAGGTGTTGCGTGGGTCACGCTTCATCACGCGCGGCAGCGCGACGCGAAGGCGCCGCAGAATATTATCGATCCGAATGTTGGCTGGGTGGTGATTTGGTTTTTGGCATTTGTTTGTGTCGGCATTTCGGCGTTCGGGCAAGGTTGGTTCTTGCGATTGACCCCGACTCGGTTCGGTTGGATGTTGGGCCCGCCGCTGGCGTTGTTGGTTGCGATAGGGCTGGCACAGATTGAATCAGTGCGCCCCCGAATGGCTCGTACATTGTTTGGTATGATCGTTTTCTGCGGCGCAACGTCGACATTGATATCGGCGCTTTTCTTCATTGGTCCTTGGGGACGGCAGCCGGGCGAAGGATTATTTGCGGGATCGCATAGCGAATACATGACTGAAGTAGACGCGCTATTGCTCGCGGAATACGACGGTGGCGTGTTCTTAGCGCCCGCGCAGGGCACGCCAATTTTCGGAGATGTTGTCGCGATTCGCCCTGGAGCGAAGGTCGTTTACGGCCTTGGTACATACGATTTCGGCGATCAGATGATGACACGACTTGGCCCACAGGTAGACCACTTCTTTTCACCGTCGGCGACAAATGAAGAGCGTCGCGATTTTGTTGATGCGTTCTGTGTCGATTGGGTATTTTGTCCCGATACCGTTCCTGTGAATCGTGAAACGATTCAGCAGTTGCGCCAAGCGTCTTGGCTTCGACCGTTCGATGAAGCCGGACGCGGCGTGTTGTTTTCCATCGAGACTGAAATGCAAAATGCGTCGTAAATATGGTTGACTCCACGCATAAAATTGCACCGAACATGCGCACACCATGGTGGGTGTGGATCGTCATGGCGCTTATCGCGTCCATCGAGCCGTTGCTACATATCTGGATCGAACAATTCCCACCGGAGGGTGCCGTGCCCACGGGATTGCATGTGCCGGACAGCGCCTTTTTCATCCACAGCATGGCGATGTTCGACACGGGTTTTTACCTTCCCTACGCCACCTGCCAATCCGAGTGGGGAAATCAATATATCGGCTTTTTCTCTTCGACCGGCTATTGGCTGTACGGGGCGGTTGGTCAACTCGGGTCGTTGTTGGGTGTGGGCCAGTTTCTATGGCTCGGGATCGCAAATGGAATCTTCGGATTTGTTTACTTATATGTGATCTGGCGGTTTCTTCAATTGGCCGCCCCTCAGGTAGCGCGGCTCGCATTCCTTTTATTCGCCATCGGGGGCGGGCCTGGCGGACTACTCTATCTCGCCACCGGTGTGTTTGGACTGCATAGCCACGAAAACTTCGACCGCATGTTTTATCCGTTCGCGATGTATGAATTGTTCGAAGGCCCCAACCTCTCCCCCGCGCTTCATATGACGCGGCTCTATTACACCATTCCCTTAGCGCTCGGCCTCGGCGGGCTGACCGCGCTCATCAAGGGCGTTCAGATTGGCTGTTCACGACACATCGGTTTTTCAGCGTTCCTCATCTTCGTTTGCACGATACTGCACATCCGAAACGGGGCATTTCTCACGGTTGCTGGACTATTGTTCCTATGGCAACAGGTCGAAACGCCGACATCGTTTCGCATTCGCTCCGCCGCAACATGGATTCTAGCGTTGGTCGCCGGCGGCGCGATCTACATGGCCGTCATCCTCCAACACCCAACCGTTACCCGAAACACATTCGATACCGTTCGACAATCTGCATGGTTGGTTCCGTTACTGCTGGCGAGCATGTTCTATCTGATTCCGATCATCGTACAATTGCGCAATTCGACGCGAGAACTGAGTCGCCTTGCGCATTGCTGTGCAATCGCGGCGATGGGGTATCTGATCGCGTTCGCACTTTGTTTTGCCGGGTATCAAATTATCCAAGGAAACATGCCGGTCTACGGCAATGCAGCGGCAGCAAGCGTCGTGTCCGATCTCGCTTTGATCGGCGCGGTTGCCGGATTCGCAATCGGTTGGCGGCGTTCACATACGAACTCGCGATCACCGCAAGGATGGATGGTGTTGTGGTTGTTACTCTTCGCATGCGGAACGATTTCCGCCTTCGGACAAGGATGGTATTTACTGTTCGCGCCACAGCGCCTCATGGCAGTTCTTGGAATACCATTGTGTGTAGTAGCGGCGTTGGGCCTACAATCGATGTTCAAAAGCCGTGCGATATTGGCGCGACTCCACCTCATGGCAATCGTTGGCTGCGGAATGCTTTCGATAGCGGTCGGTGCATTGTTCATCCAAGGCCCACTGGGACACGAACCAGGCGAAGGGCCCTACGCATCGTTCCACGTCCAATGGATGACCGACGACGACGAAGCCTTGATCGAATTCCTCGGCGCCAACTCCGGCAATGCATTGGTGCAGCCACCGTTCGGCGACATTGTCGCGGCGCGTGGAAGCGCAGTTATGTACGGCCTGCCGTCCATCCAATCCGACCAGTTGGCGGTGCCATTAGAGGCTGATGTAAGGCGTTTTTTCGCGTTAGACACCGAGGCAGACTTTCGGGCTGCATTTCTGAAAAAATACTGCATACCATACGTCTATTGTCCGGACACGTTCCCGGCTGACCCGGCGTTGATAAAACAGTTCGACGCTTGGGAGAAGTTAACGCCTGGCATGAGCCGGGGCGATGGCCGGGTGTGGTTGGTAACACCGGGGGGATCACCGTGACGGGGGAAACGGACACCACCGCGTTCGACATAAGCGTGACGTTCTTGACCAGGAACGGCGGCGCGACGCTGAAGCGTGCATTGCAAGCGGTTCGCGATCAGGAGACTGACCGGCGCGTCGAGATCGTTGTCGTCGATTCGGGTTCGACGGACAGGACACTCGAAAACCTCGCCGCATATAACGCTCGCACAATCGCCATCGACCCGGAGTCGTTCAACTTCGGCACAGCGCGCGACCGCGCATTCGATTTATCGAATGCGCCCATTGTTGTGACATTGTCCCAAGACGCAGTACCCGCGGACGACACCTGGCTCGAATCTATGATCGCGCCTATCGTCGAGAGTGATGCTGCGGTTTCCTGCGGTAAGTCGATTCCAGATCCACACCGTGGATTCCATCCGTTCGCTTGGGAACGAAACGGTTATTTCTATTTCACACGTGAGATGCGAAAATTCGCGAACCGTTTCGGGCGAGGTCTTTCCTTTTCGAACGCCGCCGTTCGCCGCGATGTTTGGCAGTCATTGCGAATCGATGCGCAACCCGTTGGCGAAGACTATCAATTTCAAACCAAACTGCATGCAGCGAAACACTCAATCGCGTTCGCACCGGAAGCACAGGTTTATCACCACCACAATTACACGACGCGGAGCCTAGTCGAGCGGTGCCGCAATGAAGGATTGGGGCTTCGGCTGCTGGAATGCCCGTACACGGAATGGGATCTCGCCCGCGATCTGGCCAGCCCTCGCAAGTACGTGCAGTGGGCACGCGAAGTGCGTCATCGGCGCATCCAATCCTTTGCCGAAGCCACGTTCCCTGTCGTCCGCCCCTTGGCAGTCTACGCCGGAAGCCGGTTTGGGAGGCGCGCGGTATGGAGCTGAACCGGCGCGTACAAATGTTCTATCGTGATCATCCGCTGATGGTGAGTTCACCATTCGGCGGCGTCGATGGCATCAATCGAGATCTTTTCGCCGACACGATTGACCGACTCGGAATCGATTTGGCGGGCAAGCGAGTCTTGGATATTGGTTGTGGCCGGGGCTTTGCCCAGCACATCGTTCGCGAACGGGGTGGATCGTATACAGGGGTCGACTTCGTCCCAAACGGTATCGGTTTTCCACTGGCCCAAGGCGACGCCAACGAACTTCCGTTTCGATCCGGATCCTTTGACGTTGTGTTTTGCATCGACGCCTTCGAACACTTCCCACGACCGATGAGAGCTACCGCCGAAATTAAGCGCGTGTTGCAAGAGGACGGCACGTTTTTCCTCTCAGCGCCAAACTACTCCAACGTCGCCGGACTCGTGAAGAAATTCTGTGAAGGCGTCGGCGCGTACGAACAAAATACATGGGCACCATTCGGAAAATGGCAACCGCAGGAATGGGAAACGCCGCTAACAGGTCGTTTCTTAAAGCGCGTGTTCCAGAAAAATGGTTTTCGCAGCGCCTTCCGTATTGGCCATCCGGCGGAAATTGGCCTTGGGCTCTTTCCATGGATCGATCACCCGCGCATGCCCGAAGCGATTCAGTTCCGGCTGCAACGGCTCTTTGCCATAGTGGGACCGGCGATTGCGGCGATTTGGCCAGGGGCAAGCCTCCACGGGTTTTGGAAGATTGACTGTTAAAATGGGTATCGCGCGCATCATTCAAAAGATAAAACTCCGGTACGGGTCGGACGAGACAATTCGGCAGACGTTACGTTCGATGGGTGTTAAAGTGGGCGAACGCAGCCGGGTGTATTCCACGAAACTCGGCTCTGAACCGTGGCTTATTAGCATCGGCGAACATTGCGGCATTTCGCACGATGTCGTCTTCGTTACACACAGTTCCAACTGGTGCTTTCAGGATAAGCATGAAACGTTGACCAGCTTCGACAAGATCGAGGTGAAGGACAACGTCCACATTGCGGTCAATGCAATAATCCTCCCCGGCGTCACGATTGGACCGAACGCTGTGGTCGGTGCCGGCAGCATCGTGACGCGTGATGTGGCAGAGGGCACGGTGGTCGCGGGCAATCCGGCGCGTGTCATATGTACGATGGATGAACTTGAGCAGAAAGCCATCGCTGCGCATATTGATATCCCTAAAGATCGTGAAGAAGCGCGGCGCGTGTTGACTAAACGACTCTGGGGCGAAGAGCGATGAAAATCGCATTGCTAAAAGGCAACCGATTCAATCCCTGGCACCTCCAAGGATTCACGCGTTTACGGGGCAATCCGGAAGTCACCGCCTTCCGCGCAGAATCGCAAATACAGCAGCATTTCAACGGCCGGGACGACGGATCGCTCCAACTCAAGGAAGAGCGTATCTATTTCGACACGCAAGCGGGCAATCCGGTCTCGCGGATTGGCAACGTGTTTCGCGAACGGTACCGTGGCCGCAATCCGGAAATCCTCCCATTCCATGAACGGTTGAAGGATTACGACGTCATTCAAACATGGGAGCTGTTCACGGATTGGACGTTTGAAGCCCTCGAAGCCAAAGCGCGATACGGCACGCCCGTTTCAGTGATGGTTTGGGATAATGTGCCTTTCAATATGGAGACCAATCGACGCCGCATCGCGATCAAGAGGCGGGCGATCACAGAGGCGGACCGGTTTATCGTGTATACCGAACGTTCGCGCCGAACGCTATTGCTCGAGGGCGTGCCTGATTCCCGCATCGCGCATGTCGATCCGGGAGTCGATACTACTCGCTTCGAGCCGGGCCCCGGCGACCGCGCCGCATTAGGGCTCGACCCCGACGCATTCACGATTGCCTTCGTCGGCTGGTTGGTGCCGCGCAAAGGCCTCGACTATTTGTTGCTTGCGTTGCGCGAGCTGGTAAATGATCCCGCGTTCGCAAACACTAAGATCCAATTGTTAGTTGTTGGTTCGGGCGCTGGGTTGG
>Ga0315336_1004672_pt1 | contig 15876 bp, 22 predicted proteins | sample ASW5metaG_FD_204512 | JGI IMG/M metagenome (GOLD analysis project Ga0315336, IMG submission 204512) | Ammonia-oxidizing marine archaeal communities from Monterey Bay, California, United States - ASW #5 | ecosystem: Environmental > Aquatic > Marine > Intertidal zone | place: USA: California...
GTAGACCCATATGAAGCATTTCCTGTGATTATAAGTACAGTTTCTTCGGTGAAAATACCCCAAACTGTTGAAAATTAACCACACCAAACCCTACATATTATAGAGGAAGGAGGAAATTATGAATAATATTTCTGAACAGTGGTATCGCGCCAAAAGAAAAGACATAGAAAAGAAAATTGAGAATGGTAAAATTCTCTCGTCTAAAAGAAAACAATTTATGTCTCCCAAAGGTAAGTATATTCTTACAATAACTCCTGTCGCCTTTAAAGAAGATAAAAGATATTGGGCTTTTACTATTGGTAAAATATACAAAAAAAACAAAAAGCAAACAGGAGATTTGATTACTACCATTCATAGAAACAGCGAAAAGTTTCCTTTTATTTTCGTTGAAGAACAAGATGGTCATGATTATTTTGTCTGTGGTGAAGATTATCAAGGACAAACTATAGTTCAATTAGATACTGGCGAACAAATTGATTTTATCGGAGAAAAGGCAAAAAGAAATATGGAATTTTGTCAACAAAAATTCCACTTATCTCCAGACGGAACAATTTTAGCCATTGAGGGTTGTGCCAGAAACAAGCCTGGCGATGTAACAGAATTTCGTGCTGTACGATTCTTTAAGTTTGAAACTCCAATGGCTTTACCATTAGAAGAAACAGGCAATAGAATATCATTTCACTATAACGATGCAATTGGATGGGAAGATGATAATCATTTTGTTGTGTCCGTAATTGAAGATAGAAGAAAAGAAGACCTGAAACGGGTACGAGATTTGACTGAAAAAGAACGAATGAAGTGCCTAGAAGACAACAACTTCGGAAGAAGAAATATTGTCTACCGTGTGCCTATTGGTGGTGGGGAAGAAGACATAAAAGAAGTATATTCCGAGTGGGTTGCTACTTGACAGTTTAAAAATATGTGATATAATTTCAGTATGGCAAAGCGAACAAAATATATGACTGAAGAGCCACTATTCGACCCCAAGGGGGGAGACTTAGAGTGGGAATTTTTCTCTTGCGTAAACAAATACCGAACAATGAGTGTATCTACCGCCAAAGAAAAGAAATGGGTGGAAGAATATATGAAGTGGAAGAAGTATTCAAAGGACGATATCGGGTTTGCTCAAAGGGGCAAAAATTTCAATTTTGAATTGGTTGGACCTTGTTGCAGAATATGCACACAAGCAGACTGCGATGCGCCGCCCGAATGGCAAAAATCAATGAACCGACATATAGATTCGTTGATTCGTGTTGGTAAGTCTAAGGCAAAAGAACGAAACTTACGAGAAGAAAATAAACCTGAAAAGGTTGTGGTTTCAATTCAAGACCGAATTAAAAATCAAGTTGGCGAATATATGGGGGCATTGAATGTTGAGACAGATAAGTTTCTTGACAAAATAAAGAACAAGCCTGAGTTTGACATTGCTAACTGGCTTAAGAATAATGAAATCAAATCTGTTCAGTCTGCTATGATTGCTGAAGAATTTGAACCACTCATCAAAGAATTAAAAGAAGCATATAGTAAAAAATGTGAGCAACTCAATGAAGCATATGATTACTTAACTCGACCACAATTAAAAAAGTTTAGAGACCATATTCAGAAAATTATTGATATTTGTAAAGAACATTCTACACTTTCTAAAGCAGTACGAAAACCAAGAAGAAAGAAAAGTCAAACACCAGGCAAGATAATCAAGAAGTTGCAGTACTGTGAGAAGTCTGACGAGTATGGTATTTCTTCCATTGACCCAAGAAAAATTATTGGTGCAAATAAAGTTGTTATATTCAATACCAAATATAAGAAACTTACCATTTTCGAAGCATCACCCCTAGTAGATGGTCTTTCGGTGAAAGGAACTACCATTGTTGGGTTCGATAAAAAGAAATCAAAAGAAAAGACAGTAAGAAAACCCAACGAACTTTTAAAAGATTGTGCCACTGGAGGAATCCGTTTAATAAATAATAGGTACAATTCATTAACCACAAAAGAAAATATACCCACGGGCAGAATAAATAAAAACTGTGTAATATTACAGGCGCTAAAATGATACTTATAGATATGAGCCAAATAATTCTTGGAAATGTTTTCGCTTTCGGAAATGGTATTCAAGAATCCGACGAAAATTTAATTCGGCATATGACATTAAATTCTATTAGAATGTACAAGAATAAGTTTAAGAGTTATGGTGATGTTGTTCTTGTCTTCGATTCGTCTAATTATTGGAGGAAAGAAAATTTCCCACAATATAAAGCCGCTAGGAAAGTCAAACAAAATAAGAACGCAGAAGATTGGTCAAGAATATGGGACTCAATCAATACTATTCGTATTGAATTAGAAGAGCAATTTCCATATAAAACAATGAGAGTCGAACGAGCAGAAGCAGATGATATAATTGCACATTTAGCAAAAAAATATCACCAGACTGAAAAGATTATGATTGTTTCTTCAGACAAAGATTATCAACAACTTCAAAGATATCCAAACATAAGCCAATATAGCACTAAAACAAAAATGAAATTGGTTTGCAAGAAACCACAGGAATTCCTGATTGAGCATATTATTAGAGGCGATAGTTCTGATGGAATACCTAATATATTGTCTGACGATGATGCAATCATAAACAAAGAGAAAAGACAAAAAAGACTAACACAAAAAATATTCGATACAATTAATGAAGATTTAGCATTTGGCGAACTTCCCAAAGGATATGAAAAAAATTGGAAACGAAATCAAGAGTTAGTAGATTTTGAAAGAATACCAAATTGGATAATAGATTCCATAGAAGAAAAATGGAACGAAACTATAAAAGGAAAGAGGAGCAATTTGTTCAATTATTTTATTGAACATAGATTAAAAATTTTGATGGAACATATAAACGAATTCTGATGGCTAATAACAAGAACAAGAACAAGAACAGTGTCCCCAACGACGATACCAGAGACTTACACAAGGCCTTTCATAAAAACAAAACAAAAGGCAGACAACGGGAAAAGAAGTATATGAAAGATGTCAAAGATATTGGTCGTAGTGGAGAAGAAGCCTACGACGAATTAGACAACTTTGAAAGATATTAATTGACAAATACACCAAAACAACATACAATACACCTGTGAAATATGGAGAATATATTATGACAACAACAACAACAAAAATGAAAATGTCGTCGAGGACATTGAACCTACTGAAGAACTATGCTTCAATTAACTCAAACATTCTGGTAAAACCTGGCAATAAGATTTCTACTATTTCGCCAGTCAAGAATGTAATGTCAGAGGCGATTGTAGAAGAAGACTTTGATACCGAATTTGGTATTTGGGACCTGAATAAGTTTCTTGGTGTAGTTTCACTCTTTGACAAACCTGAGTTTTCTTTCGACGAGAAGTGTGTTACAATTTCTGGTACTAGTGGCGCATCAGTACGGTACTACTATAGTGAGCCTTCTTTACTCTCTATTCCTACTAAGTCAATTACAATGCCTAACCCAGTTGTTTCTTTCAAGTTGACACAAAAGAATTTTACAGAACTACAGAAGGCGGCATCTGTTCTTCAAGTTTCTGACTTGGCAGTTCGTACAGACGGAGACAATTTAGAATTAGCAGTGCTTGATAAGAATGATGTATCAAGTAACTGTTATACAATTGACCTTGGTCCTATTCCAGACAATCACGATTTCTGTTTCTACTTTAAAGTAGAAAACCTCAAGATGATTGAGGGAGATTATACTGTAGATATCAGTGATAAGAACATCAGTCAGTTTGTTAACAGTACTGATATCGTGTATTGGATTGCTCTAGAAACAGATTCAAACTATAACGGATGACAACAACTCTTATGAAAAACTATCTTTGGGTTGAGAAATATCGCCCACAGAACATTGATGATTGCATTCTTCCCGAATCCATCAAAACAACTTTTAAACAAATGGTAGATTCTGGTGAAGTACAGAATTTACTTTTATCTGGTGGTGCGGGTTGTGGCAAAACCACAATTGCAAAATCTCTTTGCAGAGAATTAGATGCAGATTATATTATGATTAACTGTTCGGAAGACGGCAACATTGACACGCTCCGAACAAAGATTCGTAATTTTGCCAGTTCGATTTCTATATCGGGTGGTAAAAAGATTGTCATTCTTGATGAATTTGATTATGCAAATGCTCAAAGTATGCAACCTGCTCTTCGTGGATTCATTGAAGAATTTTCAAAAAATTGTAGGTTTATTTTAACTTGTAATTTTAAGAATCGTATCATCGAACCTATACATTCACGATGTACTTCCATAGAATTTAGTATTCCAAACAAATCCAAGCCAAACCTTGCATCAAAGTTTTTAGAAAGATGTAGTTTTATTCTTGAAGAAGAAGGAATAAACTACAACGAAAAGGTTCTGGCGGAACTTATACTCAAGCACTTCCCCGATTTTCGTAGAACCATTAACGAACTGCAACGGTATTCTGTAGCAGGCGAAATTGATATTGGGATTCTCAATCAAATTGGAGAATTGCATATTGATGATTTGATGACTCATATGAAAGAAAAGAATTTCATAGAAGTACGAAAATGGGTTGTGCAAAATCTCGACAATGATTCGGTTCAGTTATTCAGAAAAATATATGATAGTTTATATGATTATCTTAAAGCACAATCAATTCCCCAAGCGGTTTTGATTTTAGCAGATTATCAATATAAGGATGCATTTGTGGCGGACAGTGAAATTAATACCACTGCCGCTTTAGTAGAAATTATGGTGGAGTGTGAATTCGAATGAGTGAACTTAGACCTAACGGAAAATTTTTAGCATTACACCCCAACGATGTAGGAACAGAAAAGACATCCGAAGCGGGCATTATTTTCACTGATAATAATAGACCTGGCGGGATGATTTGGAGTAAAGTTGCTTCGGTTGGAGCCAAAGTAGAAGAAGATATCAGAGATGGTGATATGGTAATGTTTCATCTCAGTAAGATAAGAGGTTCATTTGCAGGTTTTGATTTTATTCACGAAGAGGATATTGAATTGGTAGATAGACCAGAATGAAACTTGGCGATTATCTAAATTCCATAAACCATACAAAAGTAAATCTGCTCGATACTGAAGATGAAATGGTAGAGAAAGAATATACACCATACATTATCAATCGTTGTTTGTCGTATTTTCCAGATACTATTATGCAAGCAAATGAAATGAATTTTCATTGTGGTATTTCTAAAAAGATGCACTATGATTTTCTTTTGAATTCAATAAGAAAGAGAAAGAGATTCAGCAAATGGCTGAGGGATGTAAAACCAGACGATTTTGATACAGTAAAAAATTATTTTGGGTATTCTAATAGAAAAACAAAAGAGATTATCTCTCTTCTAACACCAGAAGATATTGAGAATATGAGAAAGGAGATGTATACAGGCGGCAAAAAATGAAAATATATAAATACTTCTATATTGTATAGTGCGTGAAATCGCAGATAATGGAGACATAAATATGGAAGAAAGATATATTGAAATTGATATAGATGATTTAGTAGAAGTATCATTAGCAAAAGATGATGATTTCCTAAAAGTTAAAGAGACACTTACTCGAATTGGCGTTTCCTCCCGCCGTGAAAATAAACTATGGCAATCCTGTCATATATTACACAAAAGAGGAAAATACTACATTGTTCATTTTAAAGAACTGTTTGCACTTGATGGTTTACCAACAAATCTTAGTGATGAAGATATTGCAAGAAGAAACACAATATCAAATCTCCTAGAAGAATGGGAATTGGTGAAAATAGTAGACCCCGAACAAACAGAAGAGCCAGTAATTGGAATTAACAAAATTAAAATTTTACCCTTCAAAGAAAAAGATAATTGGGAACTTTGTCCTAAATATCATATAGGTAATAAGAAAAAATGATTAAGCGAGTTTTACATTATGATACCAAAAATCATTCACCAAATTTGGGTTGGTGACCAAGAAAAAAGACCAGATGATATGATTCAGACTTGGCGGGATATGAATCCCGACTGGGAACATATTTTATGGACAGATGATAATCTCCCCACCACACTAATAAACAAAAAGCAGTATGATGCAATGCAAGAATATGCGGGCAAAGCCGATATTCTTCGTTATCAATTGTTAAAAGAACAAGGCGGATTTTTCATTGATGCAGATTCAATTTGTACCAAACCTCTTGATGATTTTTTCGTAGATAATGATTCTTTTTGTTGTTGGGAAAATGAATACATTAGAACTGGTTTGATGTGTAACGGTTATTTGGCTACTTGTAAAGACAATGAACTGATGGAGCATATTATTGCCAGAATTGCTTTAATGCCACCAGAAGTTTTAGAATCTGCTCCAAACCTAACCGCTTGGAAGATTACTGGTCCTGGTCTTTTAACAGACACAGTACGAAAAATACAATACAATAAAATTAGAATTTATCCTAGTCACTATTTCCTACCTAGACACTATAGTGGAATGGAAACGCAGTTCAAGAATGAACCAATCTATTCCGAACAGTATTGGGGAAGCACAGAAACCTTACAAGGCAAAATGGGGATGACTTATGGCGAAGGTTGATGTTATTTTAAATGGATTTCGAAGAACAAGATGGTTGTCAGAACAAATAGAAGCAGTAAAGGCTCAAAGTGTTGAACCCGCCGATATATTTCTTTGGAAAAATTCAAGCGAACAAGATATTCCAGAGGAAATTCAAAAACAATTAATATTTGCAAACTGTAATAATAATCTTGGTGTTTGGTCTAGATTTGCTTATGCTCTAAATTCAACAGCAGATTATATTTGTGTTTTGGATGATGACACAATTCCCGGTCCATTATGGATAGAAAATTGTATTAATAGTATGGAAACACATCCAGGCCTAATGGGTACTGTAGGAGTTTTGTTCGGAGATAAACATTATTCTTGGCAGAAACTTAGAAGAATTGGTTGGTGTGAACCAAACGAAGAAACAACACAAGTTGATATCGTAGGACACTCTTGGGTTTTTCCTAGAGAACTTCTATCTGTTTTGTTTAGGGAACTGCGACACATAGACATCCCGCCAATCGTGGGGGAAGATATTCATTTCTCTCATATGATTCAGAAGTATACAGACTTTGGAACTTATGTTCCTCCCCATCCCAAAGACAACAAAGAACTTTGGGGAAGCACAAAGGGTGCAGAATATGGTCATAGTCAAGAAGGAATTTCAATGACTCGTTTTACGGACAGCAAAGGACAACATTTTACTGGTGGTCAATTGATGGGCGTCTGTCTTGGTAGGGCAGTTGATGATGGTTTTAAATTATTGGAAGCGTGATGAAAGATTTTAAAGAAGAATTTAAAAAATATTATACCAAAATAAAAAACCACGAACCTTTTGCATTTAGTAGATGGGCGGATGGCGAATTGTGGATTCTTGAAAATAAGTCTTACTCATTAAGTCCAACATCACACGGATATGTTCTTCCTGAAGACCAAAAAGAATTTGATGCAGAAAAACATAAGTTTCATCACGACAAATTGTGGGATGCATTTAAATATAAAGCCGACAATTATCATATAGGAATCACAACAAACTCTGATGCGGGGATTGTTGGATATAGTCCTAGAGACTGGATGATTGATAATAGTGGTTCTGATATTGATAATATTACTTTTGCTAATTTATTCATCAATTCAAACTACCACGACTTCCGAGGCGAGGTATTGCCATTATTTAATGAATATAAAGTAATCATAATGTGTAATGAAAAAGCAAATTTAAACGGATTAGAAACGAAAGATTTTAGAGTTGGCTCTAACTGTATTGTTAACGATGACGATAAGATTGAACAGATTATAGATTATGTAAAGAAAGAAAAACCAGAAGGATATTTGTTTCTGTTTTGTGCTAGTAGTTTGGGGAATGTCTGTATTCATAAATTACACGAAATTGCACCAAACAATACTTATCTTGACTTGGGTTCTGCCATAAATCCTGATTTGAATTTGGGATTAGATAGAGGATATCTATCTGCTTGGGCAGGAATAAAACAAAGGGGTATGTGGGATATGTCTGAATATCTTGTAAGGGAAGAATCATGGTAGAAGTTGTAGATAACAATCCAAAGTATTTTAATTTTGTACGATTGCTTCGAAGCGACCAAAGAGTTCAAGATGGCTTCATCGAAAATGTAAATATCACCGAAGAACAACAAGAGAAATATATGCAGAAATATAGTGACAATTATATTATTGCACTGTATAATGGTGAAGCGGCAGGGTTTGCAGGTTCAATTGATAAAGACATTCGTGTATGTGTTCATCCAGATTTTCATAAGAAAGGAATTGGAAAAGCACTCATAAAAGAATTAATGATTCGTTTTCCTGATTCGTTCGCCAAAGTGAAAATTGAAAATGAAGCAAGTCGAGCGTTATTTGAAAGTTGTGGGTTTACTGTAAAATATTGGTTAATGGAAAAATGAAACACAATCCCTATAAAATAGTACAGATGTTTGAAGAGACAGTTGCAGAATATACTGGCGCTCCGTATGCTGTTGCTGTTACCTCTTGTACGGATGCTTTGTTTCTTTGTTGTAAGGCAACTCAAGCACACGAAGTGTCTATTCCTGCAAAAACATACCTATCAGTCCCTATGTCAATTTTACATTCGGGTGCAATGGTAAAGTTTACAGATGAAGAATGGGAAGGAATATACCAACTAAAACCATATCCAGTATATGATGCCGCAAAAAGATTTACTTCTGGAATGTATAAGCCTGGTACACATATGTGTTTATCGTTTCATATCAAGAAGCATCTCAAGATTGGTAAGGGCGGAATGATTCTGACTGACAATAAGGAAGTTGCAGACTGGCTTCGCGTTGCTCGTTACGAAGGAAGAAATGCAGTACCATACAAAGAAGATGACATTAAGGTCTTGGGATGGAATATGTATATGACACCTCAACAAGCGGCACACGGCCTAGCATTAATGCAAAACTATCCAGAGAATGTACCTGACTTGATTGAAGAAGGAGGATATCGAGACTTGAGAGAGTTTACGATATTTAAAAAATAATGACAGAACTATTACAAGATATGGCCGCAACAAAAGAAAATCCTGACTTTATTACAATAGGATTATGGGGGAAAAAGTATGTGGATGTTACTGTACATTTGCCTAAAATTAATTTAGGCGAAACAAATAACAAAGCACAAATCGAAAACAAAGTTGGTGGAATGTATAATATTCCAAATGCAAATATTGATAAAATTATGCCAGTACTTTTTCCTGAAGAACTAATAGAGTTTTTGCATTTAAATGAATATAAAGAAAATCGAGCAACACATTTCCCCAACACCCAAAATGAACGACCTGATTGGTTGGATGATTTTATAAAAGAAAGAATAGTGGAAAAAAATCTGGACTGGATTCATATAATGTATGTGGACGATTTTACAAGACCAGAAAGATTGCTTAAGACACACACTCCTATTCATATGAGTATTTCTTTTTGTGGTGAGGGAAACAGAAAACAGTATATAAAACAAATCAATAAAAGCAAGTTTGTTTTTGATTCAAGAAAAAGAAAAAATCTTTACAATAAAATAAAAACAAACACACCCATCATTTTGCACGATGAATTTGGATGTGAATGTATCATAGATGGTGAAATGGTATATCAATCAAAAACCAAATCAATAAAAAAATTAAATAGTTTAGAAGGTGCAGGTGATATATTTTGTGCGTTGTTTATTCGTGAATATACAAACTCTGGACTAGAGGGTGCTATACAAAAAACCTCAAAACTAACAACTCAAAAATTAAGGGAAATCAAATGAAAACTGCATTGTGTTTGCACGGTTATTTTGATAGTAAAAATCAAGCCAGAACCGGCGGAAAAGATATTGCCATCGCCGCATTTAATTATATTAAAGAAAAAATTATTGACAACCCTGCATTAGGCGAAGTCGATGTGTTTATTCATACTTGGGATGTTAACAACAGCAAAAAGATAAAAGAACTATACGCCCCGAAAAATATAATAGTCGAAGAACAAAAAACTTTTGAAGAAGAATTAGATAAGTTTGATGAATTCCCAACATCGCCTGGAATGTATAAAGGCAATACTATTGAGCGTGGATTAAGTATTCATTATTCCAGAACAGAATCAATTGGTCTAAAGGCAATACACGAAAAAGAAAATAAGATGAAGTATGATTGTGTAATTGTTGGAAGATTTGATATGGGTCAAAGAGGGAAAGAACATCCACAAAAATATTACGCAACCAATTTCAACTTTGACAAAGATTTTGACCCCGAATCTGTATATTGTGCATACTGGAACCAATTTAATCACGGAATTCCAGAACACTGGCTCTATGGTGGAAGTGATATTATGAACACTGTTGCAACCTTATATGATAAATTGTTTGAATATTATCAAAAAGATAGTGATTATTTCAAAGCAGTTACAACAGGCTGGCCAGACAGTAATGCGATAGATGAATTTAGTAATGAAGTAGAAAAAAGTCCAGAAGACAAAAATAAAGAACCTTTAAAAGTATTTCCTCCGTGGGGATGTATTGATAACCATAAAGTTTACAAATGGCATTTTATTCAAACTCACTTATATGAAAAACTAAAGTATGTGGATATCTCTGAAGATGTTCCCTTCATTCCACATCAACACCAACATCAACTAACAGGTCCTATTGGGTTTGGACAAGAGAGAATATGAACAACACCACTCTAATAATGTATAGTCACGACTCTTATTCTGACTCTTGGCCTTTATTCTTTGGTCAGTGTGAGAAATATCTTGAAGAAATGAAAAAGGTATTATTTACAAGCAAACCAAACGATAGTGTTCCAGACGATTGGGAAGTTATTTTATACGATGACGATGCCTTATACACAGAAAAAATGTTAATGTGTTTGGATAAAATTGATACCGACTTGTGCTTTATACACCAAGAAGATATGCCCCTTTATGATGAACCCAACTTAGATAAAATAAATGAATTGGCATCTATTTTAAGAAAAGGAAAATTAGATTTTATTAAATTGATTAGAGGTGTTGATGGTTTACATTTTCCTTTAAAATATGATAATCTTTATAGAATACCATCGCAATCACCATATCTGTTTGCACTTCAACCTTCTTTGTGGAAAACAGATAGATTAAAAATGGTATACAAAGAAACAAAATCTTCTAAAAACACGGCAGTGGGTTTTGAAGAATATGTACAGGAAACTTGCAGACAAAATAAAATTTTAGGTTCTTTCTATTATGACAACGAACCTAAACGGGGCGAATATCATTATGATTGTAGCATATATCCTTATGTTGCAACCGCCATCACACACGGAAAATGGAACATAACAGAATATCCAGAAGTAGTAGAACTTTTAAAAGAATATGATATAGATTCAGCAGATAGAGGAATTATGTAATGAATAAAATAGGATTAGTTATACTCGATATAGATGGTGTTTTGTCAGACGGTAAAAAATATTATGGTACTGATGGAATGCCTTTCCTAAAAACTTTTTGCGACAAAGACTTTACAGCAATTAAAAGATTAAGAGGTTCGGGAGTTGATGTTTGTTTTTTGTCGGGAGACAACAGAATAAATGAGGCAATGGCAAAAAATAGAAATATTGATTTTTATTATGCCAGAGGCAAAGACAAAGCACAGTTTCTTCCGTTGATTTCCGAAACCTATAGTGTACCTACCGAAGATATGGTTTATGTTGGAGATGATTTGTTTGATTTAACTATTATGGAAGCAGTAGGACATTCATATTGTCCCAAAGATTCTTGTAAAAAGATTAAAGAACTTTGTGGCGAAAATACATTAGAAAACAATGCAGGCGAAAATGTTGTAGCAGAACTAGTAGAAGTTTTGCTTGATAAAAAATTGATTGATGATTGTACTTTAGAGGATATCGAAAACTTAGACAAACAAGAGGTGTTTTGATGAAGTTGGCATTATGGGGCAAAAGATATGTTGACATATTGTTCTACCTCGATAAGCAATTAGTAATGGGCGAAACCAACGAGTCAAAACATATGAAAAGAAAAGAAGGCGGAATGTATAACATTGATGATATACAAAATGTATTCCCTTTCTATTTTCCAGAAGAGAGAAAAGAAGCATTAATTATTAGTGAATCAGACGGAAGCAGAAGAACCTCCATCGTAAATGAAAATGAACAAGTAATTATCAGGCAAGATAGTCTAATAAACCAAAATTTAATGGACTGGATTCATATACCATATATTGACGATTTTACTGAACCAGATAGAATATTAAATATACATTGTCCAATCAGCATAGATTTTTGTAGAACGGAAGACAGAATAAAGTATAATAGTCACATCAACAAAAGTGAATTGGTATTCGATTCAAGAGAAAGAAAGTCTTTATACAAAGACATACAAACAAAGACACCAATAATACTACACGATGAATTTGGATGTGAATGTATCATAGATGGTGAAGTAAAATACAAAAACGAAATAGAACCTATAAATAATTTACATGTGAATGGTGCCGGCGACAAATTCGCCGCAATATTCATTCGAGAATATACAGAATCGGGGCTAGAAACCGCAGTTTCAGCAACATCGAATCTAACTACAGAAAATTTAATGAGGATTAATTATGAAAAAATTTAACTTACTAATTCCTATTGCGGGGAAGGCACAAAGATTTGCAGATGCAGGATACACAATGCCTAAACCACTAATAATGGCAAAGACAAAACAAATTATTGATTGGGCACTGGATGCAATTGATACTACAGAATGTAATTTGATTTTTGCTGTTCGTTTAGACCATATCAACAATTATTCTATTGATGACATTCTTCGTGATAAGTTTGGAAAGAATATAAAGATTGTTATAATTGACCACGACACCGATGGTTCAGTATCTACTTGTTTGTTAGCAAAAGAACAAATTAATAACGACCATCCATTAATAATATACACGCCCGATGTTTATTTTCAAAACACATTTGACCCCGAAACTATTCCAGAAGATAGCGATGGTTTCCTTCTTACATTTAAAGCAAATAGTCCCGCACACAGTTATGTTGAATTAGACAAAGATGGACTAGCAATCAAGACAGCAGAAAAACAAGTCATCAGTTCAAATGCGGCTGTTGGTCTTTATTACTATAAGACAGGAAAAATGTTTGTTGACTATGCAGAAGAAATGATTAACAAAAACGAAAGAACCAAGGATGAATTTTATATTTGTCCGATGTATAATTACCTAATTCGAGATGGTTTGAACATTCGAATTAAACAAGTAGAAAAAATGCATGTACTTGGAACTCCAGACGAATTAGAATTCTTTATTAATAATGTGTGTTATGAATTTGGAGAAAAACCCATTGCTCTTTGTGCCGACCATTCTGGGTATAAAACCAAAGAAAAGACAAAAAGAATTTTTGATAAATTTAATATTCCTTATATTGATTTTGGACCACTAGTTCCAAAAGACTCCGACTATAATGATTTTGTGTCGCAAGCAACCACGGCAATAAAAACAAATGTTTGCGACTTTGGTATGGGGTTTTGTAGAAGCGGGCAAGGAGTAAACTTAGCGGCAAATCATACAAAAGGAATCAGGGGTGCATTAATATTTGATGAATATATGGCAGAGATGGCACGAAGACATAACTGTGCTAACTTTTTTAGTATTCCTGAAAAGTATGTAGACGGAGAAGTATTAGAGAAAATTATCAAAACACTAAGAGACAATTCGTTTGACGGCGGTCGTCATATGACCAGAATGAAAAAGACTTTGGACTTTGCTAATGGATAAAGCACTCCACAAAAGATTATTAAAACTTCTCTACGACCACCAAGAAGAACATGTGGGCAGTTGCTTTTCATGTATTGATATTGTCGATAATATTTTTGCAAACAAAAAGAAAGATGACATATTTGTTCTTTCTAATGGACACGCCGCATATGCACTGTATGTAATTTTAGAAAAGTATCACGGACACGATGCAGATATGCTTGTTAAAAAGCACGATGGACATCCAAATCTTGACCCTGAGAATCATATTCACTGTTCAACAGGTAGTTTGGGACAAGGAATAACCATAGCAGTAGGAAGTGCAATTGCAAGTCCACACAAAACTGTTCATGTCACTGTGAGTGATGGAGAATGTGCCGAGGGTTCTGTTTGGGAAAGTCTTCGCTATATTGAAGAAAAGAATTTAAAGAACATTGAAATTCATGTGAACGCAAATGGATATGCTTGTTACGACCCCGTTGATGTTAACTATTTGGAAAGAAGATGTAAAGCATTCTTACCACGAATTCATTTCCACAAAACGAACCCATCTTCCTTTTCTTTCTTACGGGGAATAGATGCTCATTATATGAAATTATCAGAAGAAGAATATAAATTAGGTTTGTTGGAGATAGACAATGAGCGTTAGAAAGAAATTTACAGAATTATTATTTAATGAAATGGCAAAAGACCATAGAATTATTCTTGTCGTTGGTGACTTGGGCTGGAGACAATTTGACCAACACCGATTGACTTATCCCGATAGATTCATAAATGTTGGTGCGGCAGAACAACTAATGGTGGGTGCTTCCGTTGGAATATCACTGGAAGGGAAAATTCCTATCTGTTATTCTATGACTCCCTTTACAATTTATAGACCCTTCGAATGGATTCGAACCCAAATAGACTATCATAAAATTCCTGTAAAATTAATTGGTGCAGGACGAAACAAAGATTATGATTGGTTAGGATTTTCGCACTGGGCGCACGATGATAAAGAACACTTATCGGGATTTAAGAATATTAAAAAGTTATGGCCAAAAGATGCAGAAGATATGGAAAAGAAATTCAAAGAAGTAATATATTCTCCAAAACCATACTATGTGAATTTATCAAGATGAAATCAGCAGTTCTATTTGATTTAGATGGTGTTCTTGTAGATGCTTGTGATTGGCATTATCTTTCTCTCAACCGTGCGTTGGAAGAAGTGGTTGAATTCTCTATTAGCAGAGAAGAACATATTACCACATACAATGGTTTACCAACAACGGTAAAACTTAAAATGTTAGGGTTAGACGAAGAGCAAAGCAAACAAGCGTGGAAATTAAAACAAGATTATACACTTGATACAATTAGAGAAAATGGTATGGTATATGAAGAAAAAATTGAACTATTCGAATATCTGAAAGATATTGGCACCAAAATAGTTTGTGTTACCAACTCCATACAAATGACGACATTTGAGATGTTAAAAACTACAGGACAATTTGATTATTTTGATATGATTATTACAAACGAAGATGTAGAGAATAACAAACCACATCCAGACTGTTACAATCTTGCCGTTAAAAAACTTGATATAAGCCCAAACAAATGTATAATTATTGAAGATAGTCCGAAGGGAATGCAGTCGGCAAAGTCGAGTATTGTTCCTAATTCTAATATTTGGAATGTTGAAAACTGCACAGAAGTAACTTTAGAAAATTTTAGGAGATTTATAGATGAAAATATTAATACCAATGGCGGGTGAGGGTAGTCGCTTTGCAAAAGAAGGATATACCTTCCCAAAGCCTCTTGTTGATGTCAATGGAAAACCAATGATTCAAACTGTTGTCGAAAATCTTGATTTTAATGCTGAATATATTTTTCTGGTTCGTAACGAACACCTTGAAAAGTATGAAGGACTAGAAGACACTCTTCATAGAATTACAAATGGAAAATGTTCAATCGTTTCTTGTGGTAAATCTGAAGGTGCGGCTTGTACTGCACTAGAAGCAGAAAAATTAATCAACAATGACGAAGACTTGCTAATTGCAAACTCAGACCAATACATCGAGTATTCTTCTGAGAACTTTAACAT
>Ga0315336_1004673_pt1 | contig 15875 bp, 5 predicted proteins | sample ASW5metaG_FD_204512 | JGI IMG/M metagenome (GOLD analysis project Ga0315336, IMG submission 204512) | Ammonia-oxidizing marine archaeal communities from Monterey Bay, California, United States - ASW #5 | ecosystem: Environmental > Aquatic > Marine > Intertidal zone | place: USA: California...
ATGGGCTCCGCCGGCCATCCCGCGGGCACTGGCATCAGCTCGAAGTCCCAACCGCGACGACGCACAATCCGGCCGTTGTCCAGACCCAGCCATAATCCCCCCCCTCTGCCTTCGGCCAGGGCGCTGCACGCGTTGAAGGGAATGGCCGGGGTGTTGCCCGAATTGAATCGATCGAACTGGATGCCGAAGTGGACTCCGGTGTACCGGGCGACTCCTTCCGGTGTGGCAACCCAGATGTGTCCGTCGCGGGTCTGCAGCACGTCACGAACATGGTTATGGGGAAGATCGTCATGCACCTGCCACAACTGGGTGACAAAGGGGTCCTCCTCGAGGACCTGGGCGGGTGCGACCACGAGAGGAAGCGCCAGGCAGCAGAGGAAGACGACTATGCGGGCTGAAGACACCGCCCACACTATACGATTGGCCGAGGTCACAATGCAATCAGCGAAGGGATCAGTTCTCGGGCGGACTCTTGCTCCGCGGGGAGAGCTTCACGCGTTGGGCCCAGGAAAGCCATGCCTGCTCCATCTCCTGAAAGAGCTCGGGGTTGGTGCTGATGAGATCCCTTGTTTCGCAGCGGTCATCGGCGATATTATAGAGTTCCCATCTTCGATCGTTGAGCCTCTCGTTGCAGCGCACGAGTTTCCAGTCGCCTTTACGAATGGCGCTGGAACCGAAGTGGTCGAAGCAGAGGGTGCGTTCGGAAAGGGTGTCGGCGCCTGCAAAGATAGGCGAGAGGCTCATGCCTTCGAAGGGCTGAATGTTCCGCCCATCCACGTTACGCGGGTATTCGGCGTTTGCGATATCAAGAAACGTCGGCATGAAATCGATGAGGTGAACGGGTGTTCGTATCCAGCGGTTTGGCCGCTTGATACCCCCGGGCCAATGCGCGACCAACGGGCTGCAATTTCCCCCTTCGTGATTGTAGTGCTTGAACAGTCTGAAGGGTGTATTGCTCAGATTGGCCCAGCCGCTGCCGACCGAGTGGTAAGAACCGCGCAAACCCATCTTCTGCAGGAAACGAGCTTCATGGAGAACCGCGCCAACAATTCGGTTGTGTACATCGAAGCCGAAAGGTCCCCACTCATAGCAGGCGCCATTATCACTGGTGATCATGATGAGGGTATTTTCGAATTTTCCTTGCGCCTTCAGCTTTTTGATCAGCCGACCGATCCCCCTGTCCACATGCTCCACCATGGCCGCGTAAATGGCCATGCGATGTGCCAGATCTTCCCGGCGCACGTCGGTCAGATCATTCCAATGCGGGTTCTGCTTTCCTCCGTACCCGTTTGTGGGCTCCTTGGCGTCGATGGGGACTTTTGACAGGTCGGTTAATGCCCAGGTGCTTTCAGCCAATCCGATATCCTGTTGGCGCTTGAAGCGTTCTTTGCGCAGCACGTCCCACCCGCGACGATAGGTTTCGATGTATTTGTCACGAGTTTCTGCGGGTGCGTGTAATGGAAAGTGGGGTGATGAGTGCGCGAGAAAAAGAAAGAAAGGCGCCTCCTTACTCACGGACTGATCAATGAACTCAAGGGCATAGTCAGTGAACACATCGGTGGCGTAGAAGGCCTTGGGCTTGTATGTCAGTTCTGGTGTACGGCCTTTGGGAAGGCGCTGATACAGTTCCGGGTCCCACTGTGGCTTGCTGTGCCCGTGAATGTAGCCGTAGAATTCGTCAAATCCCCTGTTGATAGGGTTGACCTTTCTATTCAAGTGCCATTTTCCGACATAGTAGGTTTGGTAACCAGTATCTTTCAAGACGCGAGCAAGCGTCACACAATCATCGCCAAGTTTGTTTTGATAGGCGGGTCCCAGAGTAGCCGACCGGTCGGGTCCGGTGAAGTCGGCGAGTCCTGCCTGGTGGGAGTAGAGGCCGGACATGAGGGCGGCGCGCGAAGGACAGCAGCGGGCAGCATTGTAGGTTTGGGTAAAACGCAGCCCGTCCGCGGCCAACTGATCGATGTGCGGTGTCTCTATTTCGCCTCCATAGGCGCCAAGGTCCGAGTAGCCCAGGTCGTCGAGGAGGACGAGGATGATGTTGGGTTGCGACGGGCTCTTCCCGGGGGACTGAGAGGGTGGGGATGCGGAAACAATGGAGCAGGTGATCAAACTCAGGAAGAGGGCAACGTACCGTTGTAGTGGGGGGGCGAACGTAAACATAATTTCTCCTGGTGTCAGATCAACTCCAGGCCTGTGTCAATCAGTCGAAAAATGATCATTCTTTGGTGCCGACATTGACAGAAAGAAGCCCGACACCGAGATTGTTACGCAATGGTGTCATTACAATTTTAACGTAACGGGCATGGAGATCCTTGTCTGGCTGGACGGTGTTATATGCGTCAGGCAGCGTGCTGTAGGTATCGGTATTGTAGGGCACCATAGTTTTCCATTCATCGTCTTCAATTTCACGCGTTTCGACATGCCATTTTTTGGGAACAGCAATCCATTTATGCTTTCCTGTGTCGTAAAAATAGGCCGCCACATTCTCAACCTCCTTAACTTCGCCAAGGTCAAATTCCACCCATTGCTCTTTGCCCCAGGCACCCCATGAACTCCAGCGGGGAAGCTTTTCATGTGAGTTTTCCGGGTCGAGCCACTGATAGAGACCGGCCGTAGAATTATTCCCTTTGCCGGCCTCGTGAATGGAGGCGCGAATGTTGGTGAACTTTTTCAGTCCGAGTGCCTCGTAGTCGGGTTTCGTGAGTTCATGTTTCTCCGGGAGCCACACGCTCATGGTGCCCACGCCCCGGTTGGATCGGGCATAATATGGGATCAGTTTGAGTGAGGCGGGTTTTACGCTTTCGGGGAAGGTTTCTTTTGCAGGGATGGTAATGGATGGGATGCCGGAAAGAATGCCGTCCAGGTCAGTCAGGCTGATTTCGGAATCCTTTGGTTCTTCATCCACGAAATAGCGTTGGATAAATCCATTGTCGGGCTCTTCGGCACAATAGACCAGCGGGCCGCGGGTCACGGCAAATCGATCGCGATTCGCTTCTACCTTGTCAATCGTCTTGTTGAAACGAACGGGCATTGGCAACGTCAGCTCAATCACGTCGCCGCGCTTCCATTCACGGTCGATTTCGACAAACCCTTTATTGAACGTGTAGTCATTTTCGCCGATCTCTTCCTTGTTGAGTTTCAGCGCATAGCCGGTCGCTCCAGATGTGTAATTATAGAGTTCACCCGGCGTAAATTGTTCGCCAATCCATGTGGGGATGCGGACGTTAACAGTGAATGACCGATTCTCATGTAGTGGGGAAACTTGAATTCTTATCCCTCCGTTAAACGGATATTCAGTTTGCTGAACGAGTTCCACCATTTGCCCTTCTTCAAGGGTAATCTTTGTTTCACTTCCCGCGTACATCAGGCAGTAGATCTCATTTTCCTTTTTCGCATATAGATAGCTGCCCACCTGGGGAATGAGGCGAGCAATATTGGCAGGGCAGCAGGCGGTGCCAAACCATCCCGCACGTGCTTTTTTATTGTAGAGGTCGGTTTCAAGCACGTTAGGGTAGTAGAAGGTTTTTCCGTCAAGGCTTACCCCATCAAGGCAGTTGTTATAGAGTGACGTTTCCGCTACGTCGATATACTTGGCATCGCCGTATTTCAAAAACATACGATAGTTGAAAAACACGTTGGCCACAGCGGCGCACGTTTCATTGTATGCACTCCGGTTGGGCAGATAGTGTTCCGGACCAAATCCTTCCATGCCCGCGCCGGACCCTAGCCCGCCGATGATGTAGAAACGGGTGTCCACAATGTTGCGCCAGATGCTGTCAAGCGCTTCGCTGTAATCTTCCTCGCCACGTACGCTGTCGACTTCCGCCATCGCGGCATAAAGATATCCAGCGCGGACGGCATGTCCTTCTGCGCGTCGTTGTTCGGCCACAGGTTTATGTTGTTGGGCATAACGAGGAAGCATGACGCCTCTACCGTCGAATTCGGGCGTGTAGGTTACACCACGGATTTCAAGGAATTTTTTCGCCATGTCCAGGTAGAGCTCATTGCCTGTCACGCGGTAGAGTTTTATAAGCCCCAGTTTGATTTCTTCGTGTCCGGCGGCCTGCATGACGGGTTTTCCATCGTTGTAGTTTGGATCCCCGCCTTCGAAGATGACCTGGTTTATGTGCTTCGCGCTTTTTTCGGCGATTTCAAGAAAGTTCTCTTTTCCGGTCGCTTGATAATACGCAGCGGCGGCTTCGTAGAGATGCCCCATATTGTACAGTTCATGGCTGTGTACCAGGAAATCATAAGGACGTCGTCCCATCATGTGATAGTTGGTCTCTGGCTTCCAGTTCTTGCTGTAATTCTTGGTCTGATGTGTCACATATAGATAGCCATCATCACGCTGAGCGCGTGCGATAATATCAATGATGCGATCCATCTCTTTTTCCATGTCCGGGTTGGGTTTCACTTTAAGAACAAGCGCCGCGCCTTCCATTACTTTCACAAGGTCGGATGTAATGTAGCGATGAGGTGTGGGTAACGGCATGCCGGGTTCTTTCCCCGCCTCCCGCCATTCAGCGGTCAATCGAAGCCGCTCAACCGCCTTTTCCGTGTTGCCTAGTGCATGCGGCAGCGTGGATTCAGCAAGCACTTCCAGCTTAGGTTGCCAGAAATGATCTTCAATGCTGACCTCATAAAAGGGTACGGGATCGATGACTTCGGCGAATGAAATGCCGAGCACGCTAAAGACGATGATTGATGTTAAGTACTTCTTCACACTACCTCTATGATACGGTTTCGACGGCCTCTCCATGCAACTCCGGTACGCAGCGTTGCTTTACGCACGACACCAGGCGCTCACGATCAAACTATACCGCCCCGACTGAAATATCCAGTCCCGCCGAATCGTTGCTCGATACCGACTCTGCACAAGTCGTGGTCCGACCATGATTCGGCGGATTGAGGTGTTGTCAGCAAAAGTTCCCTGCATGTATACTTTTACAAGTGGTATGGCCAAAAAAAGATCCAGAAGGCAGGCGGCAGCCGGCCGGCTTGAGCAGACGCGGGACATCCCGCGGCGTTGTCTCACTGGCCGCAGTCATCGTATTGACCGGTATCATTGCCGGTACGGCTGCGCCGCTCCCGCCGAATATCATCTTTGTGCTGGCTGATGATCTCGGCTGGGCCGAGCTTGGCTGTTATGGAAACACGTTCAACGAAACGCCAAATCTGGACCAGTTGTCGGACGAGGGCACCCGGTTCACACAGGCGTACGCGGCAGCCCCGGTCTGCTCCCCGTACCGCGCCGCGCTCCTGACCGGACAGTATCCGGCCCGGGTCGGCATCCTCGATTTTCTTAAACCGAAAGATCCGCCGTTGTCTACCAACCATGTCACGATTGCAGAAATGCTGAAGCGGCATGGGTACGCGACCGGCATGATCGGCAAATGGCACCTCAGCGGCTACCGGTATCACGGGGCGGCGACCGAGATCCGGGCCACGGATCACGGGTTCGACGAGGAGCTCGTGACCGAGATCAAGGGGGTGGGAAACGGGGCCAACTTCTTTCCGTATGTGTTTCGCAACCAACCGGTTTCGTGGACGAGTGTCCGCGAACAACGGCTGCCCGGCAGCGAGTACCTGACGGATCGCATGAATTGGGAGGCTATCGAATTCATTCAACGCCACAAGGACCGGCCCTTCTTCCTGTACCTCAGCCACTTTGCGCCGCACACAATCCTGAACGGCAGGCCTGACCTCGTGGAGAAGTACCGGAATAAATATCCACCGGGCAAAAGCACGCGGTCGAAATGTTATCTCTGCAAGGACGCGGGGCTGGTTGGGGACGTGGGCAACCACTGGGCCGGTGATCACAATCCGCACCTAGCCGCGATGCTGGAGAGCATAGACGATGGTATCGGCATGATTTTGCGCACCCTGGACGAACTGGGGTTGTCCGGTAATACGATCGTCGTTTTCACAAGCGATAACGGCGGTGAAGCTCCGAATGTGACGTCGAATGCTCCGTTGCGAGGCGGAAAAAGTCATCTCTACGAAGGAGGCATCCGCGTACCGTTGATCATTCGCTGGCCCGGCACCATTTCAGCCGGCGCAACCTTTCTTCAGCCCACTGTCAACATCGACTTTTATCCAACATTGATCGAGGCCGCCGGCATTGAGCCGGACGGAGAACAGTTCTTGGATGGAATCTCTTTGTTGCCGGCGCTCCGCGATCCAAGCGCCCGTATCGAGCGGGATACGATTTTCTGGCATTACCCGCTGGAGAAAAAGCATTTCTTAGGAGGGCGATCCAGCGGCGCTATTCGGCAGGGCGAGTGGAAGCTGATCGACTTCTATGACTCCGGAGAAACGGAGCTTTACAATCTTGCGGACGATATCAGTGAACAGAGCAATCTGGCGGCCGTCCGGCCGGATGTCGTGACAACGCTAAGAGCACAACTCCGGAAATGGCAGGAGGAAGTGGCCCCGTAAAACCCTCGGATCATTGACAAGGAAAGCACAGGCCCCGTTCAGCCAACTGCTTGATGTTGGGGGTTTGATGCAGGGGGTGCGCGTATTCCCGATGATCCTTCATCATGGGGACTTCTGTTCTTTCTTGAACGTCGCCTTGCTGATGCTTTCGCGCCACGACGGGTTCACCATCTGGGCGCGGCAGACGGCCCGTTTGAAGCTGAATTCTTCCCGGATCGATTCTTCCTCTTTTTGCAGGGCGGTATCCTCAGCCGGTTTATCCTGTTCACGCCGGCCCCGCTTCCCTTGCAAAGCGCTGAGTTTTCCCTGCTCGAATTCATCCATCCGATCGAAGAAGGCGGCGTAGACTTCGGAGACTTCCCCGCCGTCCACGTCGTCGATATAGGCTTGTCGAAGACGTTCCATTTCGGCGGTCTTCCCAGGCATCGAAGCACTGAGGTCATTTTCTTCCGCATAGTCTTTGGCGACGTTGAACAGCTTCATGTCGCCGGAGTTCAAGTGTTTCATGTACTTGTAGTCCCCGATGCGCAGGACGCTGACGGGCGGATGGAAGTGGCAGGGGTAATGAAAGACCAGTCCGGGAGCCTGCCGCGGAACGCTCCCCTCGTTGCCCCGCTCAAACACATCGCGCAGGCTGCCGCCATCCACGGCGGGGGGCAGGGGCGCCTTATTGCCGGAGAGATCGTGCAGGGTGGGGAGCAGGTCCCATTGAACAACCGGCACGTCGCATTGGCTTCCGGCCCGGATGCCGGGGCCGGCCACCACGAACGGAATCCGCAGTCCGCCCTCAAAAACGGAACGCTTGCCTTCCTGGAGAGGGCCATTGAAGCGCCGACCGTTTTCGTCGTGGCGTGAAAAGCCGCCGCCGTTGTCCGAGGTGTAGACAATATACGTGTTGTCCAGCTCCCCCGCTTCCTCCAGGGCATGCATGAGAGCGCCGAGATGGGTGTCACACTGCTCAATCATGCCGGCGTATTGCCAAGTCTTGTACTCCATGCTCTTCTTGTACTTCGGGCTGTCAACATCCACGTCCGGCCGTCCCGTCCCCAGCCAGCGTTGCCGCGCCCGTTCGACGGCCTCGGGACTGGCCTGGAAGGGGACGTGTACCGCGTAGTGCGAAATCATCATGAAGAATGGACGTTTCCCGGCATGCTTCTTTACGAAATCAACCGACAGCCGGGTAAGATCCGGAATGCGTTTGGCATTGTCGTCGGGGATGGGAATCTTGTTCCTGGTGTCAATGTAGTGGCCGTGTGCGTTGCCGTTGCCTCCGGGCTGATCCGGGTCTTCGTCCGTCACATCATAGCCCGCATGGTCCATGCGGCGCACATTCATGCCCTTGCCGAAGTGGGCCGTGATGTAGTTGTTGCCAGCGTCCTTGACGACCTGGGCCATGGAGACCTCCCGGTCCCAGCCGTCTTTCGTGCGCTGCCCTTGAGATAGCACGTCGAAGACATTGCGGTATTGGAGCCGCGCGGAGGTTTGGCCGAACTGGATGCTGATCCGCGATCCCGTACAGGTGGGGGTGGGGGCATAGCCGTTGGAAAAGCGCATGCCCTGTGCGGCCAGCCGTTCCAGTGCCGGGGTCTGGTAGTAGTCGCTTCTGCTCAGGGGTTCTTCGTCCATCATGGCGACCGAGGTGTCGGCCCAGCCCAGATCGTCCATGTAAATGATGAGGAAGTTGGGAGCGGATGTGTCCCCTGCATGGAGCGGACTCCAGCCTGTCGCGGCAAAAAGCAGAATCACAGAGATGATGGAGCGGGTGATATGCACAAACGCTCTTCCTCTTAGCGCCCGGTTCGGCCTGCCTATTGCTGGATTTGGATGGCCAGGGTTTTGTTGGTCGTGCTCAAGAAGGTGTAGGCAAGATGGTTGGTGGGTGCATTGGTTGAACCTGCGGGTGCGCTGATGAGCACTCTCTCTTCCAGCCACGGTTGGATCTCCAGCGTCGGCAAGGGATTTCCGTTCACGGATACGGTCTTCTCGATCACCCCGCCGCCCGGCTCGGTGCGGTCGATCCGGACGTCCACCCAATTGGTTTGTCCGGGCTGGGTCACGGGAACCTTGAACTCCATGAAGGTCCAGTCCTGGGGCATGTGGTCATTCACGGTGAACGTCCCGTCCGGGATCGAATAATCCACCCCGACAATGCCCTCGAGGATCAGCAGCAGCTTGCCCGCATTGAAGTTGGAGTAATGGTCGCCCCACGGATCAAAATTGATGTCCAGCGCTTCCGGCGCCACGGGGATGCCCCATTCCAGGTTGTAGCCCTTGAGGTGACCCAGCGCGCAGTGGTTGGCGTTGGTGCCGACATGATGCAGGTACATGCCGCGGATCGCCCACCAGCACGTGTCCGGCGTGATCGTGAACACGGTGCTGACGCCCGCCCAGTCTTTCAGGGCGCGAGTGCCAAGAGGCACTTCGGTATAGAATCCGTCCACGTCGTCCGTGGCCCAGTGTTCCGTCATCTCCCACGCCCATTGATCGGGGAATTGCTCCATGCCCATCCAGGCCATCCACAGCCAGTCCATCGGGTTCGCGGTCAGGAACCAATGCGGTTCTTCGGTCTCCCAACGGGCATCGAGATAGCCCTGGACGTTGTCGTAGTTGACCAGGTCGTTCCAGTGCTGCACGTCAGCCTGAAATCCCAGGACCTCCGCCATTTGCGACAGGTTCGTTGCAGCGTTGTACATGTAGCCGAAGTGTTCGCTGATGCCATTCCAGAACAACGGCTTGAAGTAGGGCGCATAGCAATCGGCCAGGAAATTCGTGTCTCCGGAGCGCTCGTAGATCTCCCAGGCGCCATTGGGATGATCGGTGGTCGCGCCGTAAATTCCGGAATGCCAGGTCGTCCCCATGTTGTCCGGGAGGGCTCCATTGCTCTGGGCAAAGGGTAGAAGGTTGGACCAGAGCAGCACGTTGCCGTAGGCGTAGTAATCCTTGTCCGTCGTCCAGGCGCCCACGCGGATCTGGAACGCCGCATCGTAGCGGTGCATGCCGAGGAAGTTGTGCACCGCCGACTGGGTATGCGGGTGCTGTTCCCAGCCTTCGCCCACATCGATGTAGTACATCAGGTACAATGACCAGAGGTAGTAGTAGATGTTTACGATATCCTGGTCGGAGCATCGGAAATAGGGAATCTGGTTGTTGAGCAGATCGTTCATCACGGCCTTCTTGGTGGCCAGCTCCCCCTCCGGGTCGCTCCGTACCGCCAGCACCCGGTCCCGGGCGTTGGCGTAGACATCGTCCATGGCCCAGTACACCGACACGCCCAGGGGACCGCAGGGCACGGTGAAGGAGTATTGCTGGCGCCCGTTGCCGTCCAGAAAGCCGCTGTAGGTGGAGGAAAAATTCTCCGACGCCGACACCACCGTGCTCATGCCGTCATACATCAGAGGGCCTTCCACATCCACCCCGTCCTCCGGACGCACCAGGATCGTACCGCCTTCAACGACCTGGATCATGTTGTTGGCGGCATCGTACTGTTGCGTGGAGGTCTTCTGGATGCTGCGGGAGTCGTTGACGAAGCTCTGACCCCGGAAGCGGATATCGACCGGCGCGCTGGACTTGATGATGGAGCAGGCCACGTCGTTGGTGGAGATGAATTTCTCCTCCCGAATGCTCACGCCGCCCACGTCGTACTCGCAGATCATCCGGTCCGGCCGCCAGTACATCCGGGTCGGAATCGGGTTGGCGTATTCCGTCTGCCCGATGATCACGGTCCCGTACGCGATCTCGGCATCCTTGTAAAACTCCCAGCCGGTCAGGTCGTGGCCGACGCCGGTGGCTGCGTTGGTTACGATGCCGAATCCGCGGCTGCGCAGGTCGTGGAAGAACGGGTGGCTCAGGCCAATCGTTTCATGTTCCACGATATTCCACGTCGCATACTGTCCGCCGACGTAGTAGACGAGGTTGCCGGCCAGGAACCCGTGCTTCTTGCCCTGGATCTCCTGGCTCAGCATCGAACAGTAGTCCGTATTGGGCCAGGGCAGGGATCCCTCTTCCATCACCCGGAAGTTCTCGAACGTCGCGGGAGTCCGGCTCAGGACGTACGTGTTCGTGGGCGGGGTGGCAAGGAGGTTCGTTGCCGCGAACTGCCAGTTCGTATCCACGAGGTCGGAGATCCCTTGAACGGCATATGATTTCTCCGGCAAACTGTTCCACACAATGCGGTAGTCACCCGTACCCGGCGACAGGGCCTCGAAGTCCATGACTTGCAGGGGGGCGGGTGTGACCTGGATGGTTACAAGGGCCGGGGCGCTTGCATTGGTCCCGTCGGTGGCGGAGTAGGTAAAGCTGTCGAACCCGGTATGGCCGGCCAGGGGTTCATACTCGAAGCTTCCGTTCGGATCGAGCGAAACGACGGTGCCCACGGTGGCGTTCGACACCAGGGCGGCAGTGATCGGCACGCCTCCCGGGTGTACGTCATTGGTCAGGACACCCGGCGCGGGCACCACCAGGGTCGTATCCTGGACGGTCTCGTAGGAATCCGGGTTTGCGACGGGAACCTCCGGGGCAGTCGAGTTGTCCCGGATCTCGTAGTGATCCAGCCGCATTTGCGGGAGTGTGGCGGGATTGTTGTCGAACTTGAACATTATCAGATCTGAATTGTTGTTGTAGAAGTGGCCGGTGATGCCGGTGGCCGAGACCAGGTCCTGCCAGGCGCCGCCGTTGATGGCGTATTTCACGTCCACTGTTCCGCTGGAATCGATATAGTTGAGCTGGAGATCCAGCTGGTCGTTTTCCGAGAGCGAGTTGAGCCGGACCTGCGGCGCGAGGTTGCCGCCCAACTCGGAAGAGAAGACACGGATATCCTTGAAGCTGTTCAGCACGATCTCCACCAGGCCGCCCGAGCCGTTGAAACGGACCTTGAAGTCCGTTTTGGTTCCGCCCGCTCCGCCGAGGAAAAAGGGCCCCAGTTCCAGGGATACTTCGGCAATGAAATCCCCCTGGGTCCCACCCATGGTGCGGCGCAGCCCGGCGTCTGACTGGTGCACACCGTCAACAACGTATTGACCGGAGCCGTTGAATCCGGGATGGCTCCCCGGGTTGAGGGCGGTCCATTCGGGGTCCAGAGTGGGTCCGTCGAACGTGTCCACAAACGGGGGTGGCTGGGCGGTCGCGATCCCGGCGAACATCGACACCAGGACCGGCAGAATGCAAAGAAACGCTTTCGCGCGCTGGATGGAATGGGGATATATCATGGGCACGATTCGGCTCCTTGTACGCAATAAACCAAGCAATATACGCGAAACACGCCGTTTTTACAATCCGATGGATATCCGATTACTCGGGCAACAGGGCTGCGCATGGCGCCGGAATGGTTCCTTTTCTGCTCGTTCCGGGCGCACGGCTCCGCTGAAGCTTCGCCCTCCAGTCGATCTTCGTAGTTGCCTTGCCCCTTGTTTCCACTTCCCAACCACCGGACAGGTGCGCAGCCCCTGTCCTACTCTTAATCAGTAGGGCAGGGGCTGTGGACCTGCCCCGGAGGTTGAAGGGAGGAAGATTAGAGCAATCCTGACCCTGGTCCGCCGTGCGCTTCGTTTCCACTTCCCAACCACCGGACAGGTGCGCAGCCCCTGTCCTACCCGCAACGAGTAGGGCAGGGGCTGTGGACCTGCCCTGGAATCGACGGGTTGGGCGGTGATATCCCGCCGGGCCTACCGCTCATTGCAGCGCATGGAAGCTTTGCCCTCCAGTCGATCTTCTCGCAGGAGCCCTTTTGCCCCGACATGATCTAAACGTTTGTGAAACGTCGGGCTACCTATTCCTCCAGCACCACCTTGCAGCGGTAATGACCGGCCTGATTCTCGGACGGAACGGAGTAGCGAATCTCGCCGCCTTCCCCTGGCACATTTGTATAGCCGGGTACCCCGGTCCAGACATTGGAGACGCCAAGAGCGGACAGTGTCTCCAGGCTGTAGAGTCGTGACAACCCCTGGTAACCGGCGCCCGACGTATCGATCATCGGCGACACAACGATCTCGACGCCTCCCGATCCGCTGATCATCAATTCAAACACACAGGCGGCATTCGCCGGGTCCGTGCCGGCGACATACTCCTCGACGTTCGAGGCGTTGTCCCCGTCCGGGTCACCGGTTGCCATTGCATTCGTGCCGAGCAGGTGCTGGAACTCCCACGCGTCCGCCATGCCGTCCACGTCGAGGTCCTCTGTATCACTCGACAGGATCGATCCCGAGGAGCCGCCCACGACCGAAGCGCCGCCCGACGGGATCAATCCCGGAGACCCGCCCACGGCAGAGGACGCCTGCCAGTTGACCACATCATTTCCGTATTCCGACAGGACGATGCGTTCGAGGGATGCCCCCAGTCCGTCCGCCTCCAACGGCCATGGCGCCTGGTTGTCGTACTTCACCCGGTCCACTACGATATAGGGCACGCCGATCTCATCGGGGGCGCCGGGCTTCATGAGTTCCAATACCTCGCCGCCGTTGTTCAGGCTCCCCGGAGAAGGTCCGAGCACCTGCTGCGATCCAGGGAGGCCGTACAGGTTTCTGAATGTTTGCGCCTCCGCATCCGTCACCACGATGATCTCGCCGGCCGCCAGGGTGGTAAGCGGAGGAAAGGCGAAGTCCAGCCCCGCGATCTCCCAACGGTTGCCCGGATGTACCGGATCGAAGAGATCGACGGGCGCCCCTGAGATGTTCTGCAATTCCAGGAATTCGAAAAAGCCGTTGGTCGGATTGTACATGATCTCACTGATGACTACGGGTCCGACCAGGGGATAGGCGTTCGAGGTGTTCATCGTCGAGGCTGACATGGCGGTGAAGTCTGTCCGGCCGTCCTGTTTCACGTACCTGCCGAAGGGGACGGAATTCTCGGCCGCGCCGAACGTCACCGACTCCCGGTAGGCCGGCTCGGCCAACCCCGCGCCGTCGCCGGCCGAAAGGAAGATTTGTTCACCGTGTTCGCTCAGCGCGAACGCGTTGGTCCCGAGCACGCCGGAGCCGAAGTGTGTCGCCTCCGTGAACGTCAGGTAGCCGCCTGCCGGGATCATCGTCCCCGCCCCGATTTTGAAGGCAGTCAGGTTTGCCGCATCATCGCTCAGATACCAGTTTCCAACGTCGATTGTGTTGGTTGTGGTGTTGTGGATTTCTATCCAGTCCCCCGGCGGATCCGTGTCCTGATGCGTCAGTGCCTCGTTGATGACCACCGTTCCGGGCAGATACGTGACCGCGCCGCTGTCGTCTTCGCCGGGCGACCCGTCCAGGAACGCCGAATGACGCCAGCCCAGTTTCGAATCCCAGGTCTCCAGACCGGCCAGGGGATCGATGACCGTGAGCGAGTAGCCTTCCCCATCGGTGCTCGGGAACCAATCGTCTTCGTAATCAAAGATCTGGACATCCCGGCCCAAGCCGTCCACCAGGCGCAGATTTTCCCCTCCGTTCGCCAGGGAGCCGACGGGACGATGGAACCTGCCGTGGAATGTGCCGGCGATCGTGATGTTGGTCCAGTTGACATATCGATTCGTGAACGCCTCGAAGTTACTGACCAGGACGGCGATTTCGCCCGGGGCCAATGTTTCCACGCTCGCTTCGGAGAAGTCGAACCGGATCCCTTCCACGAACTCCAATCCGGGGAGACCGATCACCGAGCCGCCGGTATTCTTGAGTTCCACGAACTCAAAATCGCTGCCGGTGTAGTTTGTCTCCACGGTTCCCGCCTGCGGGGCGCGCGGATGATACATGATTTCCGTCACTCTCAACGGGGAGAGCAGATCGAGCGTATAAACCGCTTCATTCAGGGCGCTCCAACCGGTCGTGGCGGAGAGGGTTCGGGCCTTGACCATCGTGGTCCGGGTCAGCGGAATGTTCGCTGTGAAGAGTGCGCCGATGGCGTTGCCGGTTCCGTATTCGCGTGGATCCGTGCCGTCGAGGGTGTAGTAGGTCGGGTCGGTGGTCGTATTGGTCATTGAGAGCATGCCACCCGTGGCGAAACTTCCACCGTGCTGGTTCGTGCCGTCGATCCGGAAAACGGGGGCGTCGGTCTGGGGGTACAGTCCGGCGGTGCGGAATTGGCCAATCACCGTCGCCGTGCGGGCCGGCAGGTAGGTGTTCATGATATAGTTCACGCGTCCGTCGTAGAGGGCTTTCGAAATCCAGTTGTCGCCATTCGACGTGTTCGTCCATCCTGACCAGCGCGCCTCATCCAGCATGATGAACGGCCCGACCTCCGCCATCAGTTGGGTGTAGAGGTTGATGGTATTTTCGGGCGTCAGCAGACCGTCGTTGAACATGTGGCGGTGAGTGTGGTCACCGAACTGGAGAAGGTACTCCGCGTTCAGCTTCAACTCGGCATGCGCGTGCGCCGGGATATCGAACACGGCAGTTTCATTGCCGGTACCGAAGGAGCCCTCGGCGTCCCAGACGAACCAGCGATAGCCCGGTGTGTCACTCGGTCGGTATCTCGCGCCATACCAGTTGTTGCCGGCCTTCGGCCAGTCGGACATGTTCGACCAAAAGTTGAACAGGGTATAGTCGATGTAATTCTCCACATCGATATAGTTGTTGTAGGCCGGGTTGCGAGTGCCGTCCGGGTTATTCCCCTGGATCTGCTGATAGGACGCATTGTCGGCAAGACCGGCCGAGATCAACGCATTCATTTGATTCCAGGCATCCAGGGTACCGTGAATGGCGCCGCCATTGCCATCGCCGTTATGGGAATCCCAATGGTCCCGTTCCCCGCCCATGTACTCTTCGCAGAAGCCGGACATGGGCCTCTCCGTGGGGTTGTACAGGCCCCAGTAGAGGCCATTGACGTAGAGGTGCACGTAGGTGCCGTGGCTCTGGGGATGCCCCATGTTCATCACCATCCGTCGTGAGTACTCGTCCTCCAGTTGGGTCTGCGGATCTCCCTGGCAGTTGGACCGAAGCACGAGCGTGTTGAACGTGTCGGTCGCACTCTCATCAGCCCCGAAGACGGGGTATTTCAATTCGGAAGGGCCGTACTCGGATTTAAACAGCAGTCGGAAGGGTCTTTTCTTGCCGAATATGCGCGCCCAGTTGCCCTGGATGCGCAGGGCGCAGTTCACGCCGATGCCCGGACTCCCATCGGGTTGAATCCATTCCACCGAGCACGGCCGTTCTCCCGCCAGGTCACGCTGTTCGGGGTGGGTGTAGATGCCCGTGTCGATGTGGAAGAGATTGTCCATCTCGGTCACGATGGAAACCGACGGAATCGACTGCAGGGCGTTCGTGAGTTCAGGCCACGGGTAGGCGCCGACGACCGCCGGGTCCATGCCATAGACAGCATACGGCGGGAACACAAGGTTGTTGGCGTTCCACTCGTTGGGAAAGCCGGGCGGGTTGGCAGGCTGGGTCAGCACATCGTCAATAAAGATGTAGGTATGCGTATCGACGTCGGTGGGCTTCCATCCCGCCTTGAACGCCGCCGCCCGCAGGCAGGTGGTGTTG